>Ga0163162_10000103_pt1 | contig 76542 bp, 65 predicted proteins | sample S55metaG_FD_115310 | JGI IMG/M metagenome (GOLD analysis project Ga0163162, IMG submission 115310) | Switchgrass rhizosphere microbial communities from Kellogg Biological Station, Michigan, USA - S5-5 metaG | ecosystem: Host-associated > Plants > Roots > Rhizosphere > Soil | place: USA...
GCCTACTTTTGGGCACTGCGCCGCAGGAGCGGCGCGAACGGCGAAGCCGGCCGCGTAGCGGCGGAGGGCATGGATGCCCGGAGTCATGCCAAAAGTAGGTCGCTTGCCCGCAGGGCAAGCGAATGCCTTTGCTCCAAAAACAAACTACAGATCGCGGCGCGAGTGGCGCCAACAGCGCATCCGCCCGCGCAGCGGCGAACGGCATGGCTGCCCGAGCGTCATGCGCCACGAAGTGCCCTCCCTCCGGCCGAGGAAAAAAACCTGTTGCAAAGCGAAGGCAGACAAACCCGGCGCGACAGCGCAGGCAAAGCCGCCGCGCAGCGGCCCAAAGGCGTCCCGTCGCAGACGGAAGCAACGTCTCGTCGCGCCGCGGCAACGCTTCGGCGCAGCCGATGCAACCAATATGACCTTAGCCACATCCAACCACCCGATCCGCGGCACATCCTCGCCGCACGATTTTCCGGGAGAACCGCGCATGAAGATGATCGATGCCTCCATCAAGAATCCGGTCGCGGTCGGCATGGTCGTCCTGCTCGTTGCCGTATTCGGCTTCCTGAGCCTGCGTGAGTTGCCGCTGCAGCTTTTCCCGGACATCGATCGGCCGCAGATCTCGATCCAGACGAACTGGCGCGCGGCCTCGCCCGAGGAAGTGGAGTCGGAACTGCTCGAACCGCAGGAACAGGTGCTGCAGGGCCTGCCAGGCATGGAAGAACTCGATGGCAACGCGGGTTCCGGCGGAAGTTTCATCAACCTCACGTTCGCGATCGGCACCGACATGAAGAACGCGATGGTCGACGTGATCGGTCGCCTCAACCGCGTGCGCTCGATTCCGAAGGACGCCGACCGGCCCGTCGTGCAGCTCGGCGGCAACGGCGGCGGCGGCGCGAACGAGACGCTGAGCTGGTTCTTCGTGCAGCTGCTGCCCGGCACGGCCGGCCCGATCGATCAATATCGACAATTCATCGAAAACTCCGTTAAGCCACGCATCGAGGCGGTGCCTGGCGTCTCGCAGGTGATCGTCAACGCCGGTCCGCCGAACGAAGTGCGCATCACTGTCGACATGGTGAAGGCCGCGAGCCTCGGGATTTCGATCCCCGACATCTCCGCGCGCGCCGCTGCCTCGACCGACATTTCGGGCGGCCAGATCGAAGTGGGCCGCCAGCAGTACGAGCTGCGCTTCACGGGCCGCTACAAGCCCGAGCAGCTCGGCGACCTCGTGCTGTCTTGGCGCGACGGCAAGCCGATCCATCTGTCTGACGTCGCCACGGTCGAGGTGAAGCCGCCGACGCGGCAGTTCTTCGCCTACCAGAACGGCAATCCGGCGATCGGCCTGCAGGTCAACAAGACGAGCGGCGCGAACGTGCTCGCGACGTTGACCGCGGTCAAGAAGGTGATCGGCGAGATGCGCGACGGCGTGCTCAAGACGAAGGGCCTCGGCATCGAGCAGTCGTTCGATTCGTCGCTGTTCATCAATCGCGCCGTGAGCCTGCTCACCGAGAATCTCATCGTCGGCGCGCTGCTGTCGCTGCTCTGCGTCTGGTGGTTCATGCGCGACTGGCGCGCGACGCTGCTGATCGCGAGTTCGATCCCGATCTGCCTGCTCGCGACGTTCACGGCGCTGCACATGACCGGCCACAGCCTCAACGTGATCTCGCTCGCGGGCCTCGCGTTCGCGGTAGGCATGGTCGTCGAGGGGGCGATCGTCGTCTCCGGCAACATCCTGCGCCTCAAGGAAGGCGGCCACACGCCGTACGAGGCCGCGAGCAAGGGTACGCAGCAGGTCGTCGGCGCGCTGATTGCGTCGACGATCACGACGGTCGCCGTATTTCTGCCGGTCGTGTTCCTGCGCGACGTCGAGGGCCAGATCTTCTCCGACCTCGCGCTGACGATTTCGATCGCGGTCGCGCTCTCGGTGATCGTCGCGATCTCGGTGATGCCCGCGGCCGCGGGCTGGCTCAAGGCGAAGAAGCTCAAGTCCGGCTACGGCGACGGCTGGCCGTGGCTCACCGACAAGATCATGGCCTGGACCGACACGCGGCCGAAGCAGCTCGGCTGGGTCATGGTGCTGCTCGTCGTGCCGATGATCGCGACGTTCGCGTTCAAGCCACGCCTCGACTACCTGCCGCCGGTCAAGCGCGCCGCGATCGATGCCTACTTCAACTTTCCGCCGGGCATGGCGCCCGATGTCGTCGACCGCGAGATGGTGCCCGCGATGCTCGCGCGCATGAAGCCGTACATGGATGGTACGAAGCAGCCGCAGCTCAAGAACTGGTACGTGTTGCTGTGGCCCGGCGGCGGCACGATCGGCGCGCGCGTCGTCGACGAGAAGCGCATCGGCGACCTCGAGCGCATCGTGCGCGACGAGATCACGATCGGCTTCCCCGACACGCGCGTGTTCACCGAGGAAGGCAACCTGTTCGGCGGCTTCGGCGGCTCGGCGCGCTCGGTCTCGATTCACCTGCAGGGCGACGACTCGGCGAAACTCTACAAGGTCGCCGAAGCGGGACGGCAGCTGCTCGAGGCGAAGTTCAAGGGCGCCAACGTGCAGGCCTTCCCGCCGACCGACTCGGCACAGCTCGAACTGCACGCGGTGCCGAACGATCGGCGCATCGCCGAGGCCGGCTGGGATCGCGCGACGCTCGGCGACATCGTGCAGACGCTCGGCGAGGGCGCGTGGCTCGGCGAATATTTCAACGGCGAGCAACGTGTACCGATCATCCTGCGCGCGTCGACCGGACAGTCGCCCGAGGACATCGCGCAGACACCCGTCGTCACGCCGAGCGGCAAGGTCATGCCGATTGGCGACATGGTCAACCTGCAGACGGTGCTCGGCCCGACGCAGATCCGCCGCCTCGATCACCGCCGCACGGTGACGCTGACGATGGATCCCCCGGCCACACTCGCGCTCGAAGACGCGCTCGCGACGATCGACAAGGACGTGTTGCCCGAGTTGCGCAAGCAGTTTCCGGAAGGAACCATTCGCCTCGCGGGCAGCGCCGACCGCCTCGATCAGATCGTGGGCACGATCGGCAAGAACTTCCTGTTGGCTTTGTTGGTACTGGGCATGCTGATGGCGGCGATGTTCAAGTCGCTGCGCCACGCCGTCGTCGTCGTGCTGACCGTGCCGCTCGCGCTGATCGGCGGCATGCTCGGCCTGCGCGTGCTCGGCCTGTTCGCGTTCCAGCCGCTCGACCTGTTGTCGATGATCGGTTTCATCATGATGGTCGGCGTCGTCGTCAACCACGCGATCCTGCTCGTCGACCTCACGCGCACCGCACAGGAGAACGGCGCGAGTCTCGACGAGGCGATCCGCATGTCGCTCAACCAGCGTCTGCGCGCGATCCTCGCGAGCACGCTGACCGGCGCGCTCGGCGCGCTGCCGATGGCCGTGAATCCGGGGCCTGGCAGCGTGATCTATCGCGGCCTCGCGGCGGTCAACGTCGGCGGCGTCGTGGTGAGCCTCGTGTTCTCGCTCGTGCTGCTGCCGAGCCTCATGCGACTCATGTTCGTGCGTCGCGAGCGCAAGGCACTGATGCCGCCGCGTGGCGAGCGCCTGCGCCTCATCGAGGCCGAAGCAGATGCCGAAGCCGCGTGAGCGCGGGTCTGAAAATGTTCATGCTTGCCACACACCGCAAATGCGGAAAACCAGGAAGTTTCCGGTTTGCGGCCGATAAGTCACGTCGGGTTGCCGTCCTCCTCCCGACCACAAGGAACCGAGTCCCATGCAATCTGCTTCGATGAAAAACGCGTTGAGAGATCGAACCCTGCGCGCCGCGAGCGCCGTGCTGTTTACCGCGATGCTCGGCTCCGTCGCGCCGACCTGCCACGCGCAGGCCGCCGCAGAGAAGGCGCCCGCCGCGATCGTCGAAGTCGGCACCGCGACCGCCTCGAAACTCGCGCCGCAACGCTGGGTTCCCGGCAGCGTCGTCAGTCGCGACGATGCGAAGATCGCGAGCGCCGAAGCGGGCCGGCTCGACTACGTCGCCGAGGTGGGTACGCGCGTCAAGGCCGGCGAACGCCTCGCCAAGCTCGACGACCAGGCGCTGCGCCTGCGCCAGGAGGAACTGCTGGCCGAGGTCCGCCGCACCGAAGCACAGCGCGCGCTCGCCGCGACGCAACTCGAGCGCCTGCAGAAACTGGAGGCGAGCAACACGATCGCCAAGTCGCAGATCGACGAGGCGCGCGCGACGCTCGAGACGAACGCGCAGACGACCTCGCGCGCACGCGCGCAGCTGCGCGAGATCGAGCACGACATCGCCCAGGCCGACGTGCGCGCGCCGTTCGAGGGCATCGTCACAGAGCGCTTCGCGCAGCGCGGCGAATACCTGCAGATCGGCATGAACATCGTTCACCTCGTCGACATCACGCATATCGAAGCGCGCGTGCAGGCGCCGTTGACGATGGCCGACAAGATCAAGGCAGGCATGGTCGTGAGTCTCCGCGCCGGCGGCGTCGAGAAGAGCGCGACCGTGCGTGCGGTCGTGCCGGTCGGCGACGAACGCGCGCGGCAGTTCGAACTTCGCGTCGGCGTCGATCCCACGCTCGCCCTGGTCGGCAGCGCGGTCGAGGTGGCGCTGCCCGAGACCGGAAAGGAGGTCGCGGGGCTGACCGTGCCGCGCGATGCGCTCGTGCTGCGCCAGGACCGCACGTACGTGATCCGCATTTCTGGCGACAACAAGGCAGAGCAGGTGCCCGTCACGCCGGGCGTCACGAGCGGCGAGCTCGTCGAGGTACGCGGCGCGCTCAGCGTCGGCGACCGGCTCGTCGTGCGTGGCGCCGAACGACTCAGCGCGGGTCAGCTGGTCGCGGTGCGTTCCAACGGCTGAAAATGCGCGTGCGACGCAGCCGACGCGCAACGAAGTCGTGCGCTGACGCCGCGACCGCACGGGTCGTCGTGATCTCCAGGCGCAGGAAGCGTCCGCCGAAATCTCCGATCATGAGTGGCCGCCGCGCAGGGGCATTGCGCACCGCGCGGTGCGCGATCAGCAGCGGCGAAATGAGTCGAAGAACGCCTTGTGCGCCGCGACGATCTCGGCCTTGCGCTCGAGGTTCGGATCGAGCGTCCACACGCCTTCTTCGTGCGTGCCGCCGAGCAGGATGCCGTCGGAGCGCGGGAACATGTAGAGGTCGCCGGGCGTCACGGCGTACTGCACCTCGGGCTGCGGCAGCAGGATCGTCAGCTGGCCCTTGATCGGCGTCAGCTCCGCGTCGTCGAACAGCGCCTTCGCGCCGAGCCCCGTGCAGTTGAACACGAGTTTCTCGGGTAGCGCGGCGATCGCCGCGCGATCCGCGAGCTCGCGCACGACAATGCGGCCGCCCGCGATGCGGAATTCGTCGAGCATCGCGGCGAGATACACCGGCGGCTCGATTATCAGCGTGTCGGCCTGGCGGACGAATTCGAAGCCCCGGAACGGATGCTCGTCGGGCGCGAGTTTGCGGTATTCGGGCAGCATGCCGCGCAGTGGGCTGTCGTCGCCGATGTTGCCGTGTTCGTTGAATTCGTGATGACTCAGGAAATAGTTGCGCATCCAGCGCACGCCGAACTTCGCGCCGACCATGATCTGGTAGCGCCGATACGCGTAGTCCGCCGCGGCGAGTAGTTGTCGGTTGAACGCCTCGGTGCGCCTGGCCGGATCCGACAGGTACGCCGGCAGCCATTGCCCGCCCGCAATATTCGACGTCGTCTCGGGCGGCATCGCCTTCGTGTAGATCGTGACGTCGAAGCCGGCCTCCTGCAGCAGGCGCGCGTTCGCGAGCCCGACCGCGCCGCAACCGAGCACCGCAGCCCTGCCGCTGCGCCCCGGCGCGCCGATATCGACGGCGAGCCTGGCCGTGCCCCACGACAGCGTGATGCCCGCCCCGCCGTGCCCATAGTTGTGCACGACGAGCGTGTCTCCCAGCGGTTCCGCGCGCACGACGAAACCCGAGGGTCGAAAAGGACGCAGCCCGACGACGGTGCGGATTTCGCGATCGGCCGACACGTGCACGGGCGGCAGGCCGCAGGCGTTACCGGGAAACGAAATGTCGGGGGCGGCGTAGTCGCGGCGCACGCCGTCGCGCCTCGCATCGGCGAGCGGTGTGCAGGCGGTCAACAGCGGTAGCGCGGACGACGCGGCAAGCGAAGCGGCGGCGAGACCGGAATGACGGAGAAAGCGACGTCGTTGCATCGGCGCAATCTAGCAAAAAACGAGTTCGCTGGGCTTCATTCAGACCGCGCTATATTTTCGTTTCGTCATCAAGAAGCTCGCAGGCATCGAGGTGCTGCAATGGCCACGAGAATCGAGACTGAGGCTTTTGCCGTTGTCGACGATCAGGGTCGCGAGAGCGTGATCGTGCGTACCACGCCCGTGCGTACCGACGCGAAGCCAGGCGAAGAAGCGGTCGTACAGCTCGGCGTCGAGCTCAAGCTGCGCAACGGCGACAGCGTCATGGCGGTCTCCGACTCGGTGTTCGAAACCGCCGATGGGAGGCGCTGGCAGCGCAAGGACGCGGCGCCGCCGGCGTGACGCGCACGCGGCCTTGTTCACCTTCGCGCGCCCGCGATTCCCGATGCTGGTGACAGATTTTTTCGGCTCGCCGCCGGCAGCCAGGTGTCGCGAGCGCCCGGAAGCTCCAGGACGAATGACATCGCAGGTCAGGCACCCTGCACCGACGCAAGTATCGCTTCCGTCATCATTGGCAATTGACACCGGTATCATTTCCCTCGCACCATGGCGGCAATGTCCGAGGAAGCCTGTCACGTGCATTGGTCGCCTACGCGTTTGCCGCAATTGTCCGCCCGCATGCTGCTGGCGGTGAGCGTTGTACTATTCGCTTTCGTGGACTGCGCGTCTGCGACGGAACGAATTCATGTCGTCCTGATCGGCGACTCGACGATGGCGAAGACGACCGGTTATGGCGACGCGCTGTGCGCACGTTTCGATCGCGCGGTCGATTGCGAAAACCTCGCGCGCGGCGGGCGCAGCTCGAAATCGTATCGCGCCGAAGGCCTTTGGGACGACGCGCTGAGACGCTTGCGGGCGCCTGGGTATGCCGCGACCTACGTCTTCATCCAGTTTGGCCACAACGACCAGCCGGGCAAGCCCGGTCGTTCGACGACGCTGCCCGAGTTCCGCGAAAACCTGCGCCGATATGTCGGCGACGTGCGCGAGGCACGGGCGACGCCGGTGCTCGTTACGCCGCTCACGCGCCGCAGCTTCAAGGAAGGCCGCCTCGTCGACGGCCTCAGGCCATGGGCGGATGTCGCGAGTGAAGTCGCTACAGAGATGAAAATCGCCTCACTCGACCTGCATGCCGACAGCATGCGTGTCGTGCAAACGCTTGGCGCGGAGAAGGCGCTCGCACTCGCGGAGGTCCCGGCACCCGCGGACGCCATCAAGGCCGCGCAAACCGGCACAACGATCGAAGTGGCCAAGCCTTCAACGCCGCCGAACACGCCGAGTGGCCACGTTCCTGCGTTCGACTATACGCATCTGGGAGCGGCGGGCGCCTCGCTGTTCTCGCAGATCGTCGCCGACGAGATCGGCCACCAGGTCCCGGGCCTCGCGCCGCACCTGCACGGCCTTCGCAAGACAGCGGCGAGCGCCACGACGCGCGCTGTCGACACGCGAGACCGCTCGCAATTCTGAGTCCTGGATCGATGCGACGGGTCGTCCCGACCGATCGAGCGGCTGCCGACGACCCTGCTGCCGAAAGCACCGGAAGCGTCTCATCGACCCGACTTCATTCGTAAGCCGGGTTAGCTGGCGCCTTGCCCGATTCGCATCGAGCTAGTCAGGCCGCAAGCTTTCCGCCATGTGCAGATGATGCTGGACGACCGGCAAGGTCTGCTTGATGAAGTGGCGAAGATCGTCGTTCGTTGCCGTATTCATTGCGGCCGTGAGGAATTCGACCATCTTGTGATGATCGTTGCGCATGGCTTCCACGTAGGCTTTGTCGAAGGTCTTGCCGCGCAGCGCGATCAAGTCGTCGCGCAGATGCATATGATCGCTGTCGGGCGCGATCGGCAGAGGGACATTCGCCTTCAGCGCGATGTGCGCAAGAGCGGAATTATGGACGCTGTGGTCGTGGACCATCTTCGCCGCGAAGTCGCGAGTCTCGGCCGAAGCGGCGGAACGCTCCGCGATCCTGCTCAATTCGATTTCAGCCAGTTCAGCCTGCGTCGCGGTCCTCATGAGCGCCGCGTCGCCGGTGAAATCGTGGTCGCGCTCATCGGCGAACGCGGCTGGCAAACCTCCGAACGCCAAGGCCGCGAATGCACAAAGCCAGACCCTGCTTCCCGCCATCGGAACTCGTCGCATGGATTTTTCTCCCATCGCATCGAACCGCGCAGCGTGGCTGGCGCGAACTTGCCAGGACACGCTCGCGACCGAGGATAGCACGCGACCTGACGGTGCGACGCGGCTTTTCCGGCCTGGAGCAAGGGAAGAAAACCCTTCGAAACTTCGATCGTGTGTGTGAGGCCGCAGGCCTCGGATGATGCCACTATGCCGCGCGTCCGACGCTGAGTCGCGACTGCAGGATGGCCGCGTGTCCGCGACGCCGGCGACAGCGCCTGGAAGAGCGATCGCCGCTCGGAGACGGCGACTCCGGTCCAGCGACTAGTCTTGTCGGCGTGAGGCTTCTTCGAGCACAGCGACTTTCACGGGATATGGCCTCACGACATCTCGATGCGGCGGTCCGACGTGCAGTCGCAGCGGAACATGGCGGCGACGGTGATCGAGCACGCATATCGTCGCCACGAGCAACACCCAGACAAGCAGCAGCGCGCCGAGCACCACGAGCAGCGGATGCACGCTGAAGCTCTCGGGCCAGAACTTCCACGCGCTCGCGATACCTGCACCCGAACCGATCAGCAGTTTTACGTTGAACATCTCTTCATCCTTGATCCATGACGCGCCGCATCGCGGCGCTCGGTCACCCGGCTCAACCGGTCTCCAGCTCTTGCGCCATGCGCAGATGACGCTGGACGATCGGCAGTGTCTTCTTGATGAAGTTGCGCAGATCGTCTGTGCCGACCGTGCTCGAGGCAGCGCTCAGGAAATCGACCATCTTCTGATGATCGGTGCGCATCAATTCCATGTAGGTCTTGTCGAGATCCCTGCCGCGCAGCGCGATCAGCTTGTCGCGCAGCTGCAAGTGATCGCTATCGGGCGCGATCGGCAGAGGGATGTTTTCGTTCGCTGCGATCTGATCTAGCTCGGCATTGCTCGCCGCGTGCTCCTCGATCATTTTCGCCGCGAAGTTGCGTATCTCGGGAGAGGTCGCGGAGTCGACCGCGATCCTGCTCAGCTCAATCTCGCCCAACTCCGCCTGCGCCGCAACCGCGACGAATGCCTCGTCGCCACTGACGTCATGATCGCCGCTGTCGGCGAATGCGGCCGGCGCGAAGACAGCAGGTGAACACGCGAGGGCCGCCGCGAAACAGGCCAGCAGCCATGGTTTGCCTCTCATCGTACGCTGTCGCATGGTGGTCTCCTGCCGATCGCGAAACAAACCGCGCGGAGGCTACTTCGCCGCTGCCCTGCCCCTCGCAGCCTTCCTCGCGCTCGCCGTCTTCCTGCCGCCAGCGCGTTTCGCTGTGGTGGATTTCTTGCCTTTCAGGCCGCCGCCGCTGAGCTTGTTGACCGTGGCCCACGCACGCCGCGCGGACTCTTTCTCGGAAACGCCACGATCTTCGTAGCCTTTTTCGATATCGCGGGCCTGCCGCTTCTGCTTGTCGGTATAGGCGCTCTTGTCACCTTGCGGCATGAGACTTCTCCAATGGCGGACGGCACATAGACTCTGTCTGCAACAACCAGGGAGTAGCACGCGATGTGCCAATCTGCCGCCGTCGCGCTCGTGGCGCGCGAAAGCGCGATCGGGCGGGGTTGGCACGACTCAGAGGCGAGCATTCGCTGAATTTCAGCCGCAACGGATGTTTGATTTTGCAATGCGCGCGCTGGCATTCCGGCGAAATTGCATGGCCCGCCTGGGCTGCGCCTTCGCGATCAGGCGCACTCCTTCCTGAACGCGAAGGCGCAGCAGCGATCAGCCGCGTGCCTTGAAGTACTGCACTGCCCTCTCGTGTTTCTCCGCCGCCGCGCGCGTTGAGAACGTGCCGAGATTGCGGCGCTTGCCCGATTTCGGATCGAGCTTGCGCGAGTACAGGCGATATTCGCCGGACTTGAGTTTGCGGATCATGCTGCACCTCCGATGGGGTTCGACCAGCGCGGACTCGCCGACGGATCGATACGCAGCGATCTGCGAGGCCGCGAGTCCGGCCGCTGCACGCAACAGGGGTGCAAGGCCCATGCCCCGATCACGCAGCGGCGCGAGATGAACCTTTTGCGGTCGATCGGGGATGTATTTCGCGCTGCGACATCCTGTCGCATGGCCACCCCGCATGGGGTTGGCTAGGCTGCCATTCCCTCGTCTCAGAACATTCCGCCGTCTGGCGTGAAGGAGAACCGTGTCCAGCCATCGTTTCGCAATGCTGTCCGTGCTCGTGCTCGGCGGCATGATGACCTCGCGCGTGCTCGCTTGTTCGGCTTGCGGCTGCACGCTGAGTTCGGATTGGGCGAGCCAGGGCCTCGCCTCGAGCGGCGGCTGGCGCCTCGACATGCGCTACGACTATTTCGAACAGGACCAGCTGCGCTCGGGTACCGACACCGTGCCGCGTTCCAGCTTCACGTTTCCGACCGACGAAGAAGTGCAGCAGTACACGATCAACCGCAACGTCGCCCTCTCGCTCGACTACAGCCCCGGCAAGGACTGGGGCGTCAACGTGACGCTGCCGTGGTTCAATCGCAGCCATGCGACGATCGCCGAGGGCGACACCGAGATATCGACCTCGCATGACACCGGCATCGGCGACGTGCGCATCATGGGGCGCTATTCGGGTTTCGACGCACAACGCAGCACCGGGTTCTTGTTCGGCATCAAGCTGCCGACAGGCGACTTCAACGACACCTTCGACACGGGCCCGCAGCGGGGCGAGATCGTCGACCGCGGCCTGCAGCTCGGCACGGGCACGACGGACGCGCTCCTGGGCATCTACAATTTCGGCGCGCTGTCGCAGGATTGGGGCTACTTCGGTCAGGCGCTGCTGCAGCAGCCGTTGAATTCCCGCGACGGCTTCAAGCCCGGCGCCGGCATCAACGTCAACCTCGGCCTCAGATACACCGCGAGCGCGACGTTCGAACCGCAATTGCAGCTCAACGCGCGCGTCGAACAGCGCGAACAGGGCGCGAACGCGGATGTCGAGAACAGCGGCGCAACGCTCGTCTACCTGAGCCCGGGCATTACCTGGAATCCGACGCGTCGACTATCCGTCTACGCCTTCGTGCAGGCGCCGATCTACCAGCGCGTGAACGGTCTGCAACTCGAGGCGACCAAATTCGCTTCGATCGGCGTGCACTACCATTTCTGAGCGGCGCATCGCGCGGCGATTTCGATACCGCGACGAGGCGACGGGTGCGACCTCTTGCGCGCCGTTGCGCGCGCTGCCTCGTCGTGACGCTCAGTCCGCGCTGCGGCGAATCGGCAGCGTCGCCCTGACCGGCACCGCGCAGCCATCGACGTGGAACTCGACGACGACTGCCTGCGCTTGCTCCAGCGCGTGCGTCGGCCGCATCAGCATGAGGTGCTTGCCGCGCGGCGCCAGCGCGACACGGCCGCCGGCCGGCACGGTGAGCGGATCGATGCGATGCATGCGCTCCTGCCCGCCCTCCTCGCGTGTCTCGTGGATCTGCGCCATCGCGAAATCGGGCGAAGTCGCGTCGCTGATCGTGACGCTGCGGCCGCTGTCGTTGCGCAACGTGCCGTAGCCCGCCCACATCATCGCGACGGGCGGCGCCTGCGGTGTCCAGCCGTCGACGAAGCTCACGCCGCAGCCTTCAGCGGGCGCCGCCGCGACGATCCAGGCGAGCGAAACGATTGCGAACATGGATTACTCCTGCTGATCGATGGGGCTGCGTTCGGGACCCGGCCGCTTCGCGAGCTTGCGCTGCAGCGAGCGGCGATGCATGCCGAGCAAGCGCGCGGCTGCCGAAATGTTACCGTCGCATTCCTGCAGCGCCTGCGCGATATGCTCCCACTCGAGGCGGCTCAGCGGCGTCATCGTGTCCACGTCGGTGATGCCTTCCGCACCTGGGTCTTCGGCTAGCGCACGCAGCAGCGCTTCGGCCGTTACGGGTTTGGCGAGATAGTTGTCGGCGCCGCGCTTGATCGCCTCGACCGCGGTCGCCACGCTCGCGTAGCCCGTGACGAGAATGATCTGCATGTCCGCCCGCAGTGCGCGCAGTGGCGCGATGAGATTGAGGCCCGATTCGTTCTGCAGGCGCAGGTCGAGCAGCACGAAGTCTGGCGGCTCCGCGCGCGCGCAGTCGAGCGCAGCGCTACCGGTCGCCGCGAGGCGCAACGCGATGCCGCGGCGCTGCAGCGAGCGCTGCAGCACGCTCGAGTAGACGGCATCGTCGTCGACGAGCAGGCCGATCACGAACGAGCTCTCGCGCCTGCAAGTGCCAGCGGCAGCTCGACCGTGACGCGCGTGCCGCCGCCTGGCGCCGGCTGCATCGACAGACGGCCACCGAGACGCTCGACCGTCGCATGCGAGAGGGCGAGGCCGATGCCGAGGCCGTCGGCCTTGGTCGACTTGAACAACTCGCCCGCCGAAAGCGGATGCGTCTCGTCGAATCCGCCGCCGAAATCGCGCACGCTCGCTTCGATCCTGCGTTCGTCGACATCGATCGAAAGCGCCACGCGCTCGGAGCCTGCCGCCTCGCTAGCGTCCGCAGCGTTGTTGAGCAACGCCTGCAGCAGGTGGCCGACGCCCGGATCGAGGCGCGCGGCGACCACGCGATCGATGCATCCTTCACGTTCGAGCGCAATCGTCGGACGCAGCAGCTGCCAGCGCTCGATCACGCGCTCGAGCGCGGTGCCCGCGTCGTCGCGAACGCGCCCGCTGGCCGGCGCGGCGAGTTCGCGCACGCGCAGGCGACAGTCGTCGATGATGTCGCGCATCGTGTCGAGGTCGCCGGACCGCTCCGCGTCGTTCGGCCAGCGTTCGCGCTGTTCCTCGACGAGCAGGGTGAGCGTGGCCAGCGGCGTGTTCAATTCGTGCGCGACCGAAGCCGCGTGCGTGGCGAGCGCGACGATGCCTTCGTTGCGCGTGAACTGATCGCGCAAGCGTGCCACCTGCGCCTCGCGTTCGCGCAGCGCCGCCGCGAAGCGCGCGAGGAAGAACGCGAAGAAGAAGCCTGATATCACGAAGCTGATCGACATGCCCCAAAGGTGCATGTCGAAAGGCGTGCCGAACAGTGTCTGCATGTGCGGTAGCGGCGTGCCGAACGCCGTCGCGGCGGCGTAGCTTGCCCCAGCCATCGCCGCGGCGGCGACGACCATGCGCGCGGGAAAGGTGACGGCGACGAGCGCTACCGGCAGCAGGAACAGCGGCGTGAACGGGTTCATCGCTCCGCCGCTCCACGCAATCATCCAGGCAAGCTCCGCCATGTCGAACGCAAGATGCGCGAGCGCCACCCGCGCCGACGCACGCTCGCGCCTGGCCCGCTGCATGGCCCAGACATTGAACAACGCAAGCGCGCCGACGCCGGTCCAGAGGCAGGTCGCGTTGAGCGGCAAGCCGAGCCAGTAGACGGCAACGACGATCGCCGCACTCTGCCCGAACACGGCGACCCAGCGCAGCAGGACCAGCTGGCCGATGAAGTTGGGAAGGACAGAGTCCATGTCACCGATTTTACGGCTTCGCCGCACCGTTCAGGGCGCGTCAGAACGTCGCAGGCGCGGGCCCGGAGCCCTCTATGGCGCGAAACACGGACGGCAGTGACACGGGCGCTTGCCGTCGATCCTTCGTCGGTTTCGCGAACCGGTCGCTCGGGTGGTCACGACTGATGCGACCACGATGCCGGGGCACGACATGTCGCAGCGGGATTCGTGGCGCACGGTAGCGTGCTGAGCCAACGCCGAAGTTTTTTTCGGCGCGCCCGAGCTGGACGCGCCGACGATGCCGGACCGGTGGGCTATGCCTGAGCGAGCCCATCCTGCCCGAGCACTCAGCTGCCGCTGCGATCGCCGCGTGTATGCGAGTCGCGCAGCGGAGGAGGCTGCTCGCCTTCCTGCGCAGCCGGGCCCGGCGAAGCGGCGGGCGTCGGATGATCGTGATGCGTGATCGTCTGCCACGAAGGTACCTGAGCGGCTTGCCGCTTCTTCTGCGCGACGAGTTCCCACAGGTGCTGGGCCGCAAGGCGCTTCTTTTCCTCGGCGGAGACCGCCGATTCGGGCGAAGACGGCGACGAAGAGGACGAGTCCTTCGCGGCAGCGACCGGCGCAGGGGCCGGGCGCGGTGCCGCTGGCGAAGGTGCGGGTGCCTGCGGCCGCGCCGCTAGCGGATTTTGCGCCGGCGCTGCTGGCTTGCCGGAAGCGGCCGCCCTGGTCTGCGCGGCGTTGGGCGCAGCCTTCGCGACGGGCGTTGTTTTCGTGACCTTGGGCGCCGCGGCTTTCGGCGTCGCGGCCTGCTTGGCCACTGGTTTCGCCTTCGCGCCACGCGACGGCGCGGCTTTCTTCGCCGCAGGCTTCGCCGTTGCGGGCGGCTTGCGCGCGGGTAGCTTCTTCGCCGCGGCCTTGCGCTTCGGCGCTACCGATCTCGCAGACGATTTGCTTGCGACGGATTTGCGCGCGGGCTTCCTCGCAGCGCCGACGCTGTTTTTCGCCGCCTTCTTCACGACCTTCCGCGCTGCAGTCTTCGTGGCGTTCTTCGCGACCACCTTCCTTGCAGTTTTCTTCTTCGGACCAGTCTTCTTCGCAGCAGCTTTTTTCGCGGCGGTCTTCTTCGTAGCCTTCGTCATCTTGCGAGTCGCCATCGCTCGTCCTCTCGTAGTGGGCACTTCAGCCTTCAAGCACGCGGTATGCCATATTGCACCAAACCTGTGAAACAGTGTGCAGTTTCGGGTGGGAACGCATCTCAGCTTTTGCGACGGTGCTCTGCGAGTATTCGCCTCGCCGCACGTGAGTGCCGCACTGCAAGGATGCTCATATCGACGGCCGGGAAGGCCATGGGAGAAGACAAGCCGGGTCCTTGCCCCCAAGGCCCGGCAATTCCCAACTGCCGGGTCCATCGACCCGATTCAACCTCATTTTCGACTCGCCCGCCACGACTCGCCCGCCACGACTCGCCCGCTTCGACTTGGCCGCTTCGACTTGTTTCTGGGTTTCGAGGCGAATCGACTGCAGACGCGAGCAAGAGTCGCTGTTTTCCGCCAAGAGCATGCGGGAATGACGATGGACGCAGGTCAGCGGATTCCTGCCAGGAGCCCGCGGGAATGATGTGGGTCAGGCCGCAGAACCGCTCGACGAAGATGCGTTGTCGACGTGCAGGCAATGCCGGACGAATACGTCCGCCTCCTTTTCCAGAGCCGATTGTCATCGCACCGACAACGTCGAACCGACCGTGCGCCCGACTCCGTGCCCCGTCGGGCCGGGCCGGAGACATTTTCAGATCGACCTTTCCCGAAGGTGGCCTCCGTATCGGCGGACCTCGGATCCTCACAACGGGTTGCGATTTGCCCGGACCGCGGATGCAGATCTTGCGACTTGCAATCGTTTTGCAGGCACAAACCCGTCTATCCCGCGGTTTCATGCGGTTTCCGGCCTGTCCGAAGCTGGCACGCTTTTGGCTATATGTATCCGCGCAGGACTCTCCACCACCGTTCCCCCAGTGATTCCGGGGAGTCTGCATGGAGCCGTGCGTGAGCACCGCGTCGAAGGAATAGGGCATTGACCAGGATGGTCTGCGATGGAGCTAGTTACTCCCTCGGGATAGGCACAACGATAGCCGGGCTTCTTCGCAGGGGCCCGGCTTTTTATTTGACAATACGCCTGTGTCGACGCCGACCATCGTTTGAGCGATGCCATGACGAGGGCGCCGCTTGATCGGCGCGAGTCGAAGGGTTTGGCCGACCATTTTCGTCTGTGGTACCTGAGGGCTGATGCATGGCACAGCGAGAACCAGCAGGAATCCGCAAGCGCCGCGCGACACCGTCGCCTGCGGCGGACGCACCGCGCATCACCCATCCCGAACGCATCGTGTTTGCGGAACTCGGCGTCAGCAAGGCCGACGTCGCGGCGTATTACTCCGCCGTCGCCGAGCGCATGCTCGCCGAGGTCGCCGACCGCCCGTTATCCCTGCTGCGCTGCCCCGGTGGTATCGGTGAGTCCTGCTTCTTCCAGAAGCACCTCGCGCAGAACATCGGCGACCATGTGCAGCGGCTGCGCATCCGCGACAGCGCGGGCGTCAACGACTACTTCAGCGTCAGCGACGCCGCAGGTCTGCTCGAACTCGTGCAGATGAACGCGATCGAGTTCCACCCGTGGGGCGCGCGCAGCGACGATGTGGAGCACTGCGACCGCATCGTATTCGACCTCGATCCCGACTCTGCCGTCGCATGGCCGCGCGTCATCTCTGCTGCGCGTGACCTGCGCGCTGAGCTACGCGCGCTCGGCCTCGAGTCGTTCGTGCGCACGTCGGGCGGCAAGGGCCTGCACGTGGTCGTTCCGCTCGCGCCCGCCGCGCCGTGGGACGATGCGCGCAAGTTCAGCGCAGCGTTCGCCGAGGCCATGAGCGAGCGCCATCCCGAGGCGTACGTCGCGAGGGCCGGCGAGAAGAACCGCCGCGACCGCATCTTCATCGACTGGATGCGCAACGGCCGCGGGGCGACGAGCGTCGCCTCCTACTCGCTGCGCGCACGACCTGACGCCGGCATCGCGATGCCGGTTTCCTGGACGCAACTCGCGCGCATTACTTCAGGCAGCATGTACGCGCTGCCCGGCGCGCTGAAGCGGCTGCCCAAGGACCCTTGGCACGGCATCGAGAAGATCAAGCAGGCGTTGCCGCGCACCCGCAAATAGCGTTCGTCACGCGCGTCGTCGCGCGGATTTTGCTCTGGCCTTCGTGCGCGCACTCGCGGCGGGTTTCGTGCGCTTTGCGGCAGATTTCTCGATGTTTACGGCCGACCTTTGGCTGTTTACGGCCGCCTTATGCCTGTTTACGGCCGACTTTTGGCCGTTCGCCGCAGGCTTCTTGCCGTTCGCCGCGAGACTCTTCTTGAGCAGCGCCATGAAGTCGACGACGTTGGTGCTCGCGTTCGCGGTCGGCTCTTCCGCGGCGCCTTCTTCGAGCGTGAGCGTGCCGTGTTCCTTGTCGACATGCTTCTGCAGCAGCTTGCGCAGCTTGTCGCGGAACTCGTCCTTGTAGCTCGCGGGCTTCCACGTGCCGGACATCGACTTCAGCAGGTCTTCGGCCATCTTCAGTTCCGCTTGCGTGATGCGGAACTTCGCGAGCGCGCCGCTGGGAAAGTTGAACTCATCGGCGGCCACGAGTTCCTGCGGAAAGCGCAACAGGTTGAGCACGAGAGCATCGTCGTGCGGGAACAGCATCGCGAGATATTGACGCGTGCGAATGACGACGCGCGCGATGCCAACCTTTGCCGTCTTCCGCAACGCCTCGCGCAACAACACGTAGCCCTTCTCGGCCTTCTTCGCCGGGACGAGGTAGTAGGGTTTCTCGAAATACATCGGATCGACGCTGGCCTGATCGATGAACGTCTCGATGTCGACGCTCTCGGTCGCCTCGGGTGCGATCTTGCGCAACTCACCCTCGTCGACGACGACGTAGTTGCCCTTCGCGTATTCGTACGCCTTGACGATCTGCTTCCACAGCACTTCCTCGCCGGTCTCCGCATTCACGCGCTCGTAGCGGATCGGCTTGCGATTGCGCGCATCGATCATGCGGAAGTGCACGTCGACGCTGTGCGACGCCGTGTACAACTGCACCGGGACATTGAGGAGTCCGAACGAAATCACACCGTTCCATACCGGTCTTGCCATCGCGTACTCCTTCGATCGTCGGAAATTGCGCCGCGCCGCACTCACGACGTCAGCTCACGCGATGGAGCATCTTCCGTGCCATGGCGGCAAGATGACTTCACTGGCTCTGCATGCGCGGCACCTGGCTGCTTGCGTCATTTCTTGAGCAAGCGCTTCCACTCGCCCTGAGGGGCGGCGCATCGCGCCCGAGAAATTGCCGGTGGTGCGTTGCCGCGCATGGTGAACCGAACGCGACAAGAGATGACCTCGCGATGAACATCGATCCGACGCGCGAGCGAATTTCCTGACGGCTGGCAGGCGACTTGCTCCCTCATCGGTAGGCGCGGCGGTCCCGCGAAGGAGCCACATCCATGAAGCGCTACGTCTACGCATTCGATTCGCCGAATGCCGCGAAGGCGGCTGTCAGGTCTCTCGTCGAGAAGGGAGTCGATGAAAAATGCATTTCGATCGCGGCGCGCGCCGGCGTGCAGCTCGAGGCAATTCCGGATCGATTCCTCGACTCGTCGATGGACTTCGCTCCGGCAATCGGTCGCGGCATTGCGATCGGCGGCTCGACGGGTCTGTTCGCGGGGCTCATCATGATGTCGATTCCGATGCTGGGCATCGCGATCGGCGGCGCCAGCCTGTTCGCGTTTCTCGGCGGCGGCGCGCTCGTCGGCGCGTGGAGCGCCTCCATGATCGGCTCCGCGATTCCGGACTCGGTGCATCGCAAGTTCGACGATGAGATCGAGGCCGGGCGCACGCTCGTTGTCGTGGCCTCCGACGGCAAGAACGACGCCGCGATCATCGCGACGATGTCCGAAAGCCCGGACAGGCATCTGATCTGGCAGAGCGCGCTGTAGCCCGGTCTGGCGCCCTGTTCAGGCCGCGCAGCCATCGGCTGTTTCGCGTTGTACGACCTGCGAGGTTGCACGATGCACGAACCAGCTGGCCCAAGCAGGCGAAATGCACAGCGAAGGTGCCACGGAGAGGCTCTTCCTGCGGGTTTTCTGCGATGGCATTTGCGTTGCAGTCTTCATGCGAAGGAGAACCCATGCCCCTGAAGCCAAGCTCTTCCGAACGCCGCAGCGCCGTCGCGCAAGCGACGCGCAAGCAGAAAAATCTGCAGGCTGAGGTGCGCGCAGCCGATGCAACGCGGCGGCGGCAGCAACCGAAATCTCGCGGCGCGCCACAGACCGCACCACGCCGTGAGCCGAGCTCGCCGATGCCCGCGCAACAGCAGGACAAGCCAGGCCTCGAGTACCAACTCAACCCGCGACCGCGCTTCCTCGCGCCTGACTACAAGGGCAGCGCGAAGCTCGCAGGCAAAGTAGCGCTGATCACGGGCGGCGACTCCGGCATCGGACGCGCAGTCGCGGTGTTGTTCGCGCGCGAGGGCGCGCAGGTCGCGATCGTCTATTTGAGCGAGACGCGCGATGCCGAGGAAACCCGCGGCCACGTTGAACTCGAAGGCAGCGAATGCCTGCTGATCGAAGGGGACGTGAGTCAAGCGCGCTTCTGCGAAGACGCGGTCGCGCAGACGCTCGAAACCTTCGGCACGCTCGACATCCTCGTCAACAACGCCGCGTTTCAGCTGCACGCCGCGACGATCGAGGACCTCTCGGCGGAACACTTCGACCTCACGATGCGCACGAATGTCTACGGCTACTTCAACATGGCCAAGGCCGCGGTGCCGCATCTGACGAGCGGCAGCGCGATCATCAACACCGGTTCAGAGACCGGCTTCTTCGGCGCCGAAGAGTTGCTCGACTACTCGGCGACGAAGGGCGCGATCCATGCGTTCACGCGATCGCTCGCACGGAATCTGCTGCCGCGCGGCATCCGCGTGAATGCGGTCGCGCCCGGCCCGGTGTGGACGCCGCTCAATCCCTCGGACCGAACCGCTGACGAAGTCGCGAAGTTCGGCGCCGACGGCGGCATGAAGCGGCCGGCGCAACCCGAGGAAATCTCTCCTGCCTACGTCTTCCTCGCCGCTCCCGCCTGCTCGAGCTACATGACGGGCAGCGTGCTGCCGCTGTTCGGCGGCGCGGCGCCGGGCGGCTAGCGGGCCAGAGCGAAGGAGCGAACGCGATGAACGACAGCGACCGGAAATGCGCGCACGAACCCTGCACCTGCAAGGTGTCGGCCGAGCAGAAATTCTGCAGCACCTCGTGCGAACAATCGGCCGCGGCCAGCCAGACGCATGCGCACACCTGTAACTGCCACCATGACGCGTGCCAGGGGCGCAGCGCAAACAGCCGCTAGCGGACGGGGACGAGACGACAGGAACATGAAGAAGCCCGACCCCAGATTCGACAGTGGACGCCGTGCGTTCCTCGGCTCGGTCGCGACGAGCAGCGTCGCGGGCCTGAGCCTGCCGCTCCTCGCTGACGCGCAACCTGTGGACACGGCGGCGCCGTTGCCGGCCGCTGCGGCGGTTTCCACGACGATCCGGCTCACGGTCAACGGCATTCCGCACCAACTCGTGCTCGATCGGCGCACGACCTTGCTCGACGCGCTGCGCGATCACGTTGGCCTCTCGGGCACGAAGAAGGGTTGCGATCGCGGCCAGTGCGGCGCGTGCACCGTGCTGATCGACGATCGCCGCATCAACTCCTGCCTCACGTTCGCCGTGATGCACGACGGCGCGAGCATCACCACCGTCGAAGGTCTCGCGCAGTCTGCCGTGGGCAGCGCGCTGCAGTCGGCGTTCCTCGAACACGACGGCTTCCAGTGCGGCTATTGCACGCCGGGGCAGCTCTGCTCCGCGACAGCGATGCTCGCCGAGGCAAAAGGCAAGAAGCCGAGCACGGTCACGGCCGACCTGCGTCGCGTCGAAGCCGTGCAATTGAACGATGCCGAAATCCGCGAGCGCATGAGCGGCAACCTCTGCCGCTGCGGCGCGTACCCCAACATCGTTGCGGCGATTCGCGCCGCTGCGCACCAACCGGACTGATGCCATGCTCGCCTTCGATTACACCCGACCTGCCGACGTCACCGCCGCCGTGAAAGAGGGCAGCAAGACCGGCGCGTTCTATCTCGGCGGCGGCACGAATCTCGTCGACCTGATGAAGGCGGGCATCGAGCGGCCCTCGATGCTCGTCGACGTGAATCACCTCGGCCTGGCGTCGATCGAGGAGACCGACGGCGGCGGCCTGCGTATCGGCGCGGCGGCACGCAACAGCGACTTGGCCAACAACGAAATCGTTCGGACGCGCTATCCGCTGCTAAGCGCCGCCCTCCTCGCGGGCGCGTCGCCGCAGCTGCGCAACATGGCGACCGTCGGCGGAAATCTCATGCAGCGCACGCGCTGCGACTATTTCGTCGACCGCGCGTTTCCCCTCTGCAACAAGCGCAAGCCCGGCTCGGGCTGCGGCGCGCTCGCGGGCGACAACCGCACGCACGCGATCCTCGGCGCGAGCCCCGCATGCGTCGCGGTGCATCCGTCGGACATGTGCGTCGCGATGCTCGCGCTCGATGCGAAGGTGCGCGTACGCGGACGCGACGGCGAACGCCTCGTCCCGCTCGACGAATTCCATCGCCTGCCCGGCGACCGTCCGCAACGCGACACGAATCTTCGTCTCGGCGACCTCGTACTTGCTGTCGAACTGCCTGCGCCGACGTTTGCGAAGCATTTCCACTATCTCAAGGTGCGTGATCGGGCGAGCTTCGCGTTCGCGCTCGTCTCGGCGGCGGTCGGACTGCAGGTCGACGGCGAGACGATCCGCGCCGCGCGCATCGCGCTAGGGGGCGTCGCACACAAGCCCTGGTACGCGCAGAAGGCATCGGAGCGCCTTGCCGGCCTCTCGCTGCGCGAGATCGATACCGAGATCTTCGGCCAGCTTGCGATCGAGGGCGCGAAACCGCTCGCGCACAACGAGTACAAGATCACAATGGCGAAGAACGCGGTCTCGTTTGCGCTCAAGCGCGCGATGGATTCGGCGTGAGCGCGGTCCTCGGCAAGCCGCTCACACGCGTCGACGGACCGGCGAAGGTTCGCGGCGAGGCAAAATACGCCGCAGATTTCGATCTGCCGCGTCTCTCGCACGGTCTGCTCGTGCAGAGCAGCATCGCCAATGGCAAGATCGTTGCCGTGAATCGCGCTCGCGCTGTGGCCCTGCCCGGCGTGCTGCTCGTGATGACGCACGAGAACGCGCCGCGCCTGCCCGCGGAAGCGCAAAAGGCCAATCCGCCGGGCGAGCGCGCATTGTCGCTGCTGCAGGACGCCAGCGTGCGCTACAACGGCGAGCCCGTTGCTGTGATCGTCGCGGAATCGCCGGAGATCGCGCGCCACGCCGCGCTGCTGCTCGACATCGTGTACGCGCCGACGCCCGCTGCGCTGAATTTCAGGGACGCGCAAAAGCATGCCTATCCGCCTCCGGCGCTGACGCATGCGAAGGCCGACGTCGCCTGGGGAGACGCCAAGGCGGCGCTCGCCACGGCGGAGGTGAAGCACGAGGCGACGTATACGACGCCGATGGAGAGCCACAACCCGATGGAGCCACACGCGACTCTCGCGGCGTGGAGCGGCGATGAACTCGTCGTCCACGATTCCACCCAGGGGGTCGCGGGCACACGCAAGGCAATCGCGAAGAAACTCGGCGTTCCGGTCGAAAAGGTCCGCGTGATATCGCCCTACCTCGGCGGCGGTTTCGGCTGCAAGGGCTCGGCCTGGTCGCACGTCGTGCTCGCAGCGATGGCGGCGAAGCAGGTCGGGCGCCCGGTGAAGCTCGCGCTCGAACGCACGCAGATGTTCGGGCCCGTCGGCTACCGCCCGCCGACGCAGCAGCATATCGCGCTCGGTTGCTCGCAGGATGGCAAGCTCGTCGCGATCGAGCATGACGTGATCTCGCCGACCTCGACGTTCGAAGACTGGACCGAATCGTCGGCCGTCGCGACGCGCATGCTGTATGCGTGCCCGAACGTCTCGACGACGCATCGCCTCGTCAAGCTCAACCTCGGAACGCCAACGTTCCAGCGTGCACCCGGCGAGGCCACGGGCACCTATGCGATCGAGGCCGCGCTCGACGAGCTAGCGTACAAGCTGAAGTTCGATCCGCTCGAGCTGCGCCTGCGCAACTACGCGGACAACGATCCCGAAACCGGTAGACCGTTCTCGAGCAAGTCGTTGCGCGCATGCTATCTCGATGCGGCGAAGCGTTTCGGCTGGGCGAATCGCAACCCGGAGCCCGAGTCCGGGCGCGACGGCGACCTGCGCATCGGCACGGGCATGGCGACTGCAACCTATCCCGCCAATCGCCAACCGGCAAAGGCGACGGTCGCGATCGCCGCCGACGGAACGGCCCTCGTGCGCTGCGGCACCCAGGACATCGGCACCGGTACCTACACGATCCTCGCGCAAGTCGCCGCCGAGGAACTGGGTCTGCCGGTCGAGCGCATCCGCGTCGAACTCGGCGACTCCGCGTTGCCGGAGGCGCCCGTATCGGGCGGCTCGATGTCCGCGGCGAGCACGACCCCGGCGGTCCAAGCGGCCGCGCGTGACGCGCGCACGCGCCTCATCTCGCGCGCGGTTGGCGACGGCGCGTCGCCGCTGCATGACCTGCAGGAGAGCGAGGTCGTCGTCGACGGCGGCCGCATCGCCAGCAAGGCCGACCCGAAGCGCGGCGAGGCGATCGGCGCGGTCATCGCGCGCGCGGGCGGCGCGCCGATCGAAGGCAGCGGCGAGGCCGCGCTCGACGACGAGACGAAGAAGCAGTTCGCGATGCACTCGTTCGGCGCCGTGTTCGCCGAGGTGCAGGTCGACGCCTTCGGCGAAGTGCGTGTGCGCCGCATCGTGGCGACGTATGGCGTAGGCCGCCTGCTCAACGAGAAGACCGCGCGCAGCCAGCTCGTCGGCGGACTCGTCTGGGGAGTCGGCATGGCGCTGCTCGAGGAGACTCTCGTCGACGAGCACTCAGGCCGCGTGCTCAATGCGAATCTGGCGCAGTACCACGTTCCCGTGAACGCTGACATCGGCGAGATCGACGTGCATTTCGTCGACGAGGACGATCGCCACTTCAACGCACTCGGCGCGAAGGGCATCGGCGAGATCGGTATCACGGGTGCCGCCGCCGCGATCGCGAACGCCGTATTCCACGCGACCGGCAAGCGCGTTCGCGACCTGCCGATCACGCCCGACAAGCTGCTGACGGCCTAGTCGCTCGCATTACGGGGCGGTCCCGACAACGCGGCGTCCGAGCAGAGCGGCGGCCCGACACGCAAGTGGTCCCGAACCACGCGGCAGGTCGCCTGCGATTCCACGTGCACGATGCGCGGAGCCCATGAGCAAGTGCCGTGGCTCGCGCTCGATCGGCACGCGCTGCACCGCAACCGCTGGCGCGATCGAAGCTGCTCGCGCCGATGACGAAGGCCGACCCCACGAAGCTGCTAACGCAACGCGTGAATCGCGTCGACCAACAGTCGCTCGTCAAGGCGCCGGCCGATCTTGTCCGATGCTTTCTCGACTTTCGGCAGCCGGCGAACAAGCCGCTCGAGTTGGGCATCGTCGTGCCCTGTCGCAGCGAGCGCCCGAACCTGCATGCGCAGTCGCCGCAATCTGCGGCGCCAGCGGTGCTTCGCGCGCAGCGACGGCCGTCGCGGCAGGCGCGCCTTCGCCTTCGCCGCGCGCGCTTCGCTGCGTGCGAGCGTCTTGCTCACGCGCGCCGCGGAGACGCGCCAATCGAGCTCCAGAAGCTCCACCGCGATCTGTTCGGCATGCGCGATCTTCCGTCGAAAACCGTGGTCGTCGCCGAGCGCCCGTTTCATCAGGCCATCGCGCGCGCGCCGCAGCCTGTGCTCGACGTCTTTCCACGGCACACCCTCGCGAGGGGTGCCTTCCGCTGCGTGTTGCGCGGCCAGTTCGAATGCGACGTGCGCGTCGCGGAGCGGCGACAACTCGAGAGCGAGCGCCTTGAGCTTGCGGTCGATCACATCGACGCGAACGGCGTTCGTCGGCGCCATGAACGTGAGGATCGAACGGATGCGCTGTATCGCCCTGCGCGCCTCATGAATGCCGCGATGTCGATGCCGACTTCGGCGCAGCCCGACGATGAGCGTGACCGTTTCCGCCTCGGCGAGGCGCTTCAGGGCTTTCGCGGTGTCGCTGGCAGCGGTCTTCTCGCGCACGCAGTCTCGTCGGTTCGCCTGCCGCGCCGGTAGCGGCGCGCCGCTGCAAGCATAGCCGAGGCGACCTGCCGTGTATCCCGCGTCTGCGACGCTGCGCCGAGAAAGGGCAGACCGCCCGTCCGGGCGAGACACACTCGCCGCTTCAAGGGCTTGCCGATTGAAGACCGCAGCCAATTCAACCGGCCGCGCGCTCGTGCGAGCGGCGCCGCGCTTGCGCAAGACAGCCTACTTGCGCGGGCTGGCGCAGATCCGCTGGATCGCGCCGGGCGCGGCGGGCTTCACGAGGTGATAGTCGAAACCCGCCTCGGCGGTCCTGCGCCGGTCCTCGGGCTGGCCCCATCCGGTCAGCGCGACGAGGACGAGCTTCTCGCCCATCGTGTTGGCGCGCATGAGCCGCGCGACGTCGTAACCGGTAAGCCCCGGCATGCCGATGTCGAGGAACACGATCTGCGGCGCGAACCTGTCGACGGAAGTTAGCGCGGCGCCCGAGTCGTAGATGCACTCGACCGTGTGGCCGAGACATTCGAGCATCGTCTTCAACGTGTCGGCAGCATCCTGGTTGTCGTCGACGACGAGAATCCGGCACGGGACGGCATCGGCCTCAGACGCCGTTTCATCGTCACGCTTCGTGTTCGCGGCAGGCTCGCACGGCAGGCGCACGGTGAACGTACTGCCGCAGCCGAGGCCCTTGCTCTGCACGGCCAGCTGGCCGCCGTGCATCTCGACGATGTTGCGCGCCAGCGTGAGGCCAATACCGAGGCCACCACGCGCGCGCTCGAGCGTCGTGTCGACCTGGGCGAACAGATCGAAGATCCACGCCTGCTGCTCACGCGTGAGGCCGATACCGCGATCGACGACAGACACCTCGAGCAACGAATCCCTGCGCTCGGAAACGATGCCGATTTCCGCACCCGGCGCGGAGTACTTGGCCGCGTTGCTGAGCAGATTCGAGAACACCTGGGCGAGGCGTTCGAAATCGCCGCGCAACGGCACGTCAACCGCAAGTTTGCCCCGCTCGATGACATGGCCGCTCGCCTTCAGTTGCGGGGTGACCGTCTCTATCGCCGAGTCGATGACCGCATGCAACGAGGTCGCGCCGTCCTTGAGCGTCAGCTTGCCGCGACGAATGCGGGCGACGTCGAGCAGGTCGTCGATGAGACGCACGAGCAGCGCGAGCTGGCGCGACATGATGTCGTGCAACCGCTCCGAACCCGGTGACGTCAGTCTGAACGCCTGCGCGGCGTTCATCACTGCGGCGAGAGGATTGCGCAACTCATGCGCGAGCATCGCGAGGAATTCATCCTTGCGCTTGTCCTGCACGAGCAGGTGCGCCTCGATACGTACGCGTTCCGCAATCTCCGCCTGCAGCTCCGCATTGCGATTGGCGAGTTCGGCGTTGGTTTCCCTCAGCGATTCGTTCAGCTCGCCGAGTTCGCGCGCCTTCTCGAAGCGCAGCGCCTCGTTCGCGGCCGCGAGGCGCTCGTTTGCGACTTCGAGTTCGCGACGCTTGCGAAACAGCTCCGTCAGCACGATGACCTTGCTGCGCAGGATCTCGGGGATGATCGGCACCATCACATAGTCGAACGCGCCGAGACGGTAGCCGCGCATGCGGTCGAGGTCGGAGACGTTGATCGCCGAGACGAAGATGATCGGCGTGTTTTCGAAGCGAGGATGCTGATGGATGAGGCTCGCCGTTTCGAAGCCGTCCATCACGGGCATGTTCACATCGAGCAGGATGACCGCGAAATCGTGCGTCATCAGCAATTTCAGCGCCTCGGTGCCTGAGGCGGCCTCGACGAGATTCTCGTTGAGCTCGGCCAGGATCGTCCGATACGTCAGGAGCCGCGATGGCTGATCGTCCACCAGGAGGACGTTGACGGGCTCCACGCCGGTCTTCGGGGCTGTCACGTCTTCGGGGTTCACCGATGTAACCATTGCCGCAGCACTCCTAGCAGCTGATCGGTGACGACCGGCTTCGCGAGATAGTCCGAAGCGCCCGCCTCGAGACACTTCTCGCGGTCGCCCTTCATCGCCTTGACGGTCAGCGCGACGATCGGCATCGCGCGCGATTCGGGACGCGCGCGGATCGCCCTGATCGTGTCGTAGCCGTCCATGCCGGGCATCATGATATCCATCATCACGAGGTCGATGTCCTCGCCGGCCGCAACCTTCTCGACTGCCTCCTGGCCGGTGCCCGCTGTCAGCACGTCCATGCCGTGGCGTTCGAGCACGCTCGACAGTGCGAAGATGTTGCGCACGTCGTCATCGACGACGAGCACGCGCTTGCGCTTGAGGGCGTCGTCCGACTCGTGCAGTCTGCGCACGATCTTCTGCTTCTCGGGCGACAGGTCGGCGATCACGCGGTGCAGGAACAGCGCCGTCTCATCGAGCAGCCGCTCGGGAGACTCGACGCCCTTGACGATCACGCTCTTCGCCGCGCGTCGCAGCTGCTGGTTCTCCTCGGTGCTGAGCTCACGGCCCGTGAAGACGATCACCGGCACGTCGCATTTCTGCGCGCGAATGCGCTCGAGCAGCTCGAAGCCGGTCATGTCGGGCAGGCGCAGGTCGAGGACCATGCAGTCGAAGCGCATCTCAGTGAGCTTGGCGAGCGCCTCCTCGCCCGAATCGACCGCGTGGATCTCGATGTCGTCGCCGCGGATCAGTTCCTCGATGCTCATGCGTTCACGCGGGTCGTCCTCGACGACGAGAAGGCGCTTGACCCGGGCGAGAGTGTAGAGGCGGATGCGCTCGAGCGCCTGCGCGATCGATTCGGACGTCGCCGGCTTCGCGAGGAAACCGAACGCGCCGCGCTCGAGGCTGCTGTGCCTTTCTTCATCGATCGTGACGATCTGAACGGGGATGTGGCGCGTCGCGATGTCCTGCTTGAGGCGCGCGAGCACGGCCCAGCCGGGCATGTCGGGCAGAAACACGTCGAGCGAAATCGCGTTGGGAACGAATTCCTGCGCGAGACGCAGCGCCTCCGTGCCGTTGTGCGCGACGAGCACGTTGAAGCCCTGCGCACGCGCCATGTCGCGCAGCACCGTCGCATAGCGCGAGTCGTCTTCGACGATGAGCAAGGTCGGCCGGTCGCGCAGCAGCGCGTCGCGGTCGTCGCTGACCGTTTCGACGGTGGCGAGCGGTCGATCTTCGCGCGCGCGCCGGACCGGCGCAGGGTTGAGACTCTCGGTCGAGACGTAGTTGTACGGCAGGTACAGCGTGAACGTGCTGCCCTTGCCTACAGCACTGCGCAACTTGAGCTCACCGCCGAGCAGCCCGGCGATCTCGCGGCTGATCGCGAGGCCGAGGCCCGTGCCGCCATATTTGCGCGAGGTGCCCGCGTCGGCCTGCTGGAACGCCTCGAAGACGATGCGCTGCTTGTCCTGCGAGATGCCGATGCCGGTATCGGTCACCTCGAACGCGATCACTACCGCGGCGCGATCGAGCACCGTGTGGCCGACGGTCCAGCCGTGCTCGACGACTTCGGCCGAGAGCCGCACGCTGCCCTGCTCTGTGAACTTGAACGCGTTCGACAGCAGGTTCTTGAGGATCTGCTGGAAGCGCTTCGGATCGGTCGTGAACGAGCTGCCGATGTTCGGCGGGAAATCGACCGTAAACTCGAGGTTGCGCCGTTCGGCCTCGTGGCGGAAGCCGCGTTCCATGTTTTCGCGCAGGTGCGCGAACGTCATCTCCTCGCTGTCGACGGTGACCGTGCCCGACTCGATCTTCGACAGGTCGAGGATGTCGCTGATCAGGTGCAGCAGGTCGGTGCCCGCCGCGTGGATCGTCTTCGCGAATTCGACCTCGCGCTCGGTGAGGTGTGCGTCGGGATTCTCGGCGAGCTGTTGGCCGAGAATCAGGATGCTGTTGAGCGGCGTGCGCAACTCGTGCGACATGTTGGCGAGGAACTCGGACTTGTAGCGCGACGTCAGCGCGAGTTCCGCGGCCTTCTCCTCGAGCGCTCGGCGCGCATACTCGATCTGCTGGTTCTTGTGCTCGACTTCGGCCTTCTGCTCCGCGAGCAGCGCGGCCTTGAGCGCGATCTCCTCGTTGGTCTGCTGCAACTCCTTCTGCTGCGATTGCAGTTCGCCCGCGAGCTGCTGCGACTGCGACAGCAGGCTCTCGGTACGCATCGATGCCTCGATCGTGTTGAGCACGATGCCGATGCTCTCCGAGAGCTGCTCGAGGAACTGCCGCTGCGAGGCGGTGAACGTCGACAGCGACGCGAGCTCGATGACGGCCTTGATCTGGTTCTCGAACAGCACGGGCAAGACGATGATGCTGCGCGGAATCGCGCCGATCAGCCCGGAGCGGATGTAGCTCACGTCGGTCGGCAGGTCCGTCAACAGGATCATCTGCGCCTGCGCGGCGCATTGGCCGATCAGGCCTTCGCCGAACGCCAGCGTCTGCGGCGACCCCGAGTCGCCCGCGTCTGCGTAGCCGACGAGCTTGCGTAGCAGCGGCCTGCCGCTTTCGTCAGGATCGACGACGTACATGAGCCCCTGCTGCGCCTCGATCAGCGGCGCGAGTTCGGTCAGCAGCATGCGGCCGAGCGTGATGAGGTCGCGCTGGCCTTGCATCATGCCGCTGAACTTCGCGAGGTTGGTCTTGAGCCAGTCCTGCTCGCGGTTGCTCTCGGTCGTCGCGCGCAGCGTGCCGATCATCGAGTTGATGTTGTTCTTGAGGTCGGCGAGTTCGCCGCGCACATCGACCTGAATCGAACGCGTAAGGTTGCCCTGGGTCACGGCGGTCGCGACCTCGGCAATCGCGCGCACCTGTGTGGTCAGGTTCGCCGCGAGCTGGTTGACGTTGCCGGTGAGGTTCTCCCAGATGCCGGCGGTGCCGGGCACCTTCGCCTGACCGCCGAGGCGGCCCTCGACGCCGACTTCGCGCGCGACCGTCGTCACCTGGTCGGCGAAAATCGCGAGCGTCTCGGTCATGCTGTTGATCGTGTCGGCGAGTTCGGCGATTTCGCCTTTGGCCTCGACCGTCAGCTTCTTCTTCAGGTCGCCGGTCGCGACGGCCGTGACGACCTTGGCGATGCCGCGCACCTGCGTCGTCAGATTCGACGCCATCGAGTTGACGTTGTCGGTGAGATCCTTCCACGTGCCCGCGACGCCGGGCACCTGCGCCTGGCCGCCGAGCTTGCCCTCCGTGCCGACCTCGCGCGCGACGCGCGTCACTTCCGCCGCGAAAGCGTTGAGCTGGTCGACCATCGTGTTGATGGTTTCCTTGACCTGCAGGATCTCGCCCTGCGCGTCCACGGCGATCTTGCGCGAGAGGTCGCCCTTCGCGACCGCAGTGGCCACTTCAGCGATGTTGCGCACCTGCGTCGTCAGGTTCGATGCCATCGAATTGACGTTGTCGGTGAGTCCCTTCCACGTGCCCGCGACGCCCGGCACCTGCGCCTGGCCGCCCAGCTTGCCCTCGGTGCCGACCTCGCGCGCGACACGCGTCACCTCGGCCGCGAAGCCGTTGAGCTGGTCGACCATCGTGTTGATCGTGATCTTGAGCTCGAGGATCTCGCCCTTGACGTCGACGCCGATCTTGCGTGAGAGGTCGCCCTTCGCGACCGCGGTCGTCACCTCGGCGATGTTGCGCACCTGCGCGGTGAGGTTCGACGCCATCGAGTTGACGTTGTCGGTGAGGTCCTTCCAGGTGCCGGCGACGCCCGGCGCCTGCGCCTGGCCGCCGAGCTTGCCCTCGGTGCCGACCTCGCGCGCGACACGCGTCACCTCGGCCGCGAAGCCGTTGAGCTGGTCGACCATCGTGTTGATGGTTTCCTTGAGCTGCAGGATCTCGCCGCGCACGTCCACCGTGATCTTGCGCGAGAGGTCGCCCTTCGCGACCGCCGTGGTCACCTCGGCGATGTTGCGCACCTGCGCGGTGAGGTTCGATGCCATCGCGTTGACCGAGTCGGTCAAGTCCTTCCACGTGCCCGCGACGCCGGGTACCTGCGCCTGGCCACCGAGCTTGCCTTCCGTGCCGACCTCGCGCGCGACGCGCGTCACCTCGGCCGCGAAGCCGTTGAGCTGGTCGACCATCGTGTTGATCGTGTCTTTGAGCTGCAGGATCTCGCCGCGCACGTCGACCGTGATCTTGCGCGAGAGGTCGCCCTTCGCGACCGCGGTCGTCACCTCGGCGATGTTGCGCACCTGCGAGGTGAGGTTCGACGCCATCGAGTTGACGTGATCGGTGAGGTCCTTCCACGTGCCCGCGACGTCGGGCACCTCGGCCTGGCCTCCGAGCTTGCCCTCGGTGCCGACCTCACGCGCGACGCGCGTCACTTCCGCCGCGAAACCGTTGAGCTGGTCGACCATCGTATTGATGGTTTCCTTGAGCTGCAGGATTTCACCGCGCACGTCTACCGTGATCTTGCGCGAGAGGTCGCCGCGCGCGACCGCGGTCGTCACCTCGGCGATGTTGCGCACCTGCGAGGTGAGGTTCGACGCCATCGCGTTGACGGAGTCGGTCAGATCCTTCCACGTGCCCGCGACGCCCGGCACGATCGCCTGGCCGCCGAGCTTGCCTTCGGTGCCGACCTCGCGCGCGACGCGCGTCACTTCCGACGCGAAGCCGCGCAGCTGGTCGACCATCGTGTTGATGGCCTCCTTGAGCTGCAGGATCTCGCCGCGCACGTCCACCGTGATCTTGCGCGAAAGGTCGCCGTTCGCGACCGCGATCGTGACCTCCGAAATGTTGCGCACCTGCGCGGTCAGGTTGTTCGCCATCTGATTGACCGAGTCGGTGAGGTCCTTCCACACGCCCGACACGCCCTTCGCCTTGGCCTGGCCGCCGAGCAGGCCGGCAGTACCGACCTCGAGCGCGACGCGCGTCACCTCCGAGCTGAACTCCTTCATCTGCTCGATCATGCGGTTGACGATGTTCGCCGAGCGCAGGAACTCGCCCTGCAGCGGCCGGCCATCGGCTTCGAGCGGCACCGTGCGCGTGAGATCGCCCTTCGACACGCCGGCCATCGCCTCGGTCATCGTCTCGACGGGGCGCACGAGGTCGTCGATCAGCCCGTTGATCGACTGCTCCATCTCGGCCCAGGCACCCTGCCGGTTCGCGGGCACGAGGCGCTGGCGCATCTGGCCCATGCGTCCGACCTTTTCGCCGACAAGGCTCAGGTCCTGCGCGAGCCGGCGGTTGTGGGCGATGATCGCGTTGAAAGTTTCGGCGAGCTTGCCGGCGACGCCGTCCCAATGTCGCGGCAATTGCGTGGAGAAGTCGCCGTCTTCGACCGCGACCATGGCCGCGAGAAGCTGCTCGAACGGGTCGAGCGCGGCCGGCGCGCCACGAGCTCTGCGGACGGTGGTTGACGACATGCTCGAACTCCTCGGATCACGGCGGCACGGGCACAGAGCGCGCCAACGGCCGGGTCCCGTGGCGGCGCTTGCACCAGAAGGAAATCGGAGACCTTTGCCCATCGCGTCGTTGAAACGCGTGGACGCACGTCGGCCGCAAAAGCTCCCCCTGTCGAGGAGTCGGAAACGACGTGGTGACATCTCCCATGTTCCGTAGGGCGGATAAGCACCGCCCATGCCAAGCGCTCATCGCCGCTGCAATCCGCATCGTGGCTCGCGATCGGTCTCTTTCGGGTCCGGAGCGCACATGCAAAATGCACGGCTGTCTACCTGCTATCGGGCGATTTGCCCCGGACCGGGACGCGTACCTTCCGCTTCGTTATCGGTCAGCGGAACAGTTGGCAGCGTCCTCTTCAGTGCTGCTCAGTGCTGCTCTGTGCTGCTCTGTGCTGCTCTGTGCTGCTCTGTGCTGCTCAGTGCTGCTCAGTGCTGCTCAGTGCTGCTCAGTACTGCTCAGTGCTTGAGCGTCCGCCGGAACGAGGGACGTTCCACCCCGAGAATGAGGCAGGCGAAGAACAACGCGGCGAAAATCACGAAGCATGCGCGCGCAATCTCGCGCGCTGCGCTGCCGAGGTCGGCGAGACCGATCAGACCACCCCCGAACGTGAGCCCCGCAACGAGCGCGATACAAAGAAATCCCACGGTGTAATAGAACATGATCATTCCTCCCTGATAGTGCGAATCGATTGCCGGGTTCGCGTGTCCTGCCTGACCACTCGCCTCTGCCTCTCGTCGCGTCTGCTTGAAAACCCGAATCGCCTCGCTCGATCGACCCGTCACGGGTCCGCCGTCCACTTCTGAATTCTTCCGATTGCGCCGCTTCGCGCGGACGCTGCGCTTGCGCGGCATGCCGCCGACGGCGCATCAACGTCGCGGAATCTGCCGGACGAGGTACGGCCCGCGCCCGAACCGCAGCGATGCGACGGACGACGCCTTCTCCCAGGAATTGAACAGGTCGATGAGCCGGCCGTCGTGGATGAGTACCCACTTCCCCGATGCCCATGCCGCGATGTCGCGGGAGATGCTCTTGTAGGCTTCCAGTTCTTCCTGCAGCGCGGCCATGGCGTCGTCCCTCGGAGATCTCAGCGTTAAAGTTCAACCATTGGAGAGCAAACAGGATGCCAAGACGAAAATGGCGCCAAATCGCGGGCTGCGGGCGGATGTCGGTTGCGATTTGCGCTCGCCGGCGACGTTGGCCTCGCAAATTGCAACAGTCGGTTCAGGGCGCGTTGCGTTTGATGTAACAATCCCGGGGTAGTACTCGCGGTAGAAATAGACGTTCGAAACGTTTTTCCCGGGAGCGGGCGATGGACAATGGTGTACGGCAGCGCGACCGGATCCGCGCCGCGGCACGGGTGCTCGGCGCGGCGGTCAAGCCGATCAAGGTGCTGCGGCAGATCGACTGGAATCCCACGATCCGCGAACGCTTCTTCGCCCAGGGCGCACGCGAGCTACCGCGACCGCAGTACGCCCCATTCAATCCCGCACCGACGCGCGAGGCGCTCGGCCAGCTCGCGAGCATCAAGATCGACAATCCGCATGTCGCGCAATGGGTGGCGCGACAGGCTGAAGCGATCGAGGCGGCCGCATCGATGATGGCAGGCGTCGGCACGAAGGCGTTTTTCGAACACGGTCGTTCGCTGTACGGCGAACCGAAGGCATCGCTGCGCATGCATGCGACGACGCCCTGGGATCTCGCAGCGAACGTACGCGATGTCGTCGATCAGCTCGGCCTGGCGAACTTCGATCTCTCGCCGCCGAGCTTCGAGACCGCCGAGGACGTGGCAATGCGGCTGACGAGCGCCGTTGCCGCCCACTTCGGCGCAGCCGCACCGAAGATCGAGATCGTCGACGTGCTCTCTGCCAACGCGCTCGCGAGCGCCAAGGCGATCCGCCTGCGCCGAGACGCGCGCTTCACCGACCGCGACGCGATGCAGTTGCTGCAGCACGAGGCCTACATTCATGTCGCGACTTCGCTCAACGGCAAGGCGCAGACCGATCTGCCGATTCTCGCCGCGAGCCACCCGTACAACGCGCGAACGCAGGAAGGCCTTGCCGTGCTCGCCGAGATCGTCAGCGGCACGATCGAGATGGATCGCTTCACGCGCCTCGCCGATCGCGTGGTTGCGATCCAGCTCGCGATCGACGGCGCGGACTTCCTCGACGTCTATCGCTACTTCCTCGACCGCTCGGGCAAGCCCGAGCAATCGTTCCAGAACACGCGCCGCGTGTTTCGCGGCGGCGTCATCGAGGGCGGCGCGCCGTTCACGAAGGATTGCGTCTATCTCTACGGCCTGCTGCAGGCGAGCAACGTCGTGCGCACGCTGTTCGCCTCGGGCCGCGCCGATTGCCTGCCGCTGCTGTTTTGCGGCAAGCTCGACGTACAGGACCTGCGCGCGTTGTGCGAGCTCGCCGCGCTGGGCCTGCCCAGGGCGCCGCGCTTCCTTCCGCCGTGGATCAGCGACCCGCGCACGCTGTTTGCGCTGCTGACCTACTCGACTTTCATCAATCGCATCGATATCGGGCCCATGGTGCAATTCGCTCAGGAACTGTTGCGCGATGCGCCGCGGGTGACATTCCAGTCTTCGTAGCCTCAGACGCTGCGGGAAGCTTCCGGCATGGCCTGATTGATTGCGGCGACAAGTTCGCTGCCGCGAAACGGCTTCGCCAGCCGCTGCACCTTTCTCGGCAGACCTGCCGGCGCCTCCGCGTAACCGCTCGCCAGCACGATCGGCAATTCCGGAACGAGCGCCTCGATCGCGCGCGCGAGCTGCAGTCCTGTCATCTCCGGCATCATCTGGTCGGTCACGACGATGTCGAACCGTTGCTGCGTGATCAGCTTCAGGGCTTCGATGCCGCCGTCCGCCCGCGCGACCTCGAAACCGTGCGCTTCGAGCAAGGCGGCCGAAGTCGTGAGCACCAGATGGTCGTCATCGACGAGCAGCACGCGCAGCGCGTGATCTTCAGCCAGAACGGCCAGCGGCGGCGGCGTATTGGCTTCCCGCACCGGTCTCTCGCCGTGTCCATCGCGCGCAACCGGCAGCACGATCGCCACGGTCGTACCCTCGCCGGGCTTGCTCGAGATATGGGTCGTGCCGCCGAATTGTTCCGCGAGGCCATGCACCATCGAGAGGCCGAGGCCGGTGCCCTTGCCGACACCCTTCGTCGTGAAGAACGGCTCGCGCGCGCGCCGCATCGTTTCCTCATCCATGCCGTGCCCGGTGTCGCGGACCCACAGGCGCACGCAAGCGCCGGAACCGGTCTTCTGCGCGGCGGAGGCGTCGTCCAGGCGCGCGCCGATCGTGATCGTGCCGCGCCGCGCCATCGCGTCACGCGCATTGACGATCAGGTTGAGGATTGCCGCCTCGAGCTGATTGGCATCCGCCTGCACGTTCGGCAACCCGTCTGCAATTTCATACGAGATATGAATGTCGCTGCCGATCGCACGCCGCACGAGCTCCATCATGCCCCGCAACAGCGCGCCGAGGTCGACCGCCTGGATCGTCAGTTCCTGCCTGCGCGCGAAGGCGAGCATGCGCTGCGTCAACGTCGCGCCGCGTTCCGCGCCGGACAGCGCATTGCGGACCAGCATGAGGCTCTTCTCGTCGTCGTGAAAGCGCGCCTTCAACAGCTCCAGACTCGCGATGATGACCGTCAGCAGGTTGTTGAAGTCGTGCGCGATCCCGCCAGTGAGCTGTCCGATCGATTCGAGCTTTTGCGACTGGAACAAGGCCTGCTGCGCCGCGAACAGCGCGTCCTGCGCTTTCTGCTTCTCCGTGATGTCGCGCGTGATCTTGGCAAAGCCGAGGAGAGTGCCAGCGTCGTCGCGGATCGCGTCGATCACCACATGGGCGAGGAAGCTCGTGCCGTCCTTGCGCACGCGCAGGCCTTCCCGCTCGAAGCGACCGTCGCGCGCTGCGATCTGCAGTCCCTGTTCGGGCAAGCCCGATTCCTGATCGGCCTTCGTGTAGAAGCGCCCGAAGAATTCCCCGATGATTTCCTCGGGCGCATAGCCCTTGATGCGTTGCGCGCCGGGATTCCAGCTCGAGACGCGCCCGTCGGGCGTCAGCATGTAGATCGCATAGTCGGTAACGCCTTGCACGAGCAGGCGGAACTGCGCTTCCGATTTCTCGAGGGGCGTGCGGCCGTCATCCATCAACGCGGCCGATCGAAAGTGATGCTGACATGTCGGAATCGACTCGTGGGATCAGGGCTTGTACGGTGAACTTGCTGTCGCTCCGAGCGCGCGCCCGTTTGTCGATCGGCGGTTTCTGTCGTCTGTCGGGACGAAGCCGTGCACTTACCGTGCCCAGCGCAAAGTCGCCGCAAAACGGCGAGGACCGGTGCGTAGAAACCGCGTTTTGCCCGATCCCCCTATCGCGATTCGGGCAAACCGCACGCCGGTGGCAGATCGGCGCCGAAGCCAGAAAACGCCGATCCGGATTACTCGAGTTTCTCGATGAGCAGACTGCCGGACGACGAAGTCGGGGACGCGGAAGCAGCACCGAGCTGCACGACACCGGGACTCGTGTTGACCACTTGCAGCAAATCGCCCGCGTTGAGCTGGACGACGACGCTGCTTGAGACCTGCGCGGTAGCCCCGCCCGTGGCGATGCCGGTTGCCACCTGCCCACCGATTACGGCGACGCCGTTGACGAAGAGCGACAGTGATCCCGTCGAAGAAGACAACAACAGGGTCGCGGTATAACTCACCTTGTACAGGCCGGAAGAGAACACGGTGACCGCCCCGGGGAGACAGGCGTAGGCGGCGGGTGAGCACATGAGGGTGGTGTTGAAATTGATGGAGAGGCCGGGCGGCAACAGCGGTGTTCCCGTGACGAATAGATCGGCGAGGGCCGCCGCAGGCGTTGCTCCCGTTGCGCCGGTGATGCCGGTGGCGCCGGTCGGCCCCATTGCGCCGGTCACGCCGGTCACGCCGGTCGCGCCGGTCGCGCCCGTAGAACCGACGGTCCCGGTTGCCCCTGTCGAGCCCGTTGCCCCTGTCGAGCCCATCGTTCCGGTCGCACCGGTTGCTCCGGTCGCACCCGTCGCTCCAGTCGCGCCGGTCTGACCCACGGCTCCGGTAGCGCCCACATCACCTGTCGCTCCCGTCGCGCCCGTTGCGCCGAAGGAACCCGTCGCACCCGTGACGCCGGTCGCGCCCGTCGGTCCCGACACGGCAGGCAGGTTGGTCCAATAGCCGGAAACGTCTACGGCGACGTCGACCGACGCGTTATCCGCCCAGAGGTCGAATGCGCCACTCGCATCGACCGGTATGTTCGCGAACGTGCCCGCGAAGTCCGCCTGCCCGGGCAGGTAGGCGCGATTGAACACGCCGATCGCGGCGTTGGGCTTCGTCGCGCCGGCCTTCCACGCGCGCAGGCTGCCCGTCGCGGAAGGATTGAGCGTGAAGACGTTGGCGCCGATCGCGATCACCGAGCCGTCCGCCGGAATGCCGCAGCCGATCGCGTTGCCGCCTTGCGCGAGTGCGGCGGCGTCACTCGTGCCGAACTGATAGACCGTCGCCTGACTCAGGGTCATGCCCGTGCCGATGCCGGCACGCGTGTCAACGATGCGGCATGGATCGATCGGTGTGTAGACGAGCGGCGTGCCGGCTGCGTTCGCCTCCACCGTCATGCCCAGAACAAGTGCAGCCTCGATCGCGACGACGAGTGCGCGCTTTGTGCCCATGCGATTTCCCCTGATTCCCCAAATCGATGCCGTTAGTCTGCCAGCAGCGAGCGTGACTGGGTAGAGGTGCTTCCCTGGCCGGCAGGCACCGACCGCAGGGGACTGCGGCGTGGCGGTGCGCTCTGCTCTATCATCGGCAGGCTATGCAACATGAACCTCCAAGCTCGATCAAGAAGCACCGGCGCGTCGACGACTTCAACCCATTGCACCACGTCGCCTGCTTCTTCAAGCCCGAACGCATCAGCGACGTGCGTGCGTGGCAACAGCACATTCCGTTCGCGTTCGCGATCATGCAGATGCTGCGACCGCGCTCCTTCGTCGAACTCGGCACGCACAAGGGCGACTCCTACCTTGCGTTCTGCCAGGTCGTCGCGGAGCTGTACCTGCCGACGCAATGCGTCGCGGTCGATACCTGGCAGGGCGACGGCCAGGCCGGCATCTACGACGATTCGATCTACGAAACGCTCGCGGCCTATCACGATCCGCGCTACGGCGGATTTTCACGCCTGCTGCGCAGCACCTTCGACAATGCGCTCGCCGAGGTCGCGGACGGTAGCGTCGACCTGCTGCACATCGACGGACTGCATACGTACGCCGCCGTGCGCCACGACTTCGAGACCTGGCGCGGCAAGGTCAGCAACCGCGGCGTCGTGCTCTTTCACGACATTGCGGTGCGCAAGGCGGGATACGAAGTGCATCACTTCTGGAATGAACTGCGCCAGGAGTACCCCGCTTTCACCTTCGAACACGGCAATGGCCTCGGCGTGCTCGGCGTGGGCAGCGATCTCCCGGCGGCGGCCAGGGGACTGTTTCAGCTCGACACCGAAGCTGCAGCCGCGACACGTTACTTCTTCGAGATGCTCGGCAAACGCGTCACTGCGATGCCGCCGACCGTGCATGACGACGCGTCGCACAGCAAGACGACCGCGCAGCCTGCGCGCATCGTTCCGCCGGTATCCCGCGAAGCCGCTTCGGCGCGCATTGCGAGATGGCCCGACGCGCCGATACTCTCGATCCTCATCGACGAAACCGAAGGCGCCATCGCCGATGCGGCACTGGCCTCGCTCGCGCGCCAGTTCTACCCGCATTGGGAACTGGTTGTGCTGGGCGACGCAACGGCAGGTGAAGTTGCTCCTTCGGGTGACGCGCGCATACGACGTATTGCCTCGACGGCGCGAACGCGCGCGGCGCGACGCAACGCCGCGATCGATGCCGCACGCGGAGAGTTCGTCGCCTGGCTGCCTGCGGGCGCCGTCCTCACCGAAGACGCGTTGTTCGAGCTTGCGCGAGCAATCGCCGACTCGCCCGCGGACGTCGCCTATGCCGACGAAGATATCGTGCTCAACGGTGGTCAAGGGAGCGACGCGCAGTACAAACCGGATTTCAGCCCGGATTACCTTCTCTCCACCAACTACATCGGCGAATTCGCCGTGGTCCGACGTAATCTGCTGCAGCAGGTCGGCGGCTATCGCGAGGCCCTCGATGGCGCGCTCGCTTACGATTTGCTGTTGCGTCTCGCCGCTGCCTCTGCACGCTTCGCGCACGTGCCACGCCTCGTGCACCGCGTTGCGCGAAACGCCGGGGACATCGCCCGCGACGCGGTCGGCGGCGACGCCGTCTGGGAGGTAGGTCGTCAGGCCCTGACCGATCACTTGACCCGCAGCGGCATCGATGCGCGCATCGAACGCGGCCTGCTCGCCGGCACCTACCGCGTGCGGCGCGCGATCCGTGGCACGCCGCTCGTTTCCATACTCGTGCCGTTTCGAGACAAGGCGGAGTTGCTCGAGCAGTGCGTGCGCTCGATTCTCGCACGCACCCACTACCCGCACTTCGAAGTTATCGGCATCGACAACGGCAGTCATCTCGACGCGACGGCCGCGCGTTGCGCGGCGCTGGCCGCCGAGGACGCGCGCGTGCGCTTCGTGCGCGACGAGCGGCCGTTCAACTACTCGGCCGTGAACAACTTCGGCGCGAAACACGCACGCGGCACGCACCTGCTATTTCTCAACAACGACACCGAGGTGCTCGAGCCGGACTGGCTCGCGGCCCTGCTCGAGCAGTCGCAGCGTCCGGAAGTCGGCGTGGTCGGCGCACAACTGCTGTTCGCCGACGACAGCATCCAGCACTGCGGCGTCACCCTCGATCCCGATGTCGTCGCGCTGCATCACCACAAGTTCCTCGCCCCAGGCGCTCCCGGCTACGCCGGCAGGCCACACTTGATCCAGAACGCCAGCGCAGTGACCTTCGCCTGTGCGATGTCGCGCCGCGAAGTATTCGACAAGCTCGATGGACTCGATGAGCGCTTGAGCGTGTGTTTCAACGACGTCGACTATTGCCTGCGCGTCCAGGAGGCAGGTTATCTGGTGGTCTACACGCCTTATGCGCGACTGCGCCACTACGAATCGAAATCGCGAGGCCGCGATGGTGACGCGACGCAGCGCGAGCGGCTGCATGGCGAGATCCATTACATGCGCGAACGTCACGCCGAGGCGCTCGCGCGCGGCGATCGCTACTTCAACCTGCGTGTCTGATCGCGCCCCAAAATCGCTCGACGCAGCGGTCGCAAATCACCTAACCTGTGCCAGCTGCATCCGCACGGCCTGCCGCGGATGCGCAGCCGCTTGTTCGTTTTCTGGTTCGTTTTCTGGTTTGTTTCCCCAGTCATCCGTTTGTCACGAGTCATGCCATCGAAGTCCCGACTTTTTGCCGTAATAGGCCCGCCGCATTGCGGTTCCAGTACATTGACGCGCGCACTGCCTGCGCTCGGCATCTCTCTCGGCGACGCTGCGCGGTCCGCGCTGCCCGCCAACGGGGCGGGCGATCTTTTCGAAGATGCTGACATTGCCGCGCTCAATGCGCGCCTGTATCGCGCGCTCGACTGCGAATGGCATCGCCTCTATGCGATTTCGGCGAGCGATATCGCCGCACTAAGCGGCACCGAGCTGCACGACGAGGCGGTGCGGCTGATCGCGCACAAACTCGACGCAAGCCGGCATGACGGCAATGGCGACTTCGGCTTCGGCAATCCGTACATGGCGCGACTCCTGCCGTTCTGGACGAACGTCTTTGCCGACCTCGACCTGCCCTGTCATTACCTGCTCACGCTGCGCCATCCGGCAAGCATGGCTGCGTCGCTGCTCAAGCTGACCGGCTTCGCTCCGGCCAAATGCCAGTTCCTGTGGACCGAGTATGTCACCGCGGCCATCGCGGGCACGCGCGGACAAGCGCTCACCGTGGTCTCCTATGACGCGCTGCTCGACGACACTTCGACTACGCTGCAGTCGATCGCCGCGCAATTCGATCTGGCGCTCGATCCACGCGGCGAAACCTTTGCTTCTTTCCGCGACGACCTCCTGCAAGCGCGGCACAGCGATGCAGGCCCGCAACGTATGTCGGCGTCGATCGATGCAGCAGAGCTGTACGACGCTCTACTGACGTTGGGCGCCGGAGGCAAGGCCGCATCTTCCGCGCTGTTCGAAACCGTCAACGCGATTCACATGCGCCACCTCGAGGCGCAAGCGGTAATCGCGGCCGCGCGCAACGAAGAGATGCGCACGCTCGACGCGATCCGTAGCAATCTTGCGACTTCGCGTGCATTGCTCGAACTCGACGTCGCGCGCGCTGCCGAAGCGCCTTCGCGTGCGACGCTTCTCGAGCGCTCCGTGCTCGAACGCGACCAGCTGCTCGAGCGGGCGTCGCAAGGCCTCAGCGAAAGGAATCTCGAAGTCGTTGCGCTGCGTGAAACGCTCAACGAGCGCACTGTGACCTTGCATCAGCGCGAGGCCGATTTGCGCGAGCACATTCGCGCACTCGCGCAAGCCGGTCGCGGCCTGGCCGAGCGCACCGAGGAATTGGTCAACACCCGCAAGCTGCTGGTCGAACGAACCGCGGCGCTGCAGACCGCCAGCGAGGCGCTGATCGATCGCACGGCGCGGCTCGAAGAAGCCCTCGCCAAGGCCGCGAAGCAAGAGTCCTAAGCAAGGTACAGACGTGTGGCGTGCATCGTGCCCACGTCCGCGTGACGTTTCTTGGGACGTCATCGCCCGTCGCGATTGCAAAATTCCGCCTGCGGCGAAACCCGCTTGCACGGCGCACGGCTAGAAGAACCACGAAACGAAGAGCGCAAGCGATGCGGCGGCCATCGCGATCGTCGCGAGCCAGCCGCCGACCGAGAGGACAGTCGATGCCGTGAATTCGCCCATGATCGAGCGTCGGCGGGCCATCAGCATGATCATCACCATGAGCGGCACGGCGATGACCCCATTCAACACCGCGCTCCAGTAGAGCGCCTTCATCGGGTCGATCGGCGTCAGATTGATGCCGATGCCGAGCAACGTTGCGAGGGCGACCACCGCGTAAAATCCCGTCGCCTCGTAGTACTTGCGATCGAGCCCTTTGGGCCAGCGAAAGGTTTCGGCAGCCGCGTAGGCGATCGAACCTGCGAGCGTTGGAATTGCGAGCATTCCTGTGCCGACGATGCCACCCGCGAAAAGAAAGAACGTGAGTTTTCCGGCCACGGGCCGAAGCGCTTCGGCAGCTTGTGCGGCCGACTCGATCTTGTCGATGCCTTTGCTGTGCAGCACAGCCCCGGCCGTCAGCATGATGCAGAAGGCGACCGCATTGGAGATCAGCATGCCTACGTTGGTGTCGATCTTCATGCGGCGTAGTTGCACATCGGCCTGTGCGGGGGCGTGCTTGAGCGGTCGTTCCTGTGGGGCCTTCGTCTGCGCTTCGACCTCATGAGAGGCTTGCCAGAAGAATAGGTACGGGCTGATCGTCGTGCCGAGAATCGCGACGATGGCCGTGATGTACTCCTTGCTGAAAGCGAGCTTGGGCCATACAAGGGCCCGGCCCACCTCGTCCCACGGCACGTGGACGAAGAACAAGGTGCCAGCGTACGCAAACAGGCACAGCGTGAGCGCCTTGAGGAAGCGGGTGTACTGCGTGAACGGCAGCGCGACCAGCAGCAGCAGCGCGCCGATACCGCAGAGGATCGCGTAGATCACCGCGGATCCACCGACGAGCAGTTTGATCGCGGCCCCGATCGCGCCGATATCTGCGGCGAGATTGATGACGTTGGCGATCGCGAGCAGCAGCACGAGCGTGAAGAGCACGGGCGCCGGATAATGCTCGCGTAGGTTGGCCGCGAGACCCTTCCCGGTCACTCGTCCCACGAGGGCGCTGACGAACTGGATGGCCACCATGAGCGGAAAGGTGATCCACAGCGTCCACAGCGTTTCGAAGCCGAATTGCGCGCCGGTCTGCGAATAGGTCGCGATACCGCTCGGATCATCGTCCGCGGCACCGGTGATCAGGCCAGGACCCAGACTCTCAAGAAAACCAGGCTGCTTGAGGCGTTGACCGAGTCTGGAGGTCGTCCGCTTTTTCTTTCTAGGCATCGGGTTTTTCCAAGTAACGAGCGTTGAAATCGCAGGACCCAGGCGATTCATCGCCTGACGAAAGGACTTGCACGAGCCGGGACCACCGAGCCCAAGGCTGCCGAGCTTTTGCTGAATAGTCGCGTACTGGCCGAGGCCGCTAGCGGAGTCCTTCAAGTCGATTCGTGTCGATCGAACTCACGACGCGCTGTTCGTCGGATCCTGCCGCTGCCGATGCGATGCCATGCACGTCGACTTCGAATCGCCGCTGCACCTTGAATGTCGCGGCAAGCGCCATGACGTCGACCGATACACTGTCGTGCACGAGGTCGTCGAGATGCTGCTCGAGCATCACTTCAAGTTCTCATATTGCAACGCGCATCAGCGAATTCCGGCTGCATTTCTCGGCTGGTCGCGCGTGGCTGTCGCTCGCCAACGGCGTGCGTCTTTTACGACACGTCACCTGTCCGAGAGCCCCTCTTCGCCATGCTGCTTCCATCGATAGACGGACAGGTCGGCCACCTGCTGCTCGACAACGAGTGGGGCCGGATCACCTTGTATCCGGATCAGATGCCTCGAGACGAATGCGATCGCTGGTTTGCATGCCTGTTGCGAGAGATACCCTGGGAGACCGAGCGGCGTCCGATGTATGACAAGGTGGTCGACGTACCTCGGCTGTTCTCCCGTGTGAGTTTGGACGACGCGAATGTCCATCCGATTGTTGCGGCAGCGGCTCAGCGCATTGGCGAGGTCACCGGTGCCGCTTTTGATTCGGTTGGGCTGAATCTGTACCGAAACGAGCACGACAGCGTCGCATGGCACAACGACAAACTGCATCGTTTGCAACCCGGGGCGCCGATTGCGATTCTATCTTTGGGCGAGACACGCGCCCTCGCGATCCGCACCAAGCGGGCGCCGCGGAAATCCATGCGCATCGACTTGGCGCCCGGTAGCGTGCTGCTGATGAGCTTCGAGACTCAATTGCACCTCGACCATGCAATCCTCAAGGAGCGTCGGGCTTGTGGCCCGCGCATAAGCCTGGCTTTTCGCAAGCGCGGCGCGGCGGCCACCGAATAGGCAAAGGTATCCCGCTCGTGTCCACGTCCGAACCGGAAGGCACGAATACCAATCAGAGAATGGTCATTTTGTTGGTGGGCCGTGCTGGAGTCGAACCAGCGACCAACGGATTAAAAGTCCGCTGCTCTACCGGCTGAGCTAACGGCCCGAATTTCATCTACTGGGGCTGCGTTCCGCGAACCCTTCGCTCGACCGGCGTCGCGCGATGTCGACCGCCTCGGCGTGCGAGGCGTCATTGTCCCACAATGCTGCGGGCCGCGCAGTGTAGTCGCAAGCGCCCCTTCCGGCAACAGGAAAAAGCGCGATTCGGACCGAGCGCGTAGACGTTCCTAAAATTCCGGAAGCACCGTTTGCAGAGGCATCGAACGACGCCATTTCGTCAACCCCGGCGCGATTTCGGAACAGCGCTTCAATGCGCGGAAAGCCTGTTCAGACGTAGCGCGTGGGATCGACCGTGCCCGCGTCGGCGAAGCCCTTCGCGCGTAGGCGGCACGCGTCGCAGCGGCCGCACGCGCGACCGTCGGCATCGGCCTGGTAACACGATACCGTCGCGCTGAAATCGACCTCGAGGCGCATGCCTTCGCGCACGATGTCGGCCTTCGACAGTTGGATCAGCGGGACGTGGATCGTGATCTTCTCGCCCTCGACACCGAGCTTCGTCGCGAGATTGGCCAGGCGCTCGAATTGTTCGATGAATGCGGGGCGGCAATCCGGGTAGCCGGAGTAGTCGACCGCGTTGACACCGCAGAAGATGTCTCGCGCGTCGAGCACCTCGGCCCAACCGAGTGCAATCGACAACATAATCGTGTTGCGCGCGGGGACGTAGGTCACCGGGATGCCGCTGCTCTCTTGTTCCTCGGGTACGTCGATGTCGTCGGTCAGCGCCGAGCCGCCGATGCTGCGCAGGTCCACCTTGACGGTCTTGTGCACGGCGCCGAACAGCGCCGAAACGCGTTGCGCCGCCGCGAGTTCGGAGACGTGCCGCTGGCCGTACTCCACGCTCAACGCGTAGCACTCGAAACCCTGCGCGCGCGCGATCGCGAGCGTGACGGCCGAATCCATGCCGCCCGATACGAGTACGACTGCCTTGCGATGCGAATCCATGTGCGGAGAGTGAAGAGCCTGCGTTGAGAAATCAATTCGGAATGAAGAGTCGATGCGAGCGAGAACTCAATGCCCTGGGACTTCGCCCCAGAGCAGCTTGTGCAGTTGCACCTGCATGCGCACCGGCAACGCGTCGGCGAGAATCCAGTCCGCGAGTTCGCGCGGCGGCAGCTTGCCGGCCACGGGCGAGAACAGTACCTCGCAGCGCGCGGGCAGTTCGTGCTCGCGCAGCACGTCCCGTGCCCAGTCGTAGTCGCCGCGATCGGCGAGCACGAACTTGATCTGGTCGCGCGGCGTTACCGCATCGAGATTGCTCCACAGGTTGCGCCCGACCTCGCCCGAACCGGGTGCCTTGAGATCGACGACCTTGATCACCCGCGGGTCTACCGGTGACACATCGAGCGCGCCCGAGGTCTCGAGCGACACTTCGTAGCCAGCGTCGCAGAGGCGTTCGAGCAGGCGCAGACAGCGCTTCTGCGCGAGCGGCTCGCCTCCCGTCACGCAGACATGGCGCGCGCCGTACTTCGCCACCTCGTCCAGGATCGCGTCGATATCGCGCCAGTCGCCGCCGTAGAACGAGTACTCGGTGTCGCACCAGACGCATCGCAGCGGGCAACCCGTCAGGCGCACGAACACGGTCGGCCATCCGACCGAGCGCGACTCGCCCTGCAGCGAGTGAAAAATCTCGGTGATGCGCAGGCGCTCGGTGCTGTGGGCGGGATCGGTCATCTCGGATGAGCTTGGAGCGCTGGACACGGATTACGCGGAGGCAAGCGGATAAGAACGGATGAATCAAGAATCAATGAAGCCATTCGTGTGGCAGCAAAGCAGACTGCTCCATCCGATGCTGTTCGATGTATCCAGTGTGAGCCCACACTGCGGTGTCGCGTGTCACCCCAGAGCATGTGGAAGCTTGAGGCGGGTTACGCGAATTGCACGGATTGACAGAGATGCAAGAGGTGGAAGGTATGCAAAAAAAGCAAAAAAGTCTTTCCGCTCTATCCGTGCTGATCGCTTCAAAATCCGCCGAATCCGTGTCAACGCCGTTCGCTCTTTTAGCGTGTACCCGCGAGCGAAACGAAAGCAGGCGAATTACTTGCGCTCGAGACGCAGCGCGCGCAGGCGCCCCTGCGCGAGGTTCGCTTCCTGCGTGCCCGGGTACTTCTGCACGACCTGGTTGAGCGTCGCCTCGGCCGCATCCCACTGCCGCAGCTCGTACTGGCAATAGCCGACCTTGAGCAGCGCCGCAGGCGCCTTCTGGCTGTTCGGATACTGGCCGAGCAGCTTGTTGAAGGTGTCGAGGGAGACCGGATAGTTCTGCGTCACGTAATACGACTCGCCAAGCCAGTAGTAGGCATTCGGCGTGAGCTCGCTCGTCGGGTACTGCGCAATGAAGCCCTGGAATGCGCGCGCCGATTCGGCGTAGCGGCCGTCCTTGAGCGCGCCGAAGGCCTGATCGTAGGCGGCTTTCTCGTCGGCCGGATTCGCGGGCGGCGAGTTCGTGGGGGGCGCGTTCGCCGGCATGTTCGCCGGCGGCGGCACGTCGCGCGCCGACGGCGGCGCGTTCGCGCCTGCGGGACCACCGAGCTGCATGTCCTGCAACTGCGTGCCCGAAGCCGTGGGGTTGTTGGCTCCAGTCGCGGGCGCGCGGCCTTCGAGACGCGCGATGCGCGAGTCGAAATCGGCCTGCACGTCCTTGTTCTGCTGTTTGAGCAGATCGATCTGGTGCCTGAGTTCTTCGTTCTGTCCCTGCAGCGCCTGCACCTGCGACTGCAGGTCGTTGATCCGGTTGACGAGATCGACGCTGCCTTGCGCGCTGTTCTGTTGCTGCTCGAGACGATCGACACGCTCGGCGAGACTCATGCGCTGCGCATGCGCCGACGGCGCCGAAATGACGCTGAAAAAAGCGACGGCGGCCGCGAAGGCCGCCGTGCTGGTGTTACGGATGGAGCTGGGCATCATGATCCCTTTTCAAAATCGCGACCCGCAATGTGGCCGCGATCCTTGAGGTCATTACTGCTTGGACGTGTAGATGATTTCGACGCGGCGGTTCTTCTGCCAGCACGCTTCACCGTGCTCGCGGCAAACCGGACGCTCTTCGCCGTAGCTCACGACGTTGAGCTGGCTGCTCGACGCACCGGCGCCCGACAGCGCGCTGGAGACCGAGTTGCCGCGACGCTCGCCGAGGCCGAGGTTGTATTCACGCGTACCGCGCTCGTCGGCATTGCCTTCGAGGGTCACGCGCGCGTTCGGGAACTGACGCAGGTAGGCCGCATGGCACGAGATCGCTGCCTGGAATTCCGAGTGGATGTCGGTCTTGTCCAGGTCGAAGTAGATCACGCGCTGACGCAGGCAGGCGTCGGTGTCGAGATCGCCGGGCTTGTAACGGCCGGTTTCGGTGACGGCCTGCACCGTAGTTTCTTGCGGCTGCGGCGGCGGCGGCGTCGGCTTGGTCTTGCCCGCGCATGCCGTCAGGGCAGCGCTCGCGACCACGGTGGTCAGGAGAAAACGATACGGGAGCTTCATGTTGGTATGCCTCGTTGTAAAAGGGGAAGTTTCTTAGTTTTTATCGCGACGGCCTGTCGGCACTGCTTATTGTCCACGCTGCTGCCGATACGGTGACCAAGCGGGAGAGCGAACATCGCCATCCGCCAGCAGAAGTCTCTGTTTGACCCGGCCGTCGGCCGATACGGAATAGAGCACATCACGCGCGCCTTCCGTCGCGGCGTACAAGATCATGCTCGCATTGGGCGCAAAGCTCGGCGATTCGTCGAAATTTCCGGTCGAAATAGCCGTAGAAACGCCCGTACCGCGGTCTAGAACAGCAATATGATACACATTTCCATTTCCTTGGGACACCGCGATTTTCTTGCCGTCGTAGCTCACGGAAGCCTTCGCGTTGTACTCCCCGGTGAACGTGATGCGCGTCCCATCTCCGCCCCCGATCGGGGTCTCGTAGATCTGCGGCTTGCCCGACCGATCCGAGGTGAAAAAAAGGCTCTGCCCGTCGGGCGCCCAGGTCGGCTCGGTGTCGATCGCGAAGTGACGCGTGACCTGCGTCAGGTGGCGGCTGCCGAGGTCCAGGATGTAGATATCGGGGTTGATGCCGTTCGACAGCGCAAGCGCGAGCCGGCCGCCATCCGGCGAGAAAGCCGGCGCGCCGTTGATGCCCTTGGCCGCCGACACGACCTCGCGCGAGCCCGTCGCGATGTCCTGCACGTAGATCGACGAGTTGCCGCGCTCGAACGAGACGTACGCGAGCTTGCGGCCGTCCGGCGACCACGCCGGCGACATGAGCGGCTGGCGTGACTGCACGACGGTCTGCGGACCGTAGCCATCCGAGTCGGCGATCAGCAGCGCATAAGACGTGTTGGCGCCGGTGCCGCGCGCCGTGACGTAGGCGATGCGCGTCCAGAACGCGCCGCGCACGCCCGTGATCTTCTCGTAGATGACGTCGGCGACCTGGTGCGCGATGCCGCGCATGTCGCTGCGCTGGCCGACGATCACCTGCGTCGGCACGAGCGCCTTCTGGTCGCCGACCGTATACAGCTCGAACTCGACGCGCACTTCGCCCGCGCCCGCGTCGCTGACGCGGCCGACCGAGATGTAGTCCTGCTTGAGCACGCGCCAGGTCGGGAATTTGATCTCGCTGCCGCGCGTCGGATATTCGACGATGTCGTTCTTCTGCAGCGTGCGGAACTGGCCGCAGCGCGCGAGATCGTTGCGGACGATGTCGCCGATGTCGACCTCGGGCGGCGTGCTCGTGCCCTGGTAGGCATACGGCACGACCGCGATCGGGATCGCCGAGGCGTTGCCGTTGGCGATCTCCAGGGTCAGGCCGCCGCTATTGCCGGTACCCTGCGCAAACGCGAGCTGCGTGCACAGGACGACGGCGGCAACCCCGGACAGCCATCGTACAAGTCGCTGCATATTTTTAGTTCCCGTCATACCTGAAGTTGAAAGTGATATCGCGCTGGAAGACGCTTTCATATCCCTTGTACGGCAGCGGCTGCGCTTTCATGACCGCCTGCTTGATCGATTCCTGCGTGATCGGGTCGGCGTTGCACGGCGACGCGATGCTCGCGGACAGCACAGTACCACCCCGAATCTGAACGATATGCACTGCGCAGCGTACGCCGGCCGGGGCCGTCTCGGGACGGTTCCAGTTGTCGGTCACCACCTTGACGATGGCCGAGCTGTATTCGGCCAGCAGGCTCGTGTCGTTGCCGTTCATGCCGGTTTTCGCCGTCTCGGCCTCCGGCACGTCGGCCGCCGGTGCCTTCTTCGGCGCCGATTGTTCCTTCTGCAGGTCGTCGAGCTGCTGCATCTTCTGCTTGGCAAGCATCGTCTGCTTCGCCGCCTTCTCGCGTTCCTTGCGGATGTCCTCGAGCTGCTTCTGGATCTCGGCCTGCTTCGCCTTCTGCTTGGCTTCGGCTTCGTCGCGCTTTTTCTGCTCGTCGAGCTCGATCTGCTGCTGGCGGTGCTTCTCGTCCTGTGCCTTCTTTGCCTGCTCGGCCTTCAGCTGGGCGCTCTCGACGATCTTTTCCTGATCGACCTTGTCGTTGTGCTGCACGGTCGGCGTCGGCTGCGTCTCGGGCGGCTTCGGCGGCTCGGGCTTCGGCGGCTCGGGCGCGGGAGCGGGCGCCACGGGCTTCGGCGGTTCGGGCCGCGGCTTCGATTGCGGCCGCGGCCGCGGCGCCGCGGCGACGCCGACGATTTCCGCCTCGATCATCGGCCCCGGCGTCGCCACGGGCTTGGCCGTCTCGGCCCAGAACAGACCGAAGAACAGCGACGCCAGCACGACGACATGCACGAGGAAGGCATAGACGTACGCGCGGACTTTTTCGCTGAAGCTCTCCATGGATTTCTGTGGCGGCACCCTCAGCGCTTCGAACTGGACGGCGGCGCGCTCAGCAGCGACAGCTTCGTCACGCCGTTTTCGGAAAGGCCCGGCAGGATCTGGTAGACCTGCCCGTACATCGCGCGGTCGTCGGCGCCCAGCAGCACGGGCACCTGCGGATCCTGGCGCACGAACGCCGCCACCTTCTTCACGAGCGCATCGGGCTCGAGCGTCTCGCGCTCGCCGGAGCCGACCGTCAGGTAGAACTTGCCGTCCTTGTCGACGCCGATGAGGATCGGCTCCTTGTCGAGCTGCACCGCCTTCGCGGTGGACTGCGGCAGCTTGATGTCGACGCCGAGGTTGAGCAGCGGCGCGGTGACCATGAAGATGATCAGCAGCACGAGCATCACGTCGATGTACGGGACGACGTTGATTTCGGCCTTGAGTTTGCGTTTCTTGCGCATGGTCAGTTCAACGCGAAAGGTGCGGACGCGGGGTTGCCGGCAGCATCAGACCGCTTCGTCACTATGGGTCTGCCGCTGCAGGATCGACGAGAACTCTTCGACGAAGGTGTCGTAGCGCGTCGAGATGCGCTCGAGCTTGGTCTGGTAGCGGTTGTAGGCCCAGACCGCGGGGATCGCCGCAATCAGGCCCATCGCGGTCGCGATCAGCGCCTCGGCGATGCCCGGTGCGACCGTGGCGATCGTCGCCTCCTTCATGTTGGCGAGACCGACGAACGCGACCATGATGCCCGCAACCGTGCCGAGCAGCCCGACATAAGGGCTGATCGAGCCGACGTTGGCGAGGAACTCGAGGTTCTGTTCGAGGCGGTCGATCTCGCGCGTCTCGGCGACGCGCATGCCGCGCTGGGCGCCTTCGAGGATCGTGCGCGCATCGAGCTGGCGGCGCTGGCGCAGACGGGCGAACTCGCGGAATCCGGCCTCGAAAATGCTCTCGATGCCCGTCAGTGCCGAGCCGCCCGAAGTGACTTCGCGGAACAGTCCCGCGAGGTCGGCGCCCGACCAGAAGCGTTCCTCGAATTCGTCGGCGCCGCGCATCGCACGGTTGAGCAGCGCGCGCTTGCGGAAGATGATCACCCAGGACAGGAACGAGAACACCAGCAGAATGGCCATCACCGCCTTCACGAACAGGCTCGCGTCGAGGACGAGCTGCCAGATATTCAGACCGCCGTTCATTGGTTGTCATTCTCCATAAAACAAGTTCTCGGGGATTCGGCAGGGCCTGAAGTCGCCTGCGGCCACGCACGCAGCACGCACGCGTGCGCTCGTCAGCACGGCGCCATCGGCGCGGCGAAGTATACGTTGGGAAAAAGTCATCGAAGCTGAACGGCGCTCGGCCGTCAGCAGTTCGACGTCGAGCTCGTCGTCGAGGCGCGCCGGCTGCACGAATTCTATCGAAAGATCGCGAACGACGAACACGATGCCGTGGCTCTCGCGAATGCGCGCCTGGTCGATCCCGAGCGAGCGCAGCCACTCGGTCCGCGCGCGCTCGAGGAAGCGCAGATAGCTCGCGTGGTAGACGACGCCGCCCGCGTCGGTGTCTTCCCAGTAGACGCGCACGGGCCAGGCAAAGACCGGGTGGGCAAGACCGGGGGCAGAGTGCACTTTCCGCCCTGCGTCCAACGCGTCTGGAGATCGCTCGCGGGGAAAGTTCACTCTGACCCCTCTTCCTTTTCGAAGAGGTCTTCGGGCGCGGGCGTGCGCCTGGGCGGCTTGAGGCCGAGATGGCGATAGGCCTTGTTCGTCACGACGCGGCCGCGCGCGGTGCGCATGAGGTAGCCCTGCTGGATCAGGTACGGCTCGAGGACGTCCTCGATCGTTCCGCGCTCCTCGGACAGTGCCGCCGCGAGCGATTCGGCGCCGACCGGGCCACCGTCGAAGTGGTCGATGATCGTGCCGAGCAGGCGGCGGTCGAGCGCATCGAAACCGGCGGCGTCGACCTTGAGCATCTGCATCGCGGCGATGGCGACCTCGCGCGTGATGTGTCCTCCGGCCTTGACCTCGGCGAAATCGCGCGCGCGACGCAGCAGCCGGTTCGCGATGCGCGGCGTGCCGCGCGAGCGGCTCGCGATCTCCGCCGCGCCGTCGTGCGCGCAGGCAATGCCGAGGATCTTTGCGGATCGGCGCACGATCGCCGCGAGTTCGTCGGGCGTGTAGAACTCGAGGCGCTGGACGATGCCGAAGCGGTCGCGCAGCGGGCTCGTGAGCAGACCCGCACGCGTCGTCGCGCCGATCAGCGTGAAGGGCGGCAGGTCGAGCTTGATCGAGCGTGCGGCCGGACCCTCGCCGATCATGATGTCGATCTGGTTGTCCTCCATCGCGGGATAGAGGATCTCCTCGACGACCGGCGACAGGCGGTGGATTTCGTCGATGAAAAGCACGTCGCGCGGCTGCAGGTTGGTCAGCAGCGCCGCGAGGTCGCCCGCGCGCTCGATGACGGGGCCCGAGGTGGAGCGCAGATTGACGCCGAGTTCGTTCGCGACCACGTGCGACAGCGTCGTCTTGCCGAGGCCGGGCGGACCGAATATGAGGACATGGTCGAGCGCCTCACCGCGCCGTTTCGCCGCCTCGATGTAGATGGCGAGCTGCTCGCGCACCGCCTGCTGGCCGAGGTATTCGTCGAGCTTCTTCGGCCGGATCGATGCTTCGAGGGCGGCATCTTCGCGCGTCTCGTCGGGGTTGATCAGGCGGGTTTCGGTCATGCCGCCATTATCGCAGGAACACTCGTCAATTCCTCACGCGACGAAGAAGAATTGGACGTCGAAATGCGATGTTCGGCGCGGGCCGCAGCAGGCGCGGCCATCGCCGCAGGTGCGTCGGATGCCACGCCGCGGCGCCCGTGCTGCCGACCCCGTAGCGCGAAGTCGCGGCCGCCCAAGGGCGCCGCTGCCGAGTTCCGCGATGTCGAAGCCCCCGTCGGGCCTGGGTCAGATCTCGACGCGCGTGCCGAGCTCGATCATGCGGTTGCCAGGAATGTGGAAGAACGCGGTCGCCGGCACGCCGTTGCGATTGAGGAACGCGAACAGCTTGTCGCGCCACATCGGCATGCCGCGCCGGTCGGTCGAGATCACCGTTTCGCGGCTGATGAAGAACGTCGTGTCCATCATCTCGAAGCCGAGCCCCTTCGCTTCGCAGCGTTGGAGCGCGAGCGGAATGTTCGGGTCTTCGGAAAAACCGAAGCGGATGACGACGCGGTAGAACTCGTGACCGAGCGCGGTGATTTCCGTGCGTTCGCCGTATTCCGCGAGCGGCGTATCGAGCGTCTCGACGGTCATGAGGATATTGCGCTCGTGCAGCACCTTGTTGTGCTTGAGGTTGTGCAACAGCGCGTTCGGCACCGCGTTGACGTTGGCCGTGAGGAAGATGGCAGTGCCGGGCACGCGCACGGGCGGATGCGAGGTCACGCTTTCGATGAAGGGCTCGAGCGCGAGACCGCTCTGCTTGAGCTCGCGGATCACGAGCTCGCGCCCCTTGCGCCACGTGCTCATGATCACGAACACGCACATGCCCAGCACGAGCGGGAACCAACCGCCCTCTTCGATCTTGATTGCGTTCGCGCTGAACAGCGAGAGATCGATCGTGATGAACATGAGGCCGACGAGGACGACCGTCGCACGCGTCCATCCCCAGAGACGACGCTGCACGACGAGTGCGAGACAGGTCGTGATCAGCATCGTGCCGGTCACCGCGATGCCGTAGGCCGCGCCGAGATTGTCCGACGTGCGGAAGCCGAGCACCGCGAGGATCACGAGCACGAACAGCACGCGGTTGATCGCGGGCAGATAGATCTGCCCCTGCGTCTGCGCCGACGTGTGCTTGACCTTCATGCGCGGCGAATAGCCGAGCTGGATCGCTTCGCGCGTCATCGAGAACGCGCCCGTGATGACCGCCTGCGAGGCGATGACCGTCGCGACGCAGGCGAGCCCGATCATCGGCAGCAGCAGCCACCCCGGCACGAGGCGGTAGAACGGATTGTCGATCGCGCCCGGCTCGCGCAGCAGCAGTGCGCCCTGGCCGAAATAGTTGAACACGAGCGCGAACGAGACGAGGCCGAACCAGGCGAGGCGGATCGGCTTGCGGCCGAAATGGCCCATGTCGGCGTAGAGGGCCTCGCCGCCCGTGATCGCGAGCACGACACCGCCGAGTGCGAGAAAACCGTGGCCGCGGTTCTCGCGGAAAAACTCGAATCCATAGTCCGGATTGAGCGCCCACAGGATATGCGGCTGCTTGACGATCTGCGCGATGCCGAGCACCGCGATCGTGATGAACCAGACGAGCATGATCGGTCCAAACACGGCACCGACTTGCGCCGTGCCGCGGCTCTGCACGGCGAAGAGAACGATCAAGATCACGATTGTTATTGGCACGACCCAGTGCGCGAGTCCCGGTGCCGCGACCTTCAGGCCTTCGACGGCCGACAGTACCGAGATCGCCGGCGTGATCACCCCGTCGCCGTAGAACAGCGACGCGCCGAGCAGGCCGAGTACGACGATGACGTGGCGCAGGCGGATGTTGCCGCGCGCGCCGCGCTGGGCGAGCGCCATGAGCGCCATCATGCCGCCCTCGCCCTTGTTGTCGGCACGCATGATGAAGACGACGTACTTGAGCGAAACGATGATCACGAGCAGCCAGAACACGAGCGAGAGCACGCCGAAGACGTTGGCCTCGGTGACAGCCAGGCCCTGGTCGCCGAATGTCGTGTGGATCGTGTACAGCGGGCTCGTGCCGATGTCGCCGAACACGACACCGAGGGCACCGACTGCCATGCGCGCGAATGCCTTGCGCGTCTCGAGCGGTATCGCCGAATGCATACCCACTTCCATCTTGGTCCTCGAAACCCCTAACGCAATGCCGCTTTGAGCGCCTTGCGGATCAACGCCTCGGCGTCGTCGCCCGGTGCCGCCACTTCCTTGATCAGGCGCGACACCTCTACCGGCTTGTAACCGAGCTGCTGCAGCGCGCTGCTCGCCTCCGATTGTGGATCCTTTGCGACCGCGAGGCCCGCTCCCGACGCAGCAAGCGGCATGCCATCGACGCGGTCGCGCAGCTCGACGACGATGCGTTCGGCGGTCTTCTTGCCAATGCCCGGTATGCGTGTGAGCGCGGCGATATCGCCCGACTGGACGAGGCGCGCGAATTCGTCCGTGCTGACGCCCGAGAGCACCGCAAGTGCCGTTTTTGCGCCAATGCCGCTCACTTTCTGCAACGCGCGGAACAGGAGGCGCTCGTTCTCGCGCAGAAATGCATATAGCGCGACCGTGTCTTCCTTCGCCGCGTAGTGCACGAACAACGTCACTTCACGCCCCGCCTCGGGCAGGTCGAAAATCGTCGACATCGGCGCTTCGACTTCGTAGCCGACACCGCCGACCTCGATCAACAGCCACGGCGGCTGCTTCGACGCGAGAATCCCCCTGAGTCGTCCGATCATGTCTTCGACCAGCTCGCCCGTGTCGAGGTACGTCGCCACGAAGTGCGGCCGGTGCCGATAATGTCCGCACCGACGCGTTGCACGCTCGCGCGCGTGTGCGCGTGCGTGAGCGCGATCGCCAGCGCATCGGCGGCGTCTGCCTGCAGTTTCGTCGCAATGTTCAACAGCATGCCCACCATGTGCTGCACCTGGCGTTTCTCCGCGCCACCGCCACCGACGACCGACTGCTTGATCTCCTTCGCCGAGTACTCGGCGACCGCGAGCCCTTCGTTGACCGCCGCGCAGATCGCCGCGCCGCGCGCCTGCCCGAGCTTGAGCGCGGAGTCGGGATTGCGCGCCATGAACACGCGCTCGATCGCCACTTCATCAGGACGATGCTCGGCGATGATCCGGCGCAGGTCGTCGAAGATCTGCTTGAGGCGCAGCGGAAAGGTTTCGTTGTCGAGCAGGACCACGGCCGTGTGGAACACGTGCTGCGTGCGCCCGGCCGCATCGATGTCGATGATGCCGACGCCGGTGCGTTGCGATCCGGGATCGATACCCATGATGCGCGTGCGCTGCAACGGCGCCTCCGCACTCGGAATGGTCAGCTTGCGCACGGACATTCGTCGCCGCGTCAGCAGGGAAGATGGAATTTTAGCATGTCGGCGGGACTAGGCCGGATGCGAAAAACGGCGATTGCGCAGGAAGGAAACCGTCTGCGTCGCGGCCTCGTCCGAGAACAGCAGCCCCGTGTGCGTGGCCGGCACCAGGATGTGATCCGTGAGACCGGGCAATTGCGTTTCTTCGACGCTCACCGTGCCGTCGTGCGGCAGCGACAACGCGCCGAATACGAGTCCCGGCCCGAACGGCAGCCGACCGGCGATCGCGCCGACCGGGCGCTTGCCGTTCCAGCGATCGAGGCCCTCGAGCAGCACGCCGAGACTCTTGCCGATGACGAGCGAGCCGCCCGGCACCTGCGAGATCGTGCGCGCCACGGCGCTGCCCCGCAGCGGCGAGCCTAGGCAGACGATGCAACCCGGCGCGAGCCGCGGCATGCGCTGCACCGCACGCAGCGCGATCAGTCCGCCGAGGCTGTGGCCGACGAAATGCACCTTCTTCGTGCGCACGGACTGCGCATGCGCGACGAGCTTGCCGATGCTCTCCTCGGGCTTGTGCAGCACGCTCGCGTAGTCGAACAGGTCGACCGTGAAGCCTTCCCGTTCGAGACGCCGGCGCAACGCGGCGAGCGTGAATCCGCGCATCCACAGGCCGTGCAGCAGGATGACGTGTTCGCTCACTCGCGTCGGATCAGGCTTTCTGCGGCTTGACGACGCGCACGTGCAGTTCCTGCAGCTGCGCTTCGGCGACGGTCGACGGCGCGTCGGTCATGAGATCCTGCGCGCTCGCGGTTTTCGGGAATGCGATGACGTCGCGGATCGACTCGGTGCCCGCGATCAGCGCGGCGATGCGGTCGATGCCGAACGCGATGCCGCCGTGCGGCGGTGCGCCGTACTTGAGCGCCTCGAGCAGGAAGCCGAACTTCGCCTGCGCCTCTTCGGCACCGATGCCGAGCAGCTCGAACACGGTCGACTGCATTTCCGGACGGTGGATACGGATCGAACCACCGCCGATCTCGTTGCCGTTGAGCACCATGTCGTAGCCACGCGACACCGCGGTGTGCGCGTTGGCCTTGAGGTCGGCGACGTCGTCGACCTTCGGCGCGGTGAACGGATGATGCAGCGCGACGTGGCGCTTGGCTTCGTGGTCGTACTCGAACATCGGGAAGTCGGTCACCCAGAGCGGCGCCCAGCCGTTGGCGACGAGGCCGTTGTCCTTGCCGACCTTGAGGCGCAGGGCGCCCATGAAGTCGCTGACGGTCTTGTACGGGCCCGCGCCGAAGAAGATCACGTCGCCCGTCTTTATTTCGCCATCCTGCGCGCCGACGGCCTTGAAGATGCCGTCGAGCGCCTTGTCGTCGAGGAACTTCGTGATCGGCGACGTCAGACCGTCGCGACCCTTCGCGATGTCGTCGACGCGGATCCAGGCGAGACCTTTCGCGCCGTAGCGCGCGACGTGCACGCCGAGGTCGTCGAGGTACTTGCGCGGCTGGCTCGCGCCGTTCGGCAGGCGCAGCGCGGCGACGCGGCCGCCCGCGTCGTTGGCCGGGCCCGAGAACACTTTGAATTCCACGTGTTTGACGTGTTCGGCGATGTCGACGAGCTGCAGCGCGATGCGCAGGTCCGGTTTGTCCGAGCCGTACAAGCGCATCGCCTCGGCATAGGTCATGCGCGGGAACGGCGCGGCGAGCTCGACGCCGGCCACTTCCTTGAAGACGTGGCGGATCATCGCCTCGACCGTGTCCTGCACGTCGTGTTCCTCGACGAACGCAAACTCCATGTCGAGCTGGGTGAATTCGGGCTGGCGGTCGGCGCGCAGATCTTCGTCGCGGAAGCAGCGCGCGATCTGGTAGTAGCGGTCCATGCCGGCCATCATCAACAGCTGCTTGAACAGCTGCGGCGACTGCGGCAGCGCGAAGAACTCTCCCGGATGCACGCGCGACGGCACGAGGTAATCGCGCGCGCCCTCGGGCGTCGCCTTCGTCAGGATCGGCGTCTCGATGTCCTGGAAACCGCGTGCGTCAAGATAATGGCGCAGCGCCGACACGAGCTTCGTGCGCATGCGCAGCTTGCGCTGCATGTCGGGGCGGCGGATGTCGAGGTAGCGATAGCGCAGGCGCGCGTCCTCGCCCGGCTGGTCGTCGAGCATGAACGGCAGTGGCGCGGCGGCGTTGAGGATCTCGAACTTGCCGGCGAGCACTTCGATCGCGCCCGTGCGCAGGCGTTCGTTCACCTGCGAGGCCGGGCGGCGCCGCACCTTGCCCGTGATGCGCAGGCAGAATTCGTAGCGCACGTGTTCGGCCGTGGCGAACGCGGCCGCGTTTTCGGGCTCGACGACGACCTGGACCACGCCTTCGTGATCGCGCAGATCGACGAAGATCACGCCGCCGTGGTCGCGGCGGGTGTCGACCCAGCCGCAAAGAGTGATGTCGCGATCAACGAGGGTCTCATCGACGAGACCACAGAAATGCGTGCGCATGCTTGAAGGAAATCTCCGCGTAATTGCCGCTGTGGCGTGAAGCCTCGACCCCGGCCCCACCTGGGTCGGCGGGCCTGCGTAACGGCGAGTGGCGAATCCTACGAAGGTTTTTGCTGCACTGCAAACGAAAACACCCGCCAGCGGGCGGGTGCTCTCGATCGAAGCAGGCGATCGCAGACGATCGCCTGTGTTTTCAGCTTGTTGCGCGAGCTTTGCGCGGACTCAACGCCAGCGACGATCGACCGTGAATACGCCACGGCAGCCGTCCTGGATCCAGATTCCGGCGCGATTCCAGCCCCAGGTGCGCCCCTCGATGCAGGGTGAACCCGACGTCTGCCGCTCCAGATACGCACGCCCGCCGCCGCCGAGGTCGACCGCGCAGAACGAATAGCGGTTGTCTCGGCTCTCACAGGTGAGCTGGAAGCGGTTGTCCCAACCCGGACCCGGCTGCCAGCCGCCGCCGTAACCCGGGCCGTGGCCGTAGCCGCCGGCGGGAGCGAAGCTCGCCGAACAGCCGCGATCGACCCAGATGAAACCGCCGCGGCGCTCGAAGCCCCAGTTCTGTCCGCGCACGCATTGCGCACCGGAGATCTGGCGAACGATGCGCGCCTCTTCCCAGGGCACCGGGCAGCGCTGGTAGTTGTAGTTGCGGCTCACGCAGTCGACGGCGCCACCGCCGCCGTAAGGCTGCGCCTGGGCTTGGACGCCCGGAACGAGGCCCGCGAGGAACACCGCGCAGGCGAGGAAAAAGGTTTTGATACTCATGTGGGACTCTCCTTGTGTGCGACCGGCTTCGAGTCTAGCGCAGCACAAAATATACGAAGGCTCTCGTGCTGCGCGCGTGTCAGCTGCCGTTCACCGATGACGCGAATTTCGTCGCGTGGTCGCCGCGTGAGCCGGCATTCACGATGGGTCCGTCGTGCGGAACGCGGGCCACTCCCGAGCCCTCCTCTTGCGTTCGCCCCAGCGCAACCGCGCGGCGGACGTGGTCCGCCGATCGCCTCGGCTGCCGATCGCGTATGGGTATTGCACGCTTCCTGCGGGCGGCGGTCAGCTTCCGCTTGCGGGCGAGGCGCTCGCCGGCGCGGGCGCGGGCGCCGCCGCCTTCGCATCGCCTGCCGAAGCGGGCTTGTCGCCGCCTTCCTTCTTCGTCGCGGTCGCGTCGGTGCCCGCCTTCGCGCCTTCGTCCTTGCCCGCGAGATTGCGCTTCTTGTCGCCGTCTTTCTTGAAGTCGGTCTCGTACCAGCCGCTGCCGGCGAGGCGGAACGACGGCGCCGTGACCCGGCGCACGACCTGCGCATGCGCGGCGCATTGCGGACAGGTATCCGGATCGGGATCGCTGAGCTTCTGCAGGCGATCGAAGCGTGAGCCGCACGCGCGGCATTCGAATTCGTAGATCGGCATCGTCTTGTTCCTGGGTTGGCCGCCGCGCAGGCGCGGCGGCGAGGCATTCGCTGATTTTTGGGCTTCGACATTGTAGTTCAAGCCGGTACCGCGGCATTGCGCCGCGACTGGACCTCGACTCCGGCACGCGCAAGTGCTGCAATGTCGACTGCGTCTCTGCTAGGGAATCACCATGCTCGGCAACGGCGGACTTGGCAACGGCGGCAATGTCTCGTCCACTCGGCGCGAACTCCTGCAGCGCATCGGCATGACGGCCGGCGCCGCGCTGATGTATCAGGCGATGTCCACGCTCGGGCACGCGCGCGAGTCGGACTATCGCGGACCGATCGACCTCAAGGGCGCCCCGAAGGGTGCTTCGGTGCTGATTCTCGGCGCGGGCATCGCGGGACTCGTCGCCGCCTACGAGCTGCAGCGCGCGGGCTACAAGGTCAAGGTGCTCGAATACAACCAGCGCGCGGGCGGCCGCGCATGGACGCTGCGCGGCGGCGACGAATACACCGAGCTTGGCGGCGCGAAGCAGAAATGCGAGTTCGACCCGGGCCTCTACATCAACCCGGGCCCGTGGCGCATCCCGTACCACCATTACGCGATGCTCGACTATGCGAAGCGCCTCAAGGTGCCGCTCGAGGCCTTCAACCAGACCAACGTCAACGCCTACCTGCATTCGCCGGCTGCGTTCGGCGGCAAGCCGCAGCGCGTGCGTCACATCCGCTCGGACTTCCAGGGCCACGTCGCCGAACTGCTCGGCAAGGCCGTCGGCAAGGGCCAGCTCGACGCCGAGCTCAGCAAAGAGGACAAGGACAAGCTGCTCGAGGCGTTGCGCAGCTGGGGCATGCTCGACAAGCAGTTCCGTTACGCGCGGTCGCCGCTGACGAGCGACGTGCGCGGCTGGGACGTCGACCCGGGCGGCGGCCTCATGCCGCGTGGCGTGCCATCGACACCGATCGCGCGCGACGACCTGCTGCGCGGCGGGCTGTGGAAGTACCTGACCACCCCGCTCGACTACGATCTTTCTCCCGCGATGTTCCAGCCGGTCGGCGGCATGGACCGCATCGCGATGGCCGTCTACCGCGAGGTCGCGCCGCTCGTGCAGCTCGGCGTCAAGGTGACCGCGATCGACCAGGACGAACACGGCGTCAAGGTGTCATGGATCGACGCGCGGCATGGCGGCGCGACGATGCAGGCCAGCGCCGACTGGTGCCTGTGCACGATCCCGCTGCCCGTGCTCGCGCAGATCCCGATCAAGGTCGGCGACGCGATGCAGTCCGCGATCGGCGCGGTCGCGTACGAATCCGCGGTCAAGGTCGGCCTGCAGATGAAGCGGCGCTTCTGGGAGGAGGACGAGCGCATCTACGGCGGCATCACCTACACCGACCTGCCGATCCAGCAGATTTCCTATCCGATGGCCGTCATGAACCAGCCCGGCAAGGGCGTGCTGCTGGGCGCGTACATGTTCAGCGCGAATGCCTTCGAATTCACGGCGCGGACGCCGCAACAACGCGTGCAGGCGGCCGTCGAACAGGGTGCGCAGATCCATCCGCAGTACCGCACCGAATTCGAGAACGGCATCAGCGTGGCCTGGCATCGTTCGCCGTTTACGCTCGGCTGTTTCGCCGACTGGCCCGACGACGTCCGCGAAAAACACTATGACAGTCTCTGCGCGGTCGACGGCCGTATCGCGCTCGCGGGTGAGCATGCCTCGTTCATCAACGGCTGGCAGGAGGGTGCGGTGCTCTCGTCGCTCGACGCGATCAGGCGCCTGCACGAGCGCGCCGTCGCGAAGGGAGACCGCTCATGAGCATCGCTGCGTCGAGCATTGCCCCGATTCGCACACTGCTGGCCGCGGGCCTGCTGCTCGCGCTGTGCGCCGGCACGCTGCCGGCGGCCGACGAGCCGCCGCCTTTCTCGCCGCGTGTCACGGTGTTCTTCAGCCCGTTCGTGCATCGCGACGGCGCCACGCTGTTCCGTGCCGTCTGCCAGGGCTGCCACATGGCCGACGCGAAGGGCGCGACGGGTGCAGGCACGTATCCCGCACTTGCGGCCAACCCAAAGCTCGCGAGCGCCGCCTACCCGGCGATTACCGTGATCAAGGGCCGCCATGGCATGCCCGCGTTCGCGGACTACATGACCGACGCGCAGGTGGCCGAAGTCGTCAATTACGTGCGTACGCACTTCGACAACCACTATACCGACGCGCTGACGGCCGACGACGTGAAGAAACTGCGCTGACGTAGTCGTTCCGCAAAAAAAAACCGGCGCCGCCGTCTGGCGGCGCCGGTCGAACAATGGCTTAGTCGAAATCGCGCGTGACGCGCATGCCGATCGTGCGCGGCTGTGTCGGAATCAGGTAAGTCTGCGCACCGCAGACCGTGGCCTGGCATTCCGCGTAGTTCGCGATCGTGCCGCGGTTGTCGAACACGTTCTTCATGTAGAAGTCGAACGACCACTTGTCCTTCTTCATGCCCGTCGACAAGTCGACCGTGCCGTAGCCCGGCAGGTCGCCGAGGATGCCGCCCTCGAGCGTGCGCAAATCGGAACGACGCCGGCCCGTGAAGAACGCCGCGGCCTGCACATAGGCTTCGTTGCCGACCAAATCGAACGAGTAACGTGCGGTAACGTCGCCCTTGACCTTCGGCGTGATCGGCAACTGCGAGCCCTTCGGTGCGAGCGGCTCGGCGCAGTCGGTGATCGGCTTGTCGTTGTCGTCGAGCGTGCCGCAGTAGTTCTCGGTCAGCTCGGCGTTGTAGTACGAGAACCCGGCGGAGAGCGACAGGTTGTAGGTCGCCGCCCAGATCCAGTTCGACTCGAAGCCGCGAATGCGGGCCTGGTTCGCGTTGCGAATCTCGGTGAGGCCATTCGCGCCGACGACCGCAAACTGGAAGTCCTTCCAGTTCTCCTGGAACACCGCGCCGTTCCAGCGCAGGTGATGATCGAGCCATTCGGTCTTCCAGCCGAACTCCCAGTTCGTGAGGAAGTCGGGCTGATACGGCGGCAACGTACCGCGGCGGTTGATGCCGCCCGGTCGGAAGCCCTCTGACCAGGTGCCGTAGATCATCTTGTCGTCGTCGAGCTTGTAGGTGAGGTTGGCGCGGCCGATGTGGTCGGTGTCCTTCGTCTCCTTGTCGACGTCGGTACACGGCGCACCCTTGTATTGCTCGGCCGAGAAGCAGGTCGCCTCGCCCTGGCTGCTGCTGTAGCCCGCGGCATAACCGAAGAAGCCCTTGAGGCTGTCCTCGGTGTGGAAGAAGCGTGCGCCGAGCGAACCGGTGAGCTTGTCGGTGAAGTCATAGGACATCTCGCCGAAGATCGCCGAGTCGGTGTCGGTGCGCAGCTGGCGCGTGAGCCAGATCGTGTTCGGCCAGCCCGTCACAGAGAGGTCGGGGCTCAGGCCGTCGATCAGGTAGTCCTGCAGGATGTCGTGCGTCTGTCGTTGCGCGAACAGGCCGGCCGTGAAGCGGAAGCGATTGTCCTTCGGCGACGAGATGCGCAGCTCGTTGCTCGTCTTCTTGTACTTGTCCTGAGCGTGGATATGCTGGCTCGGATCGATGAGGTTGCCGTTCTTGTCGGTGATGTACGCGCCGTAGCCGTACAGCGTGTCGTACCAGAACGAGTAGTCGCTGTAGTCCTGGTCGTAGTGATCGCTGCGGTCGAGGTGCGAGACCGTGTAGACGAGATCGAAGTTGCCGATCTTGCCCTGCACGGTCAACGCCGACTGGGTCCAGCGGTCTTCGAAGTTTTCGGGGAAGAAGTGCGTGACCTTGAGGTCGCCGACGGCCGGATCGTAAGCGTTGATGCCGCCGCCGTGTGCGGTCTGGCTGATGACGGTGGGCGTGATCGACCAGTCGTCGTTGAGGTCGATCTTGAGCGCTGCGCGCGCGCCGCGCGTGTCGGTGAAGTTGTAGTTGTTGCGCGCCGCACCGGTACCGCCGTTGCCGTCCGCGTTGCTGATCGTGATGCCCGACGTCGGATACGTGCGCGTGCCCGGCACGTTGTCGATGTAGCCCGCGTCCTGCTTGGCCCAGCCGACGACGCGCAGCGCCATCGACTGCGAGAGCGGCAGGTTGATGTAGCCCTCGGTGACGAAGCCCTCGCCGCCGTGGTCGATCGCGTTGACCTCGGCGCTGACGCTCGCGGAGAACGCGGTCGGATCGGGCTTGTTCGTGATGATGCGAATCGTGCCCGACTGCGAGCTCGCGCCGTACAGCGTGCCCTGCGGGCCGGCCAGCGCCTCGATGCGCGCGATGTCGTAGATGTGCGGATCGATCGCGCCGACGATCGTCGTGATCGGTTCCTCGTCGAGGTAGACGCCGACACTCGGCCACGGGCCGGAATGGTTGCCGTTGCTGCCAGACTCGACGCCGCGCATCGAGAACTGGCCGAAGCCCGGCGAATAGGCACCCTGCGACGAGCTCGTCGACACGCTCGGCAGCAACTTGACCCAGTCGTTGAAGTCGCTGACGTTCATCTCGGCGAGCTTCTGGTTGCTCAGCACGTCGAGGCTGATCGGCACGACCTGCAGATTCTCGACGCGCTTCTGCGCGGTGACGGTCACCTCGCCGAGCTGCGTGTTCGATTTGTCGTCAGGCTGCGTCGTCGGCGCGGTGCCCGCCTGCGGGGCGGCATCCTCGGCATGCGCGAGTGCAGGCGCGATGCAGACGAGATGGATCGCTGCCGCGAGCGGCAGGCGCGCGAGGCCTCGATGGAGCTTCGGCGACCTCTTTCTTCCGTGCGATATTTTCATCTGGTGGTTCCCCGGGGCTGTTGAATGGTCTTCTGCTAAAACGGTTTTATGGCACCGACCAGCTCACGAGCGCCGGTCCAAGTGCGGTTTTCAGTGGATCGAGCCAGGCCTCGTAACGACGCCACTGGTCGAGGCCTTCCTTGTATATCGGCTGGCGCACCTGCTCCGAGCTCGCGGTGCGCACGGGCCTTTCGTTCTCGAAGAAGCGCAGGCACGCCTCGTCGAACGGCAGCCCGCAATACGCGAGCAGCCTGCGAATCTCGCCTTCGGTATCGGCGACCATGTTCTCGTAGATCACGCGGTGCACGCGGCCCGGCAGCACATGGTCGAAATGCGCCATGAGTTCGACGTAGTCGCGGTAGTAACGACCGAGGTCGTCGAGGCTGTAGCTGAAATTCTGCCCGCGCGCGAACTGCTGCTTGAATCCCGACCAGCAGCAGGCGAGCGGATGCCGGCGCGCGTCGATGATCTTCGCATTCGGCAGGATCAGCTGGATCAGACCGACATGCGCGAAGTTGTTCGGCATCTTGTCGAGGAAGAAAGCCTTGCCGAGCTTGCGATGGATGCGCGTGCGTTCGAGGTACTGTTCGCCGAGATCGCGCAGCTCGTCGCGCCCGAGGCGCGCGAGCGCGTCGTGATACGCACCGGCGCGAGCGCCCGCATCGACGCGACCGGCGGCACGACGCAGCGTCCGCGTGATCGAGATGAGTTCGGGCAGCTCCATCGTGCCTTCGACGTTGGGATGGCTCGCGAGGATCTGCTCGATCAGCGTCGAACCCGAGCGTGGCAGGCCGACGATGAAGATCGGGTCGCGCGCGGCGCTACCGCTGCCGGCGCGTTCGCGGAAGAATTCGGGTGTGTACAGCTCGCGCGCTCTGGCGAGGCGCGCACTCGTATCGTCGGCGCTGTACGGCACGGCCTTCAGGCGCAGCGCGTTGCCGCGCGCATAGTGACGGAACGACTCCTCATGGCGCGCGCGGTCCTCGAGCGCCTTGCCCAGCGCGAACTCGAAGTGCAGGCGGTGTTCGTCGGCGAGATCGGTGCGGGCCAGCGCGCTTTGCATCACCGCGATCTGCGCATCGCTGAAGCGGAAGGTCTTGAGATTGGCGAGGCTCCACCACGCTTCGCCGAGATCGGCGGAGATCTCGATGCAGCGCTCGTAGGCCGAAATCGCACGCTCCGTGTGCCCGGCCGTCTTGAGTGCGTGCCCGTAGCTGAGCCAGACATGCGCCTGTCCGGCGTGCTCCTGCAGCAGCTCGCCGTAGATGCCGATCGCAGGATCGTATTCGCCGACGCGGCACAGCACCGCGGCCTTGAGGTTTCGGTAAGCGGGATTGCGCTTGTCGTCGCGCAGCAGGCGATCGAGTTCGGCGAGGGCCGCCTGCGGCTTGTTCGCACGATGCAGGACGATCGCGTAGTTGTGCCTCGCAGTGTCGAATCCGGGCGCGAGCTCGAGGCAGCGCGCGAGCAGGTTCTCGGCGTCCTCGACGCGATCGATGCGCATCGCGAGTTCGGCGAGCATGCGGATCGCGACGATGTCGGTCGGCACCTGCCGCAGCTGCTGCTTGAGCCGGGCCTCGGCGTCGGGGATGCGGTTCTGCTGCAGCGCCGAGGCGGCGGCCATGAGTTCCGCGTCGTGGACGGCGAATTCGACGTGGCGCAGATAGGCGCCTTCGGCACCGGCGCGATCGCCCGCTTCGTCGAGACTGTCGGCGAGCGCGAGCCAGATTCGCGGCCGCTGCGGATGGAGCTCCGCCTCGCGACGCAGCGAAGCTGCGACAGCGCTTGGCGAACTGTGATTGCTCCCTACCGCAACGGTCATGCACGTCCCCACAGGCGCCTTCGCGGCAAGGATAGGGGGTGCCTGCTGCACCTGCAATATGACAAGCGGATGAAGCGCGAACGAATGCCGAAAAGAAAAAAGCCCGGCAGTGTGCCGGGCTTTTGCGGGCGACGCTTGGCGCCGCTCAGACCTTTGCCGCTCAGACCCTCGCGAACACGAGGCGACCGTGGTCGGCGTCGACCTTGATCGCGTCACCCGGCTGGAACTTGCCCTCGAGGATTTCCTTCGCGAGCGGATTCTCGAGCTGCTGCTGGATCGCCCGCTTGAGCGGCCGCGCGCCGAACACCGGATCGAAGCCGACGTTGCCGAGCAGGTCGAGCGCCTTGTCGCTCAGCGTCATCGACAGCTGGCGCTCGGCGAGGCGTTTCGCGAGGTATTCCGTCTGGAACTTCGCGATCTGGCGGATCTGCGCCTTGTCGAGAGGACGGAACACGACGATCTCGTCGAGCCGGTTGATGAACTCGGGACGGAAGTGCGCCTGCACGACGCCCATCACGGCCGCTTTCATCTTCGTGTATTCCTCCTCGGTGTCGCCATGCAGCTCCTGGATCAGCTGCGAGCCGAGGTTCGACGTCATGACGATCACGGTATTGCGGAAGTCGACCGTGCGGCCCTGGCCGTCGGTGAGGCGACCGTCGTCGAGCACCTGCAGCAGCACGTTGAATACGTCGTGATGCGCCTTCTCGACCTCGTCGAGCAGGATCACGCTGTACGGACGCCGGCGCACGGCCTCGGTGAGGTAACCGCCCTCCTCGTAGCCGACGTAGCCCGGCGGCGCGCCGATCAGACGACTTACGGAATGCTTCTCCATGAACTCGCTCATGTCGATGCGCACCATCGCGTCGCCCGAGTCGAACAGGAACTCGGCGAGCGCCTTGCACAATTCGGTCTTGCCCACGCCGGTCGGGCCGAGGAAGAGGAAAGAACCATTGGGCCGATTGGGATCGGACAAGCCCGCGCGCGAACGACGGATCGCGTCGGACACGGCGCGCACGGCCTCGTCCTGGCCGACGACGCGGTGATGCAGCGCCTCTTCCATGCGCAAGAGCTTGTCGCGCTCGCCTTCGAGCATCTTCGACACCGGAATGCCGGTCCAGCGCGACACGACCTCGGCGATCTCCTCGGCCGTCACGCGCTGCTGCAAGAGCTTGAAGCCCTTTGCTTCGGTCTCCTGCGCGGCGGCGAGCTGCTTCTCGAGTGTCGGAATGCGGCCGTACTGGATCTCGGCGACCTTCGCCAGGTCGCCGTGGCGCTGCGCGGTCTCGATCTCGGCACGCGCGGCCTCGATCTGCTCCTTGATCTTCGTCGCGCCCTGCACTGCGGCCTTCTCGGCTTTCCACACTTCGTTGAGGTCGGAGAACTTGCGCTCGAGCTCGGCGATTTCGCCTTCGAGATCGGCGAGGCGCTGCTTCGACTCCTTGTCCTTCTCCTTCTTCAACGCCTCGCGCTGGATCTTGAGCTGGATCAGGCGGCGCTCGAGGCGATCGAGCTCCTCGGGCTTCGAGTCGATCTCCATGCGGATGCGCGACGCGGCTTCGTCCATGAGGTCGATCGCCTTGTCGGGCAACTGGCGGTCGGCGATGTAACGGTTCGAGAGCGTTGCCGCCGCGACGATCGCGGGATCGGTGATCTCGACGCCATGGTGCACGGCATAGCGCTCCTTGAGGCCGCGCAGGATCGCGATCGTGTCCTCGACGCTCGGTTCGCCGACGAACACTTTCTGGAAGCGGCGCTCGAGCGCGGCGTCCTTCTCGATGTACTTGCGGTATTCGTCGAGCGTCGTCGCGCCGATGCAATGCAACTCGCCGCGCGCGAGCGCCGGCTTGAGCATGTTGCCCGCGTCCATCGCACCCTCGGCCTTGCCCGCGCCGACCATCGTGTGCAGCTCGTCGATGAAGAGGATGACGTTGCCCTCTTCCTTCGCGAGGTCCTTGAGCACGGCCTTGAGCCGCTCCTCGAATTCGCCGCGGAACTTCGCGCCGGCGATCAGCGCGCCCATGTCGAGCGAGAGGACGCGGCGATCGCGCAGCCCCTCGGGGACTTCGTGATTCACGATGCGCTGGGCGAGGCCTTCGACGATCGCGGTCTTGCCGACGCCGGGTTCGCCGATCAGTACGGGATTGTTCTTCGTGCGCCGCTGCAGCACCTGGATCACGCGGCGTATCTCCTCGTCGCGGCCGACGACGGGATCGAGCTTGGATTTCTCGGCGCGCGCGGTCAGGTCGATCGTGTATTTCTCGAGCGCCTGGCGCTGGTCTTCGGCGTTTTCGCTTTCCACTTTTTCGCCGCCGCGCATCTTCTCGATCGCGCCCTCGAGCTGCGCTTTCGTCGCGCCCGACGCCTTGAGCGCCTGACCGACGGGGCCTTTGTCGTCGAGCGCCGACAGCAGGAACAGCTCGCTCGCGATGAAACCGTCGCCGCGCTGCTGCGCGAGCTTGTCGGTTACGTTGAGCAGCCGGGTCAGCTCGTTCGAGACGTTGATGTTGCCTTCCTGACCCTTGACGACCGGCAGCTTCTGCAGCGCCTCGTTGACGCGCTGGCGCAGCAGCGGCACGTTGACGCCGGCCTGCGCGAGCAGCGGCACGGTCGAACCACCCTGCTGTTCGAGCAGCGCCGCCATCAGGTGCACGGGTTCGAGCATGTTGTTGTCGCGACCGACCGCCAGGCTCTGCGCGTCGGCGAGCGCCTGCTGGAAGCGCGAGGTGAGTTTGTCCATTCGCATGGGCGATTTTTCCGCAAAAGTAGCGCGGCGCTGGGCCGCAGGATGGTCCAGACATGCGGGTTTGGCGAGGACTTTTCAACGAAAGGCGCCTCGGAGAGTCGACTTGTCGCCCTCGTGTAGTCGCATCCCAGGCACGCCGCTTGGGCAAGCGACGGTGCGCTATGATCGGCGCATTCGGCTGGGGGAACCATGTCGTCCGTGAGCTCTGGCGTCGCGATGGACCAGGATCTCGTGGCACTGCGCGCGCACGCGCGAGCGGGCCGCGCGGCCGACGCCGAACAAGTCGCGCGCGACCTCCTCGCGCGCGACCCGGACTGCGTCGAAGCGCTTCGTTTGCTCGCGGGCGCCGCGTTTGCGCGCAGCGACGCGGCCACTGCGATCGCACTGCTGAGTCGCGCGGCAAATGCCGAACCGCACAACCCCGGCATCCCGCTCGAACTCGGCCTCGCCTATCGGGCCGCCGAACGTTTCGACGCCGCGCGCTACGTCCTCGAGCGCGCGGTCGAACTCGGCCGTGGCGACCCGACGCCAAGGCTGCTGCTCGCGAACGTCCTCGAACTCGACCAGCGGCGCGATGTTGCCCTCCTGCACTACTTCCGCGCGATCATCGAGGCGCGCCAGGCCGGACGCTGGAACGGCGACGCGGACACCGATCCGAGCCTGCGCGAACTCGTCGCACATGCACGGCGTTTCGCCATCGATGGCCGTCGTGCGATGCTCCTGCGCTCCTTCGAAGAACGACGCGCCGCAGAGCCGCAGGCGCGCTGGGACCGCGTCGAAGCTGCGCTCGCGATCTATCTCGGCGAGCGCGCCGCCGCGCCCGCGGACCCGCGCCAGCAGCCAGGCTTCATGTTCGTGCCCGGCATCGAGACGGGCCCGTTCATCGCCGCCGGGCGTTTCGCCTGGGCGGTTGCGGACGGTGTCGCGCCATTGCTTGCACTGGGCGAAGAACCGGGTGCCTGCCTCGCCGCCGCCACGCCTCGCGCCGACGGAATCGCGACCGCACCTCTCCTCGTTCGCGGCGTCGCCCGCGCCAGTTTGCGTCGGGCAGCGCCACGCCTGCACGCCGCACTCGCCGCGCTGCCGCTCGCACGCGTGCTGAATCACGGCCCGGACAGCGAACTCATCTCGCTCGCCGCCGGCGCGCGCGCACGCGGCAAGACGGGTGGCGCGAATTCGCGCTGTCGCATCGTCGTCAACCTGGTCGACAGTGCGCCCCTCGTTGTCGATGTCGCGGGCGAATCGCGCGCTCTCGACCCGGGCCGGCATCTCGCGATCGATCCGTGCTTCGCGCACGCGTACGCCTGCGCGGGGCCGGGCGTCGCACGACTGCTCTGGTTCGATGTCTCGCACCCCGATCTCGCGACCGGTGAACAGCAGGCGATCGCCGACCTGATCGAACGCGCCGTCGATTTCGAGACGCGCGTGATGGACCTGCCATGACTCGGCAAGCACGATCCGATCCGCACCTTTTGGACCCATGATGCCCACGTCCGCGACGCACGCCGAAGACGACCCGCAAGCAGCCAGCGAAAAGAACGGTGCAATCGACGCCCGCCGCGACCTCGCACGCTTCGTCCAGGTGTTCGACGCTGCGATCGATCCGGGTCTGTGTGTGCAGATGATCGACTCGTTCGAACAGCTCGCGCAATTCCACGCGCGCAACGGCCGCGGCGTCCTCACGCAACTCGACGACAGCGCGTGGACCGAGCTCAACGTCAGCCGCAACGCCGACGCCGCGCTCAAGGATTTTTTCCGCGCGCAGGTGTTTCGCTATCTCGATCTCTACAACGAGCGCACGCAACTCCATCTGCCTGTGCCGCGCCGCGAGCGCGTCGAGGAACTGCGCATCAAGCGCTACTTCTCGACGAGCGGCGACCAGTTCCAGACGCACTTCGACGCACTCGACTACACGAGCAACCGCTATCTCGTTTTCCTCTGGTATCTCAACGACGTCGCTGAAGGCGGCGAGACCGATTTCCCCGATCTCGGCGTGCGCGTCGCGGCACGCGCCGGCAGACTGCTGATGTTCCCGCCGTACTGGATGTTCCAGCACGCCGGACTGCCGCCGAGGTCGAACGACAAGTACATCATCTCGACGTATCTGTTGTTCTGAAGCGTGAAAGGCATCAGGCGATCGGCAGGCAGGGCACGGCGTCTGCGATCCAGATCAGGCTGGCGAAGCGGCCGCTGACCTTGTCGCGCCGGTGCGAATAGAAGCGCGCATCGGTCGCCGTGTCGAAATCACCCCCGTAGACCCGTTGGAAGCCGATCGCGGCAAGACGCTGACGCGCGAGTGCCGGCAGATCGCATAGCCAATGCCCCGGGCGCGTCGAGACAAACGCGGCAGCCGCGGCCGCGGCTTGCGCGACGAAAGCGCTGCGTACTTCTTCGCCCACTTCGTACGAGCGCGCGCCGATCGCGGGCCCGATCCACGCGAGCAGCCGCCCGGCAGGCGTGCGCATCCGCGCGACGCACGCTTCTATCGCGCCCGCGGCGAGACCGCGCCAACCCGCGTGGATCGCTGCCACCTCGCTGCCGTCATCCGCACAAACGAGCACGGGCAGGCAGTCGGCGGTGAGCACGCAGAGCACGACATCCGGCGTTCGTGTGACGGCCGCATCGGCGATTGCGGCTTCCTGCGCCGCGTCGACCACGCGATCGGACGCATCGTCGAAGCATGCGACGTCGACACCATGCACCTGACGCAGCCAGCGCGGCGCGGCCGGCAGCGCGAGCAGCGGCACGATCGCCGCGCGATTCGCGACGACCCCCACGGGATCGTCGCCACAGTGGGCGCCGAGGTTGAAGGCGTCGTACGGCGCACGCGATGCGCCGGGCAGCTCGCGCGTCGTCACCGCCGCACGCACGCACGCGGGCGCGGGCCAGTCGGGCACGAGCCAGCGCGAGGCGGCGGCCGGCGCGTTCATCGCGAAGCGCTACTTGCCGAGTGCGTAGAGGAATTCGACGTACGACATCGCCGCGCCGTCGATGCCCTGCACCTTCGGATTCGTCGACTCGACGATGTAGTACTCGTCAGGCGCGTGCGCGCCGCTGCCGTGACCGAGGCCAAAGTGACCCGCGGCGAGCTTGAGCGGCGCGTCGGTGAATATGTAACCTGGGTACGAGCCCGCGCTGCGCGGCCACAGCACGGGATTCACGCCAAGCGATTTCAACACGGCAACCTGCGTCTGGATCAGTGGCGCACTGGCCGGCGTGCTGGTCGGGTTGTAGCCGCCCGATACGTTCACTTCGATGTCGCCGAAGCCGCGCTTGGCGAGATGCGCCTTGAGCGCCGCGACCGCATCGGTCAGCGTCATGTCGGGCACGAGACGCATGTCGACCTTCGCGACCGCGCGATGCGGCAGCACGGTCTTGCCGCCCGGCCCGGTATAGCCGGCGACGAGGCCCTCGATATTGACGGTCGGCTGCGACTCGAGACGCTCGTTCGCCTGCAGCCACGGCAGGTCGTCAATCCAGTGCTGCACGCCGAGGCGCTTCTTCATCTGCGCCTCGTTGCCCGCCTTCGCGGCCTTCGCGATCATCTCCTTCTCGTCCGCGTTGAGCGGGCGCGGCTGCGGGTAGTTGTCGATCGCGATCGTGTTGCCATCAGCCGATACGAGCGTATCGAGCGCCTTCACGAGCCGCCACGCGGGACTGTCGACCATCGCCTTGAGCGACGAATGAATGTCCTTCACGGGGCCGCGCCCCCACTTCTCGCCGCTCGCGACGAGTTCGAGCTCGACGACGCCCTTCGCGCCGAGGCTGACCGTGACGACGCCATCGGGGTCCTGCTCGGCCGACGGCATGAACACGCCGATCGTGTTCTTCAGCGCCGCCTCGACTTCGGGACGGTGCACGAGCTGGCCGATGTGCGGCGAGCCGATCTCCTCCTCCCCTTCGGCGACGAGCACGAGGTTGACCGGCATCTTCCTGCCGGCACCGCGAATCGCATGCAACGCGGCGAGGAACGTCGCCTCGGGCCCCTTCTGGTTGACCGCGCCGCGACCGACGACGGCCTTGCCCATGCCGGGCTTGTCGACGATGCGCGCTTCGAGCGGCGGCGAGGTCCACTCCGCGGGGTCGAATTGCTTCACGTCGTACATGAAATACAGGCCGACCGTCTTCGCCGCGCCCGCGTCGAGCGTCGCGAACACGCCGGGCTTGCCGTCGGTCGTGAGCACGCTGACCTTCTGAAAACCCGCATCGCTGGCGAGCTTCGCCATGTATTCCGCGCCCTGCGGATAGTTGCGCGACTCGGCGGCGATCGACGGCAGCGCGATCCAGTCCTGCAGGCGCTTGACCGACTCGTCGTGGCGCTTGGCGATCTCGTCCCGGATGGCCGCATGTTCGCGTTCGTACGCGTTCGCGCCGTTTGCGGCCAGCAGCGTTGCGCACGCAGACAGTATCGATGCCGCGACCTTCCGTTTCCTCGACAGCTGACGACGCATGTTCCCTCCGCCGGGACTGATTTTTGGGGAAGATCGATCTTACGCTATCGGCCCTGCGTCACGTCATCGCGCAATGCGCGAACGAGCCCCTCGAGATCGTCCGGCCGCTCGACGCTGACGCTGACGAGATCGCCGCTCACGGGATGCGCGAATTCCAGCTTCTCGGCATGCAGCGCCTGACGACGGAAGCCGCGCAACGCGTCGATGAGTTCGCTCGTCGCGCCCTTCGGCAGTTTGAGCCCGTGGCCGTACGTCGCATCGCCGACGAGCGGATGCTTCACGTGCGCCATGTGCACGCGAATCTGGTGCGTGCGCCCGGTCTCGAGCCGGCATTCGACGAGCGTGTGCGCGCGAAAGCGCTCACGCACGCGATAGTGGGTGAGCGCCGGCTTGCCGGCGGGTTCTTCGACGATCGCCTGCTTGAGGCGATCGCGTGGATGCCGGCCGATCGCCGCATCGACGCTGCCGCCCGCGATCAGCGCGCCGAGAATCACCGCTTCGTACTGCCGATGCACGTCGCGCGCCTGCAGCGCGGCGACGAGCGCCGTATGCGCGCGCAGGCTGCGGGCGACAACCATGACGCCCGACGTGTCCTTGTCGAGCCGGTGCACGATCCCCGCGCGCGGAATCTCCGCGAGCTTCGCGTCGTAATGAAGCAACGCGTTCTGCAGCGTACCGGCCGCCTGACCCGCCCCCGGATGAACGACGAGGCCGGCCGGCTTGTTGATCACGAGCAGGTCGGCGTCCTCGTAGCGGATGTCGAGCGCGATTTCCTCGGGCCGCATCGGCACTTCCTGGCCCCGCCGCGCGTTGAGCGAGACGATCTCGCCCCCGCGCACGATCTGCCGCGGAATGGCCGCAGCGCCGTCGAGCAGCACGTCACCCGCCTTGACCCAGGCCGTCAGGCGCGAGCGCGAATAATCCGGAAACATGTCGGCCAGCGTCTGGTCGAGACGCCGCCCCGCGGCGCTGGCCGGAACGGCGAGATGGATGATTTCTTCGTTGTTTTCCATGCTGAATGCAGTCTGGCTGGGCGGGGGCCGCGTTTCCGGCGGGACGGGGGTTTGAGCTATTATCGCCGTTCTTCCCGCCGTCCGGCGCCTGTCCTAGATGCAAATGTCCCTGATGCGATCCTTCCCTTTCGCCCGTTTCCTGTTGCTGCTGCTCATCGTTTTCGCCGTCGGCTGCAATCGCAACAAGAAGCCCGACGAGACCGAGGTACTGCCGGTCGAGCAGATGTATTCGGTCGGCAAGGAAGCGCTGACGAACGGCAATAACACCAAAGCCATTCATTACTTCCAGCGTCTCATCGCCCGCTTCCCGTTCGGTCCGTACACCGAGCAGGCGACGATGGAGCTTTCGTTCGCGCAATACAAGGACGGCAAGAACGAAGACGCGTACTCGACGATCGGCCGCTTCATCAAGACGTACCCGACGCAGAAGCACGCCGACTACGCCTATTACCTGCGCGGCGTCATCAATTTCGACCGCGACCGCTCGTTCATGGATCGCTACGCGAACCAGGACATGACCAAACGCGACCAGGGCAACACGCTGCAGTCGTTCGAGGACTTCAACGAACTCGTGACGAAGTTCCCGAACAGCCGCTATGCGCCCGACGCACGTCAGCGCATGATCTATCTGCGCGACAACCTGTCGAAGGCGCAGATCCACATCGCGCTGTTCTACCTCAAGGAAGGCGCCTACGTTGCTTCGATCAACCGCAGCAAGGAAATTCTTGAGCGCTACGAGCGCACGCCGGCCGTCGGCGACGCACTCGCGATCATGGTGATCTCCTATCGCGCTCTCGGCCAGGAAAAACTCGCCGCCGACAGCGAGCGCGTGCTCAAGTTGAACTTCCCCGACCACCCGTTCTTCCGCGGCGACTGGCCGCACTACGGGCACTGGTATGGGCGGATGGTGCCGTTCCGCTCGTAGCGCTTGCGCTGGGATTTCCGCTCTCGCAGGTTTCTGCCCTGCGGGCGACCCGGCCGTGGCCTGCTGGTTTCGGCCTGCAAAACGGAGTTGGGCTCGGTCGGCGCGCGCGCAGTTCTTGCTCGCCAGACTCTGTTTTCTCGTAGAGCACGAGCTTTCACTCGCCCTGCGGGCGGGCGCCTGGCTTGCTTTGTCTCTCAGGGCAGTGCGCGCGGCGTGCCTGACTCTTTTTTCTCGTAAAGCACGAGCTTTCACTCGCCCTGCAGGCGAGCGGCTTTGCTTCTGCTCTTTTTTTGGAGCAAAAGCTTTCACTCGCCCTGCGGGCGGGCGGCTTTGCTTCTGCTCTTTTTTGGAGCAAAAGCTTTCACTCGCCCTGCGGGCGGGCGGCTTTGCTTCTGCTCTTTTTTGGAGCAAAAGCTTTCACTCGCCCTGCGGGCGAGCGAGTCACTTTTCTTGCTCGTGCAAGAAAAGTAACCAAAAGA
>Ga0163162_10000107_pt1 | contig 74745 bp, 63 predicted proteins | sample S55metaG_FD_115310 | JGI IMG/M metagenome (GOLD analysis project Ga0163162, IMG submission 115310) | Switchgrass rhizosphere microbial communities from Kellogg Biological Station, Michigan, USA - S5-5 metaG | ecosystem: Host-associated > Plants > Roots > Rhizosphere > Soil | place: USA...
ACTACAGAACCGATCGGCCAGCGCGCCCGGCGTGCCAGCAGCGCCCACGCGATCGTCAAAGCGCGATCGTCAAAGTGATTTCCAGGATCTCCGCAGGCTCGCATCGTCAAGCAGCTCGTTCGAAACGCTGCGGGCGCTGCTCGGCGCTCGAGGCGATCCTTCCATCCGATCTTTTCGCATGTCGAACCAAGCCGTAGCAGCGGATCAGCCGTCGCGGAACATGCCGAGCCGCCTTCCTCTAGTCCGGTCAACTGATTTTCCCGCGGGAATGTCAACTCTCGACCATCAAGTTTCATGCCACCGCCAATTCGCGCAGGCAGCGAGCATTTTGTCTGGCAAAACGAACGATGGCGTCAGCACTCGTTGCAATTTGCAAGCGCGGCACCCGTTGCAGCGGAGCCGATCCGGCAGCCCTGTAGTGCTTGCGCGCAATCACATCGTTGGCACGCGCATTGCGATGCATTCCTCCGAATGGAGCGCACATTGGCCAAAGAACGAGACTCCCGCAGCGTCGTCTACGCCGCCCTGCTCGCAAACATTCTCATCGCCGTCGGAAAGTTCGTCGCCGCTGCGATTTCCGGCAGCGCAGCGATGTGGAGCGAAGGCGTGCACTCGCTCGTCGACAGCGTGAACGAAGTGCTGCTGTTGTATGGCGTGTACCGATCCGGGGCAAAGCCCAACCGGACGCATCCGCTCGGTTACGGACGCGAGGTCTATTTCTGGAGCTTCCTCGTCGCAGTGCTCGTCCTCGCGCTGGGCGCCGGGCTTTCTCTGTATGAGGGCGTCTCGCACCTTGGCAGCGGCTCGCGCGCGCTGGAACAGCCCGCGTGGAGCCTCGGGATGCTCGTGATTTCGTTTCTGTTCGAAGGCACGTCGTGGATCGTGGCATTGCGCCACTTTCGCGCGTCGAAGGGCGCGCAAACCTACTGGCAGGCGTTCCGGCATAGCAAGGACCCGACCGTCTTCACGGTTCTCGTCGAGGACAGCGCCGCCCTGCTCGGTCTCGTCATCGCACTCGCGGGCATCCTGCTGTCGCTCGCTCTCGGATCGACGCGCTATGACGCGATCGCATCGATCTGCATCGGCCTGCTGCTCACCGCGAGCGCCTTGTTCCTCGCCCGTGAGTCGAAGAGCCTCCTGATCGGCGAGGCCGCGCATTCACACGTCCGCGAAGCCATCCTGCAGATCGCCGCGAAAGATCCAGGCATCCGCAAGGTCAACGGCGTGTTGACCGTGCAGATGGGCCCCGCGCAGGTGATGGCAGCGCTCAGCGCCGAGTTCGAAGACGCGCTCACGACACCGCAGATCGAGGCATGCATCAAGCGCATCGAAGCGCGCATCAAGGATGCACGCGAAGAGGTCACCACACTGTTCGTCAAACCGCAGACCCCGGAAACCTTCCACCAGCGGCTCGACGAGATTCATCATGACTAGGCGCACGCTGACGTCCCCGAGGCCTGCTCGTTTGCTCTCGACCGTCGCCAGCCCCCTTTCGCACCACGTCGCGGCTCGCTTGCGGGACGAAAGTGAAATGGAGAAACTCGGCAAATCCGCCTGTCGCGACACTGCCGGGCAAGGCATTCATCGAGGCAACCGCAGGAGTGCTATCGCATGACGAAATTGGAGAAGACGCTCAGGCGAGCCTTGTTGATTGACGAGCGCGAATACACGCTTGCGATCGATCCTGTCGGGCTGCGGCTGACGGAAAAGGGCAAGCGCAAGGGTGTAACTCTCGGCTGGCAGGATCTCGTCAACGGCGATGCCGCCATCGCGACGGCGCTGCGTTCGTCCACGCAGTCCCACGATTGACAGCTCGTGTCCGCGACACGCTCCTCATTGTCGAGCGGCAACGCGTTTGCCTACGTCCTTCCCTGTCACGTCGAGGAACTCCTCAAGATTGGCTTCTCGAGCCAACCACTCCGCCGCTTCGAGACGTTTCATTCCCGCTACTACGAAGTCTTCGATCTCGAACGCGGGTTTCTCATCGAGACCGACCGCGTTTCGGAGGCGCGAGAAGTCGAGCGGGCGCTAATGCGCGACATCGATGCTCACAACGCGCCGGCGCCCGTGACGATCCGGCCCGGCGCAGCCGGCGACACGGAGTGGTTTCGCGGCGCGTACGCGCACGCCCTTGAACGGGGCAACGAGCTCGCGACACTTTGCGGCTACGCCGTACGCGCGCCACTTCGGCACTGGTTGCAGCAACACCTCGCCAAGCGCGCACCATCACTCTATGAATGGTCTGCCAGCATGATCGCTGCGATCGCCGCCGAACGCATCGACCTGCGCAGCGACGACGGAGCACGGCGTTTTTCCGCAGCTGCCGTCGACACGGTCGATGCGTATGGCGTGCTCGATATCGACGTCCGCGTCTTCGTCACGCCGGAGTTCTACGATTGGTATCGATCCCGCTCGGCCATGGCGTGAGCGGCGCGGTCAGCGGCGGTTCCGTTGTCTGTAGCCGGAACTGCCGTGCCGCAGAGGCACGGCAGCAGTTCCAGACCCAGGCTGCAATCAATGGAAGAAGAGGTACGCCAGAACGAGAATGCCGGCCGGGACGCCGAGTATCCATGCGATTAGGTACTTGCCCATGATGTTCTCCTTTATCGATGACGCTATGCGCGTCGAATGAATGACTTTTTTGATCGAGCGAGCGTGGCGGCACCCACGTCCGATCGATCAGTTGTTCTTCGACTTCAGCGCCGAAGAGTCGACATCGCGAACGCCCTTGATGCCTTTCGCGATAGCCACGGCCTTCTGCACCTGCGCCTTCGAATCAACGTTGCCCGACAGTGTCACGACGCCGTTGTTCGTCGTCACGTTGATGTCGAACGAAGAGATGCCCTTCGTCGCCATCAAGTCGGTCTTCACTTTCGTGGTGATCCAGCCATCCGTTCCGGGCTGCGCCGAAGGCGCATTCGCCATGTCTGTGGACGATTGCGCCCACAGGGGCGCCGCAACGGCAAAGGCAACGGCGAGGCAAGCGGCCGAGATTGCCGTCTTCATTCGAGAATATTCCGTGAGAGCAGGTTTCATTCGTGTCTCCTTGACACTTCCGCCGGAAGTCGGCACTTGCCGTTTATCAAGAACGATGCCAGCGAAAAACGTAGGCAATTCAATGATGGCTGCGAGGTTCATCCTCCCGCACCCGGGCAATCTGCATTCGTGCTGCGGGTTGATTCGCGATATGCAATCTGCGGTCGCCACTCAGGTCCAGGGCGCGTCGAAGCACCTGAGTCAGGTCTTCGGCCGAAAATGGTTTCTGCACGAAAAACGGCGTGTCGATGACGGCTGCAGCGCGCTTGATCGCCGCTTGTGACTGACCCGAGACGATGACCACCGGTGGGATGGATATCCCGGCCTTCCTTGCTGCCTCGATGATGCGCAAGCCTTCGAAGTCGCCTCCACCGAGGTTGAGGTCGAGCAATACGACGTCGAACCGATTATCGAGCAGCGTCGTCAGCGACGAGATTCGGCTTCGCGAGCGAGTGACGTCGTAGTTTAGGTTTTCCAGAAACGCACTGGTCGACTCGCCGAGCGCCGTATCGTCTTCGACGATGAGGATACTGGCACTTGCCTTCTTCATTACGGTTTTCATGCACTCGCTCCCTTCTGCATAAGGATCAGTGCAATGCTCGCGCCACCTCGCAAGAGTCACTCAGGGATGGCGGTCGTGCCCCACAGCTGCCGCCACTGCGTGGGTGGCGCCGCGATCGGCGAAGACGCCTGCAATTTGTTCCCGGGCGCAATGCAGCCGGCGAAATTGAAATCGTGCAAATCACGACGCGTGCGAATGGCTCAAAGCGCTCACAGTATTGCGGGGCTTGATTGCCGTCACTCAGCGATCCGTTGCGATCATGCTGATCTATCGCAAGAGGCGCGGCGCCGCGCCCGCATTTTTGCAAGTAGCGCGCTAGGGAAAGAGGCGCCTCGCCGGCACTTCCTGTGATGGCACAGTGCTTGCTCAGGCTTGGTCGACACCCGACTCTGAGGATGCTGAAATGGACGTCCATCGCGCAATGCTGCTTTCGCTCCCGCTGCTGTTCGTCGTGGGCGGATTTGAACTCGCGAGCCTGGACATTCACTCGGATGCTTCGTCGGCGTTCGTCGCGGCGAAAACGACCGCGCCGGCACGATCCGTCTCGAGGCCTGCGTCGGCGAAGCGGCGAGCCGTGACTTTCTCGAGATCGGCGCACGCGGTCGACACGCGTCCGGTCAGTCCGATTGCATTGCTGGGTTTGGGCCTCGCGAGCCTAGGCGCACCGGCGCGATGAAGTGTTCTCGACGCTAGAGACGACGAAGAAATCCACCGTTACAAGGACGTGCTCGTGCGACTACCCGAAGCCGCCGGAGCCCTGATCGCCGAGCCGCAAACAATCGATGGACAAACGGGAGTCGATGAAAATGCGTAGACAGCTTGTGAAGTGGTTCGAACCTTCCACGGAACCGTCGAACGACGCCTTGGTACTCTTTGACTACGGCGCGGGCGCAATCCTCGGCACCTATCACAACGGCGCGTTTGCTTCGCTCAAGACGCCTGCGTGCTGCTGGCCGAGATTCCGGGTGAATCGCTGGCGCTATTGCACGGCACCCGACAACGTCGCCGCAGCGCCCCACCGCGCCGCGGCTGCCTGATCGCGCCGACATGCCGAATCCGCTGCGCGACGTAGCGGAGGGCGCCAGGTACCCATCAGCGGCAACCGCAGCGCCGCTCGTACAGACACGATCAGTTACGACACCGTTCGAAGAACGGTGTCACTCTTGGTCGTCTCAAGCTGTCGGACGATCTGCGCCGCTGTTTCCGGTCACGCCACGGGCGTGGAAGGCCTCACCGCCGAATTGCGCGCACGCGCGTAGATGCGGCCGATCAATCCAAGCAGGCCACCGAGCAGCAACAAAGCCCAACCGCCCAGCGTGGGGACAGGCGAAGTGATCGCTTCCACCGCCTCGACTACCGCGGCCGAAGTGGATGTCGCATTGTTCGCATCGCCGCTGTAGACCGCAGTGAGCGAATGCGCCCCCGCACTGAGCGAACCGGTAGAGAACGTCGCTTGGCCACTTCCGTTCACAGGACTGCTGCCCAGCAACGCAGCGCCATCATAGAAGCTCACCGTACCCGTCGGCGCGGCGCCGGTCACGGTCGCAACCAGGGATACGGCCTGACCGGATTGCGCCGGATTCGGCGACGCCGCAAGCGAAGTGGTCGAGGCATGCGCGCTAACCTGCTCGGTCAGCGGAGCAGACGTTGCGGCCGTATTGAGCGTGTCTCCCGAGTACTTCGCCGTGATCGAGTGCGAACCGACCGACAGCGTGCTGATACTGCAGGTCGCGGTGGTTCCCGCCACAGTGGCCGTGCAGGACGCGACAGGCGCCGTGCAGGTGGCGTCATCCGCGCAGATGGTCACCGTTCCGGTGGGAGCGGATCCGTTGGTCAAAGTCGCCGTGAACGCGACACTCTGACCCACTGTGCTGGGGTTCGGAGTACCGGTGACCGTAATCGCCGGAACCGACTGGAATTTCCAGTTCACGACCTCCGACAGCTGCTGAGCCGTCAGGCCGTGGAGATAGTCGGTGCCATTGAGAGAGGCCGACGAGTTGAACAACGGGGCGTCAGCCTGGGCGTGTGCGGCCGTATCGGACAGTTGTCCGAAAATGATCACGCGCCGCGTCGCCCCGGCCGGCACCGTCACGTTGTAATCGAAATTGGGATTGTCATTGCCGTTCGCGAAAACAGGGCCGATATTGGTCGCGCGAACGCTCGTGGGCGCAGCATCCTGCAGCGCGAACGTGATAACCGGGTCGAGACTCGAATCACAGGTACCGGGGGTAACCGACTCCTGACAGCTCACAAACCAATTGTCCGTTGCGTCGAACGTGGCGTCACCACTGCTCGTGCCGATTATTGTCGTAGCACTGTCTGAACCGAGATTGTTGTAGTTGCCAACCACGACGCTGAGGGGCGCACCCGTGGGGTTCTGCAAGATCAGCATCGTGCGCACGACCGGCTTCGTTGGCGAAAAATACATCTGTCCGCTGACGTTGAGGCCGGCCAAAACCTGAACGCTGCCGGTCAGAGTGGTGCCATAGCTCGTATCCGTCGATACGATGCCGCCCGGATCCCGGTAGCCATTAGCACTTGTGGCACCGGAGGGCGCGCTCGAAAAAACGTGCCACGCAAACACGCCGTCGTACGAGTCGTCGCGATTGTACGAGTTCGCCGTGGCCGCGCCCGCCGTATGCAGCGACGCTTCCGACAACCCCCACTGGCTGCTCGTGCTCGAAAACGAGATGTTCGTGTTGACGAACCACTTCGCGCCGGCCTGCTGCACCGGGACCGATCCGGTAGCGGCATGAGTCACGACCGGCTGCAGCGCGATGGCGCCGACGAAAGCACCCGCGGCGGCGGCTTTTGCGAATTCCTTGAATCTGAGATTGCTGCGCGTCTTGTTCATCATTCACCCTAGGCACGAAAAGGAACTGCGTGGACAGGGGTGCTCCGCGTCTGACGATCGGATGGTCACGAACGTCTGATAGTCGTCGATGTCGACCAATTAGTCGAAATCTCTTGCCGTGACGAAGCTCCGACTCGCTTGGAGTGGACTTCCGGTCAGCCCCCTGACTCTGTAGCGAAAGTAGCACATCGACGCAACTCTACCAAGACGGGCTCGAGTAATTTTTCGTAATGCTGCCAGCGTGCGAGCGAGCGTCGATAGATCGGCTCGCGGACCTGCGTCACGCTCGCCGTGCGAACGAGGCGTTCGGTCTTGAAAAACTGCAGGCAGCGGTCGTGCCAGTCGAGTCCGAGCCAGTCGACGAGACGGCGACTCTCGCCCTCCTGGTCGGCGACGATGGACTCGTAGTCGACTTCCAGGAAGCGCACGGGAAGCACGCGCCGCCAATGATCCATCAGCCGAATATGCTGGCCGATCCGGTGCGCGATGTGTGCCATGTCATTGGCCCAGCGGATCTCCGCGAAGTTCGTGATCCAGCAAGACAACGCGACATCGCGCAAATCGCGGCGAGAGTAGATGAAGCGTGCGCGCGGGAACAGCACGGCCAGCCAGCCCAACAGCGCGTAGTTGTCCGGCATCTTGTCGATGATTCGGACTGCGCGGCCGCCATCGAGGGCGTCCAGCCGCGCAAGATGCCATTGCGCAACCGCCGCCAGCGCCGATTGATCGGCGCGGGTCACGCAATCGAATACATCGTCGTCCACCTGCCCCAATACATGCGGCAGAAGGCTCATGCCCTGTCGGGCGAACGGCCGCTCTCCCGCGCCATGCACCTCGGGATGACTCGCGAGGATCTGCTCGGTGAGCGTCGTTCCCGAACGCGGCATGCCCACGATGAATACGGGCCGCTCACTCTCTGAGCCGAGACCACGCAGTTTTTCGAACAATGCGGGATTGAAGGTCGCGATCATCCGATCGACGAACGTTTCGTACTGGGCAGGCTCGTATTGCAGATGGCGTCTGGCGTCCGCCCCCTTGCGCAGCAGGTTCGCCTGCGCCATCTGCGAAGTCGCGAGGTCCCACTCGCCGCGTCCGTCGTGATACGCCGCCAATCCGAAGCGCAGGCCGGATTTCAGGTCGTCCGTCATCCAAGGCGCATCGAGCAGATCCGTTGCGGCCTGCCGCTCTTCGTCGCTGGCCTTTTGCCGTAGCGTCATGAGCAACCCTGCATACGCAGGGGCGCAGCGCGGGTTCAGGGCGAGCGCTTCACGCTCGCTAGCGACGGCGCCGGCGATGTCGCCGGCCGTTGACAGGGTGCGTCCGAGCGCCGCGTGCAGCGCGGCCGACTTCGGATTGAGCGCGATGGCGGCGCGATGGTCGACGACGGCGCCGTCGACGTCACCGAGCGCGAGCCGCGAGCGCGCCTTCGCGAGCAGCGCGTCGACGCGTGTCGGCTCTGCGGCGATTACCGCATCGAGCATTTCGACGGCCAGCTGATGATTGTCCTGTTCGGCTTCGAGCTCGGCGGCCCTGACCTTCGCCTCATTCAGCTCGGCGTCGAGCTGCAGCGCGCGTCCCAGCCAGTTCCTGGCCTCCGCGATGTCGCCCGACTCGCCCCACGCGACGCCGACGAGCATGCTCGCCACCGCCGAATTGGGATCGAGATGCAGAGCGCGTTCCAGCATCTCCAGAGCGTCGTCGACGCGGCCGAACAGAAGCAGTCCGCGCGCGAGGTTCTGCATCGGCAACGGGTCGACGCCGCCCTGCGCGGCACCGCGGCTGCAGAAGTCCAGCCCTTCCTCCATGCGCCCGTTTTCTATGAGCATCAAGCCGAGGTTGGACAACGCGTTCGCATGCTTCGGTTCGGACGCCAGGAGGTCGCGATAGGTCGATTCCGCTTCTACGACACGGCGCTGTTCCCGCAACGCATCGGCTAGGAGCGCTTTGGCGGCAGACAGACCGGCGCCCAGCAGGAGTGCGGTGCGCGCCGACCGCTCGGCGTCGTCGAACCGGCGCTGCTTGAACAACGCCGAGCCGAGATTGACGTGTGCTTCGGCGTAGTTGGGATTGAGTTCTATCGCACGCCGGGACGATGCCTCCGCCGCGACCGGATCGCCATTGGCTCGCAACACTTCGGCGAGGTTGCACAGCATGTGCGCCGAGTCCGGCCGCAGCTTCAGTGCGCGCTCGATGAGTTCGATGGCGCGTGCGTGATCGCCGCGCTGATGCATCGCCACACCGAGAAAATGCAGCGCGTCGACATGCGCCGGACGCAGCTTCAGAACGACCTCGTATTCTTTCACAGCCGCATCGATGTGGCCGGCGCGATGTTCCTTGAGCGCTCGTTGAAACAGAACGTCGACTCGTCCGCCGCCCGTCGATTTCGCTGCCTTCTTCTTCAAGTGAGTCTCTGCAAAGGGGTGTTCGGCCACGGCCGATCTCCCACAGGAACGACGACCGACATTTCACGAGCCGACCCAACGGTCGATCGCGCGAAGTCGAGTATGCCCAAGAACACCCGTGCGCAGCAGGGGCCGCCAGCACTCAATGATCGGGGAGCTATCGCCTATGGGAAGGCCGGAGCGGTTGGCGCGCCCGGGGGCAATTCACTTCCGCGCGATCGGTAATGGGACTAGGGATCTGAAGCTGCGTGGCGGAGAGGGAGGGATTCGAACCCTCGATAGAGCTTTTGACCCTATACTCCCTTAGCAGGGGAGCCCCTTCGGCCTCTCGGGCACCTCTCCGGATAGCAACTTCCGCGGCGGGCAGACGTACGAAATCGCGACCGCAGCGAGCCGCGTAAGATACCCAGTTTGAGGGTTCAGGTAAAGGGTTAGCTGCTGGCTGGCGGGGTCGTATCGCCGCCGTGCTCACCGTGTTCGCGCTTGATGCGCTGGAAAATTTCTTCGCGATGTACCGCAACGTCCTTGGGCGCGTTGATGCCGATCCGCACCTGATTGCCCTTGACGCCGAGCACAGTCACGCTGACCGAATCGCCGATCATCAAGGTTTCGCCGACTCGGCGGGTCAAAATGAGCATGTCGTTACTTCTCCTTCAGCCAATTTGTCGTACTGGACGACTGTTTGCGCGCATCAATCCTGATGGCGCGCACACGGCAACGGCTTTAGGCAGCGGAATTTCACCTCCGCCCCTCCCTGTGGATACAAGACCCGCCCTCGCGCCATCCTCGTGCAAGCAGGACGGTTCCCCGAGTCAAGCCCACGTATTGATTTTGATATTAGCCGACGCCCCCAGCCCGTGCAAATGGCGGAACGTCCGGCCGTTCACGCCCGCGAAAGGTTCGCAGCGGTCAGAGTTTCGGCTCGATCCAGGCCGGAATCGCCGAAAGTGCTGAGGCGAGCGCCGGCGAGTCCTCGCCGCCCCCCTGCGCCATGTCGGGGCGTCCACCACCCTTGCCACCGATCTGCGCGGCGACGTGTGCGACGAGTTCGCCTGCCTTGATCTTGCCCAGGGCCGCGCCGCTGACACCCGCGACGAGAGAAACCTTGCCCTCGCTCACGCCCGCGAGCAGCACGACGCAATCGACGAGCTGCTGCTTGAAGCGGTCGACGCTGTCGCGCAGGGTCTTCGCGTCGGCGCCGTCGAGTCGCGCGGCGATGAGTTTCACGCCGCGGATGTCCTGCGCGTTCGCGGCGAGGTCGGCAGTCGCCGCACCGGCGGCCTTCGCCTTGAGCGATTCGACCTCGCGCTCGAGCTTCTTCTGCCGATCGAACAGCTGACGCAGTTTCTCGACGACGTCCCCGCCGCTCGCCGAGAGCAGATGCGCCACTTCGTCGAGTCGGGTTTCCTCGTCGTTGACGAACTTGAGCGCGCCCGCACCCGTCACCGCCTCGATACGGCGGATGCCGGCGGCGACGCCGCCTTCGCTGACGATCTTGAAGAGGCCGATGTCGCCTGTGCGACCGACGTGCGTGCCGCCGCACAACTCGGTCGAGAAGTCGCCCATCTTGAGGACACGTACCTCGTCGCCGTACTTCTCGCCGAACAGCGCCATCGCGCCGAATTCGATCGCGTCCTTGTAGGCCATGTTGCGCACGTCGGCCGCGACGTTGCGGCGAATTTCCTCGTTGACGATGCTTTCGATGCGGGCCAGTTCCTCGCGCGACACCGGCGCGAAATGCGAGAAGTCGAAGCGCAGGCGATCGGGCGCGACGAGCGAGCCCTTCTGCGTGACGTGGTCGCCGAGCACCTGGCGCAACGCCGCGTGCAGCAGATGTGTCGCGGAATGATTGAGCACGATCGCTGCGCGACGCGAGGCATCGACGTCGCCGTGCAGCGACGCGTTGACTTCGAGCGCCTTGCCGCTCCAGCGGCCGACGTGGCCGTGATACGCGCCGGCGAGCTTGACCGTGTCGCGCACCGTGAAACTGCCCGCGGCGGACTTCAGCGAACCCGTGTCGCCGACCTGCCCGCCCGATTCTGCGTAGAACGGCGTGCGGTCGAAGATCAGCGTCGCCTCCTCGCCGTCGCCCAGCGCGTCGACCGTGCGCTCGCCGCGCACGATCGCGACGAGCTTCATGCCATCGGCCGACAGCGCGTCGTAACCGAGGAACTGCGTCTGCGGCAGCTTCTGCACGACGTCGGCCGACAGCGAAGCCTTCGACTCGAACTGGCTCGCCGCGCGCGCGCGTTCGCGCTGTTTCTCCATCTCGGCCTCGAAGCCGGCCATGTCGACCGTGAGGCCGCGCTCGCGCGCGATATCGGCCGTGAGGTCGACCGGAAAGCCGTATGTGTCGTACAGACGGAACGCGTCGACGCCCGGAATGTTCTTGCCGCTGCGCGCGGCAACTTCGTCGAACACCTTCATGCCGTGTTCGAGCGTCTCGCCGAAGCGCTCCTCCTCGCCCTTGAGCGCACGCTCGACCATCGCGTGCTTCGCCGCGAGCTCGGGGTACGCCTGCCCCATCTCGCCAACGAGCGGCTGCACAAGTTTGTAGAAGAACGGCTGCTTCTGGCCGAGCATGTAGCCGTGGCGCAGCGCGCGGCGGATGATGCGGCGCAGGACGTAGCCCCTGCCCTCGTTCGACGGCAGCACGCCGTCGACGATGAGGAAGCTGCACGCGCGGATATGGTCGGCGATCACGCGCAGCGACTTGTTTTCGAGGTCGGTCGTGTGGGTAAGCTGCGCCGCAGCCTTGATCAGGCGCTGGAACAGGTCGATCTCGTAGTTCGAATGTACGTGCTGCAGCACGGCGGCGAGGCGCTCGAGGCCCATGCCCGTGTCGACGCACGGCGCCGGCAGCTTCGACAGCGTGCCGTCGCTCGCGCGGTCGAACTGCATGAAGACGAGGTTCCAGATCTCGATGAAGCGGTCGCCATCCTCGTCGGGCGATCCGGGCGGGCCGCCCGGAATGTCAGCGCCGTGATCGTAGAAGATCTCGGTGCAGGGGCCGCAGGGACCGGTGTCCGCCATCTGCCAGAAGTTGTCGGAGGCGAACGGCGCGCCTTTGTTGTCGCCGATGCGGATGATGCGATCCTTCGGCAGGCCGATCTGTTCGTGCCAGAGATCGAACGCCTCGTCGTCGGTGTGGTAGACCGTCACGAGCAGTCGCTCTTTCGGCAGCTTGAAGACGTCCGTCAGCAGCTCCCAGGCCCACAGGATCGCTTCGCGCTTGAAGTAGTCGCCGAACGACCAGTTGCCGAGCATCTCGAAGAACGTGTGGTGGCGCGCCGTATAGCCGACCGAATCGAGGTCGTTGTGCTTGCCGCCCGCGCGCAGGCAGCGCTGCACATCGGCCGCCCGCACATAGGACAGTTTTTCGCTGCCGAGAAACACGTTCTTGAACTGCACCATGCCCGAGTTCGTGAACAGCAAGGTCGGATCGTTGCCGGGCACGAGCGGTGCGGACGGCACGATCGTATGGCCCTTGGAGGCGAAGAAATCGAGGAAGGTCTGGCGAATTTCGGCGCTGGTTTTCATCGGCAACGGTTCAAGTTTCAGCTGAGGACACGCCGGTCGTCGCGGATATCGCTGCACGAAAGTCGATCCGCAAAGGGATCGGCCCGCGATACGGCGAGACGGTCGGCTGCAATGGATGGCGGAGCCCGCGCGGCGCGAGGGCCGCCGGGCGCTCTAGTCCGCGTCGTCGGGCGAATCTTCCAGCCCGTCGGCGCGCACGACTAGTTTAACAGCGGAAGCGTCGAAACCGCGACGCAACAAGAACGCCGCGCGCTTGTTGCGTTCGGCCGGGCCGCCCGGACGTGCCGTGCCGAAGCGACGGCGCAACTGCCGGCGTATGAGTTCGGGCCAGTCGGGCTCCGCCGCGGCGACGAGTTCGCGCGCCGCGCTCTCGCCGATGCCGTGCGTACGCAACTCGGCCACGATCCAGCGTTCGCCGTAGCCGCCCTCGAGCCGCGAGCGCACGAGCATCTCGCCGAAGCGGCCGTCGTTCTGGAAGTCCTTGGCCTGCAGCGCGGCAACAGCCTCGGCGCTTTCCTCGGCATCGAGGCCACGCCGGGCGAGCTTGGACTTGAGCTCGCGGGCCGAGTGCTCACGGCGAACGAGCAAGGTCAGCGCCTTGTCGTAGGCGCTCACCGTGTTCTTTTCGTCGGATCGGCGAACCACGGCCCTCAATGCCTTCCGATGGCCCCTGACCGCGGCTGCAACGATTGCGTTTGCGGCACTGCGCTGGGCCGCTCGGCGGCCGCCGAGCCGGCGACAATCACGAGAACTCGCAAGCCGTCACGCATGCGTGATCTCAAACCTCTTCGAGCTCCTCCGCCTCGGCAGCAGGCTTCTTGGTCGCGCCGAGCGCTGCGCGCAGCTTGTCCTCGATCTCCTTGGCCGCGCTGGGATTGTCCTTGAGATACTGGCGCGCGTTGTCCTTGCCCTGGCCGATGCGCTCGGCGCCGTAGCTGTACCACGCGCCGGATTTCTCGACGATCTTGTTCTCGGCGCCGAGGTCGATCAGCTCGCCTTCGCGGCTGATGCCTTCGCCGTAGAGGATTTCGGTGACGATCTGCTTGAACGGCGGCGCGAGCTTGTTCTTGACGACCTTGATCTTGGTCTGGTTGCCGACGATCTCCTCGCCCTTCTTGACCGAGCCGATGCGGCGGATGTCGAGTCGCACCGAGGCGTAGAACTTGAGCGCGTTGCCGCCCGTTGTCGTCTCGGGACTTTGACCCGGCATCATCACGCCGATCTTCATGCGCAGCTGGTTGATGAAGATGACCATCGTGTTCGAGCGTTTGATGTTGCCGGTCAGCTTGCGCAGCGCCTGCGACATGAGGCGCGCCTGCAGGCCGGGCAGCTGGTCGCCCATCTCGCCCTCGATTTCGGCGCGCGGCGTGAGCGCGGCGACCGAGTCGATGACGACGACATCGACCGCGCTCGAGCGCACGAGCATGTCGGCGATTTCGAGCGCCTGCTCGCCCGTGTCGGGCTGCGACAGCAGCAGGTCATCGACCTTGACGCCGAGCTTCTCCGCGTAGGTAGGATCGAGCGCATGTTCCGCGTCGATGAACGCGCAGGCGCCGCCGAGCTTCTGCGCCTGGGCGATCACCTGCAGCGTCAGCGTCGTCTTGCCGGAAGACTCCGGACCATAGATCTCGACGACGCGGCCGCGCGGCAGACCGCCGATGCCGAGCGCGAGGTCGAGCATCAACGAACCCGTTGGAATGGCCTCGATCGCCTCAACCGCGCGGTCGCCCATGCGCATGACGGCGCCCTTGCCGAACTGCTTCTCGATCTGGCCCAGGGCTGCGGAAAGGGCTTTGCGCTTGTTGTCGTCCATTGCGGTTCCTCGAAAATTTTTGGCTTGCGGGGGATTCTAGCGACGCGCGTCTCAGATGCTGCGACGTTCGGCAGCGCGCGTCATATTTCGCACGACGCGTAGCGCGCAGGGGCGATTTTTTCGGTCGCGACGATCGTTGCGGTCACGCTGCGAAGTATCCCACACCGGCACCCTCGCCGCATGCGCCGAAAGCGGTTTCAGTTCGTCAGAATTCTCTGCACGCCGCGCAGCGCGGCAGCGACGGTCTGTCGACGCACGGATTCGCGGTCGCCGTCGAAATGAAACAGTTCGGTTTGCGCGTAGCCGCCGCGCCGTTTCCAGCCGACCCACACGGTACCGACCGGCTTGCCGGGCGTCGCGCCGCCGGGTCCGGCGATGCCGGTGACCGCCACCGCGACGGTCGCGCCGTAACGCGCGATCGCACCGGCCACCATCTCCGTGACGGTCTCCTTGCTGACCGCGCCGTGCTGCTCGAGCGTCTCCGGGCGCACGCCGAGCAGCGCTTCCTTCGCCTCGTAACTGTATGCGACGACGCTGCACTCGAACCAGGACGACGAACCGGCGATGTCCGTCAGCGTCTTCGCGATCCAGCCGCCCGTGCACGACTCGGCGGCGACGAGCGTCGCGCCGCGGTCGCCGAACAGCGTCGCGACGCTCTGGGCAAGCCCGTGCAGTTCAGCGTCGTCGGGCGTGTGCGTTGGCGGATTCGAAGGCATGGCTTTGCGTTGCTGATGTTAGGACGCGATGAGATTCGGTCCTTCGCATACAGGATAGCCCGGATCAGGTCGGCCGAGTACGCACACGCGCGCGGCGGCGCATACAATGCACCTCCGCCGCACTCCCCTCCTTCGCCGAAAGCATGATTCGCGACGATCTCGCCCAGCACACGCCGTTGATGCGCCAGTACTTCGCCGCAAAGGCTGACTACCCGCACACGCTCGTGTTTTTCCGCATGGGCGACTTCTACGAACTGTTCTACGACGACGCGCGCAAGGCCGCGCGTCTGCTCGACATCACGCTGACCCAGCGCGGCGCGTCGGCGGGTGCACCGATTCCGATGGCGGGCGTGCCCTATCACGCGGCCGAAGGTTATCTCGCGCGGCTCGTGAAGCTCGGCGAATCGGTAGCGATCTGTGAGCAGATCGGCGATCCGGCGCTCGCGAAGGGACTCGTCGAACGCAAGGTCGTGCGCGTCGTGACGCCAGGCACGGTGACCGACGAGGCGCTGCTCGAGGAACGCCGCGACAACCTGCTGCTCGCAATCGCTGCCGGTCGGAATGCAGCCGCCGGGCGGGACGCGACGGCGAGCGGCTATGGCCTCGCCTGGGTCGATCTCGCCGGCGGCCGCTTCCTGCTCAGCGAGGCGAAGGACGCAGAGACACTCGCCGCGGAACTCGCGCGCCTCGCGCCCGCCGAGACGCTCGTGTCCGAGGACGTCGACTGGCCGCCGTCGGTCACTTCCCTGCCCGGCCTGCGCAAGCGCGCGCCGTGGTATTTCGACACGCAGACCGCGCAGCGCCAGCTGACGAAGTTCTTCGGCGTGCGCGACCTCGCGGGCTACGGCGCCGAACACCTGCCGCTCGCGATCGCGGCGGCCGGCAGCCTGCTCGGCTATGTCGAGGAGACGCAGAAGTCGGCGCTGCCGCACTTGTCTGGCCTCGCGGTCGAAAATCCCGAGGAGACCATCGCGCTCGACGCGGCGACGCGACGCAACCTCGAGCTCGACACGCATGCGAGCGGGCGCATCGAGAACACGCTGCTCGGCGTGCTCGACGAGACGGCGACGCCGATGGGCGCGCGCACCCTGCGCCGCTGGTTGCACCGCCCGCTGCGCGATCACGCGTTGCTGCGCCGCCGCTACCAGGCGATCGAGAGTCTCGTCGCGAACCAGCGCAGCCTCGGCCTGCGCGACGTGCTGCGCGGCATCGGCGATATCGAACGCATCCTCGCGCGCGTCGCGCTGCGCTCCGCGCGGCCACGCGATCTGTCGACTTTGCGCGACGGACTGCTCGCCGCCCCCGCGTTGCGCGCAGCGATCGCGAACTGCGACAGCCCGCTGCTCGCGAGTCTCCTCACCCAGCTCGGCGAGCATCGCGACACGGCCGGGCACCTCGCCGCTGCCGTGCTCGAACAGCCGCCGACGCTGCTGCGCGACGGTGGCGTCATCCGCCCGGGTTTCGATGCCGAGCTCGACGAGTTGCGCATGCTGTCGACGAACGCCGACCAGTTTCTCGTCGATCTCGAGGAACGCGAGAAGGCGGCGACGGGCATTCCGACGCTCAAGGTCGGCTACAACAGCGTGCACGGCTACTACATCGAGATCAGCAAGGGCCAGGCCGACAAGGCGCCGACGCACTACTCTCGACGGCAGACGCTCAAGGGCGCCGAACGCTACATCACCGAGGAACTGAAGTCGTTTGAGGACAAGGTGCTGTCCGCGCGCGAGCGCTCACTCATGCGCGAACGTGCGCTGTACGAGGCGCTGCTCGAGTTCCTCGGCGAACGCCTGCACGCACTCAAGCAGGCCGCGGCCGCGATCGCCGAGTTCGACGTGCTTGCCAATCTCGCCGAGCGTGCCGATGCGCTGAACTGGAAGCCCGCGCAACTCACGGATGAAGCGGGCATCGATATCGTGCGCGGTCGCCATCCGGTAGTCGAGCGCGTGCGCAGCGAACCGTTCGAGCCGAACGACCTGCGCCTCGGCGACGCGCGCCGCATGCTGATCATCACGGGGCCCAACATGGGCGGCAAGTCGACCTACATGCGCCAGGCTGCTCTGATCGTGCTGCTCGCGCACATCGGCAGCTTTGTACCGGCTGATTCCGCGCGGATCGGCCCGATCGACCGCATCTTCACGCGCATCGGCGCGGGCGACGATCTATCGCGCGGGCAGTCGACGTTCATGATCGAGATGAGCGAGACCGCCAATATCCTGCACAACGCGACGCCGCACAGCCTCGTGCTGATGGACGAAGTCGGCCGCGGCACCTCGACCTACGACGGCCTTGCGCTCGCGCAGGCCTGCGCCGTGCAGCTTGCCGCGCACAACCGCGCGTTCACGTTGTTCGCGACGCACTACTTCGAGCTGACCGAGCTCGCGTCGCAATTCGAGGGCATCGCCAACGTCCATCTCGATGCGGTCGAATATCACAATGAACAGCAGGGCGACCAGCTCGTGTTCATGCATGCGGTCAAGGACGGCCCCGCGAATCGCAGTTTCGGGCTGCACGTGGCGGCGCTCGCCGGCGTGCCGAAGCCCGTGATTGCGCGGGCTCGCGAATACCTGCACGCGCTAGAGCGCCAGCACGCATTGCACGAGGCACGCGCCGCCACGGCACCGGCGCCGTCGACGCCGCAGCTTGGCCTGTTCGCGCCGCCGATGCCTTCGCAGGCCGAGGAAGCGCTGCGCGCCCTCGACCCCGATACACTCACGCCACGCGACGCGCTCGATGCGCTCTACCGCCTCAAACGACTGATCTGAACGACGATCCGACGCGGGCAAGCGCGCGCTGGCGAGCGCCGACGGTATGTTATTCTCGCGCCGCTTTTCGTTCGAATTGAACGCTTTCGCGCGCCTCCGGTCGAAGGCTCCGCGTATTGCACGGGCTGACTACTGCGTGGGTTTTTCGCCGATGCGTTTCCTGTTTCGCCTCATCGTTGTCCTGATCGTTCTCGCCGTCGTCGGCGCGGTCGCCTTATGGCAGTGCCCGGCGAGTCTCGCGATTCCCTATCTGTGGAAATCGGAGAACGTCACGTTGTCCGACCTCAGCGGGACGATCTGGAACGGTCACGCCGGCATGCTGAGCCTGCGCGGGCAGCCGCTCGGCCAGGTCGACTGGCAACTGCATCCGAGGCCGCTGCTCGAAAAGAAGCGCAATGCGGATTTCGTCCTCACGGGTGACGGCCTGTCGGCAAAGGGCAACATGGAGAAGTTCGCGGGCGATACCGACTTCCGCGACCTCGTCTTCCGTGCTCCCGCTGCGCTCGCTGCGCAGTTCGCCCACATCGACAAGATCACGCCGACCGGCGACGTCGAGGGCACGATCCCGCATCTCGCGGTCCACGGCGGCGCGTTGACCGACGTACAGGCCGACGTGCAGTGGCACAAGGCGGCGGTGACCAAACCACAGGCAGTCGATTTCGGCGAGGCGCACTTGCGCTTCGCGTCGACGTCGCCGGGCGAGGTCGCGGGCGACGTGCAGCTGACGCGCGACGCGATGAAGTTCACCGGCAATTTCGCGACGAAAGGCGGCATCGCCGAGTCGGAATGGAAGAACGTGCAGTTTCACCTGCCGGCGCAGACGCTATTGCTGCCGCTGCATGTCGCCGACACGACCTTGGCCGGCGATCTCGACGGCACGATTCCGCAGCTGCAGCTGCACGAGTTCCTGCCTACCGATATCCAGGGCAAGCTGACCTGGCATGACGCAGCCATGAGTGGGGCGATCCAGCTGAAGCTCGGCAACGTCGACGCGAGCTTCACGAAGGCAGCCGACGGCAGCATCACGGCCGCGATCGAGGCGAGCAGCGGTGCGCTCAAGGCCGACGGAACGTTCAAGGTGCTGCAGACGCAACCGAGCATCCAGGCCGACTGGAAGGACGTGCACTTCCATTTCCCGGCGCAGCTCGTAAATCCGCTCATCCGTGTGCCGAACATCCAGCCGATCGGCGACATCGAGGGCGCACTCGGCAGCATGCAGTGGCGGGAGCACTGGCCAAATCAGGTGCAGGGCAAGATCAACTGGCACAAGGCCGAGATAGCGGGCGCGGCGCAGGCCGTACTGGGCGACATCGAGGTCGGTTTCAGCAGCGTCGCAGACGGCAGCATCATCGGCGTACTCAACGACTCGGGTGGCGCGGCGCTCAAGGTCGACGGTACCTTCAAGGTGACGCCGGACGACTACGATGTCGAGATGATCCTCGCCGCCCGCAACGGCGATGCGCAGGTCAGCGAAGCGTTGCATCATCTAGGCGCGCAGCAGCCCGACGGCTCGTCGGTGTTGAAGACGCAGGGGAAGACGTCGACGCTGTTCAAGAGGTAAGGCTGCGCCCGCGTGGCGACGCTAGGGCGAACGAAAAAGGTCGAACAAGGGGAAATCGATTCGATGCGCATCTGCCTGTCGATGATCATCAAGAACGAAACCAGGGTCATCGAACGCTGCCTGCGTTCGGTGCTGCCCTACATCGACAGCTGGGCGATCGTCGACACGGGATCGACAGACGGCACGCAGGACCTCGTCCGCCGCGTCATGGCAAACACGCCCGGAGAACTCGCCGAACAGCCGTGGGTCGACTTCGCGACCAATCGCAACCAGGCGCTCGACCTCGCGCGCCGCCACGGCGACTACGCGCTCATCATCGACGCGGACGAAGTCCTCGAAGCGGCGCCCGGCTTTTCCTACGGCAAGCTCGGCGCACCCGGCTATCTGCTGCAGCTGCTGTTCGGCGACACGCGCTATCGTCGCGTCGCGCTGCCGCGTCTCGATGCGGGCTGGCGTTGGGAAGGCGTGCTGCACGAGGTGCTTGTGTCCGAACAGGCGGCGCAAGCCGAGTTCCTGCCGGGACTCAGCATCCGCGTGTTCACCGACGGCGCGCGCAGCCAGCAGTCGCAGGAGGTGAAGTTCTCGCACGATGCCGAGATCCTGCGCAAGGCGCTGCTCAAGGAGCCCGGACACACGCGCTACGCGTTCTACTACGCCCAGAGCCTGCGCGACGCCGGCAAGACGCAAGAGGCCATCGCCGCGTACGAAAAACGCGTCGCACTCGGCGGCTGGGCCGAAGAGGTGTACTACTCGAAGCTGCAGGTCGCGGTGCTCAAGGAGCGCGTCGGCGCCGCGCCGGGCGAAGTGATCCTCGCCTATCTCGACGCCTACAATTTCCGTCCGACACGGGCCGAAGCGATCTGCGAGTTCGCGCGCTACAACCGCCTGCAAGGGCGTTATTTTGTCGCTCGCGATGCAGCGAGAATCGCCGCCGAGATGCCGATGCCCGGGGACCTGCTCTTCATGGACGCGACCGTCTACGACTGGCGCGCGCGCGACGAGCTCGCCGTCTCGGCCTACTGGTGCGGCGACCGCGCACTGTCGGCGCGACTCTGCCGCGAACTGCTCGCCGATCCGCGGTTGCCCGACGCGCAGCGTGAGCGCATGCAGAAGAATCTCGAATTCTCGGAAGCAAAATAGCGGTGGTTGTGCGCTACCGGCGATCGCGTCACGACACCTCCGATGGGAACGGCCGGCCTGGGCAGGCGTCGCGAATACGAAAGCTAGGTGTTCGCCCTGTTTGAAATGAAGAATCGTTCGCCCTGAGGTATCGAAGGGGGAACATCGTGGCGGATCGCCGTTCATGGTTCGATACCTCGCCACGCATGGATGAGGCTCGAGCGGACGAGGCAAGAAAACATTCAGCTACGAACGGATGCAACGTCGAACGCCATGCCGATTCCACACGGAGACATCAACGAAAGTTCGCAACCGGGGCAACGCGTGCAGGAACCCGCACTATCTTCCAACGGTCCGCAAGCGGGATCGACAACCCGCTTCGTTCGCATGCTTTCGCAATGGCTCGCGCGGCTGCTGCCGTTCGTTACCGGCGCCTGGATTGCGATTCTGTTCCTGCAACCGGCTGGACTGCTCGACTTCCTATTCTGGAAAAGCAGTGGCGCAATCGGTACCGACTACTGGTGCATCCCGCGCGGATTCCTCAACCTGTTGCACGGCCATAGCCTCTACGACACATTCAACGGCGCACAGTTCGGCGGACCCATCGTAACCTGGTACCTCGGACATCCCGCGTTCGAGCTGATCGTCGCGCCGTGGTACGCATTCTTCTCGCCGGCGACGAGCTTCTCGCTGTGGTCGCTGACCTCGATCGCGCTCCTGCTCTGCGTCGGCGCGATCTACGCACAGCGTGCGCCATCGCGGCTGGCCAGATCCGCCTGCATGTTTTTCTGCGTGTTCGGCGTTCCCGCGCTATGCCTGCTCGCCTCCGGCAACATGCACACCTGGCTCGTCCTCGCACTTGCGCTCGTGATCGTCGGCCTCTACGACATGTCGTTGGCACCCGATGACCGCGGCAGTCAGCGGATGCTCGCAGCAGGCCTCCTGCTCAGCCTGCTTTCGAAGCCGATCGTGTTGTTCATGCTGCCGATGTTGTTGCTGTTGCGATCGACCCGCCGGATCACACTCATCGTCATCGCGGCCTACGTGGCGGTGTCGGCGGTCTGCGTGCTCGTTCCCTCACTGAATCCGGAGGGCATCGGGTTGCAGCGCGAGATCGCGTTGTTTCTCGATCCGGCCTACGTGCGCGAGCACATGAACATCTACAAGAACCAGTTCGTCGTCACGGCCGAGATGAAGGACAACGCGATCCACTGGCTGAATCTCGTCGCCCAGTCGGACTTCTACTGGAACCACATCCAGATCTTCTCGCTGTCGGCGTTCGTCAACGACCTCACCGGCATCAATCTGCCCGCTGCCGTCTACAAGATTCCGCTGCTCGTGGCGCTGCTGTGCTCGCTCGCAGTCGTCGGCATCAGGAACCGTGCCGACCAACTCCTCGCCGCGACCTGGGCGGTGATGCTGCTCTCGCTGACCTTCTTCCTCTGCTACAACACCGTCTGGGAATACCAGTTCACGGCGATCATTCCGCTGCTGCTGTTCGCAATCGTGCGACTCGACCGGGGCGTCGATACGCGCATCGCCTGGGCAATCCTCGCCTGCGGAGTCGTCGTCGCGATGCCATCGCTGTACTTCCTGTTCGCGGGAAAACCCGAACAGGCGAACCTCGCCTGGATCCGCAGCACGCGCGTGCTGCCGGTCTTCGCGCTCTACTGCCTGATGCTCTGGCAACTCGTGCGGCATTACCTTCGCGACATCGTCGTGCGCGAGGGGCGGTTGCCTGAAGCCTGAGCGACGGTCGCCGTTCAACGACGACTGCGGAAGAACTCGCGCAGCATCGTGCCGGCCTCGTCGGCGAGGAGGCCGCGGACGACCTCGATTCGATGGTTGTGGAGTGGCGACACGAGCGTGTCGAAGACGCTGCCCGCGGCGCCGGTCTTCGGATCATCGGCGGCGATGACGACGCGCGCGACGCGCGCATGCACGAGCGCGCCCGCGCACATCGCGCAAGGCTCTAGCGTGACGTAAAGCGTGGTGCCGGTGTGGCGATAGTTGCGAACGCGCGCACCCGCCTCGCGCAACGCGACGATCTCCGCGTGGGCGCTCGCGTCGTGCGTCGTGACGCTGCGGTTCCAGCCTTCACCGACGACCTGCCCGTTCGCATCGACGAGCACGGCGCCGACCGGCACTTCCTCATGCGCGTCGCGTGCATGCGCGGCGAGCTCGAGCGCGCGCCGCATGAAGCGCTCGTCCGCGGCCGTGAATGGGGCAGCGTTGCCGCCGGGTTGCGCCGGCGAAGTCGTCATGGCGCGGCTCGAATCGGTCATCGGTGCATTTCCGTCATGCCGTGCGCTTCCCGCCTCACGCATGCCTCATTCCCACTCGATCGTCGCGGGCGGCTTGCCACTGATGTCATAAACTACACGAGAAATTCCACGTAATTCATTGATTATACGATTAGAAATCTTGCCGAGTAGATCATAGGGCAAGTGCGCCCAATGCGCAGTCATGAAGTCGATCGTCTCGACCGCGCGCAGCGCGATCACCCACTCGTACGCGCGCGCGTCGCCGACGACGCCGACCGACTTGACCGGCAGGAACACCGCGAACGCCTGGCTGACCTTGTCGTACAGACCCGCGGCACGCAGCTCGCCAATGAAGATGTCGTCCGCGCGCTGCAGGAGTTCGACGTATTCGGCCTTCACTTCGCCGAGCACGCGCACGCCGAGGCCCGGACCCGGGAACGGATGGCGATAGACCATCTCGCGCGGCAAGCCGAGCTCGACGCCGATCCGGCGCACCTCGTCCTTGAACAACTCGCGCAACGGCTCGACGAGTTCGAAGCGCATGTCCTCGGGCAGGCCGCCGACGTTGTGATGCGACTTGATCACGTGCGCCTTGCCGGTCTTGCTGCCGGCCGACTCGATCACGTCGGGATAGATCGTGCCCTGCGCGAGCCAGCGGATGCCGCGCAGTTTTTCCGCTTCCTCGTCGAAAATCTCGATGAACAGGCCGCCGATGATCTTGCGCTTGGCCTCCGGATCGGCCACGCCCGCGAGCGCGGCGAAATAGCGCTGCGCGGCGTTCACGCGGATCACGTTGACGCCCATGTTCTGCGCCATCGTCGCCATGACCTGATCGCCTTCGCGCCAGCGCAGCAGCCCGGTATCGACGAACACGCAGGTGAGCTGATCGCCGATCGCGCGCTTGAGCAGCGCAGCAACGACCGACGAATCGACGCCGCCCGACAGCCCGAGCAGCACGCGGTCGCCACCGACCTGCGCGCGGATGCGCGCGATCGAGTCTTCGATGATGTTGGCCGGCGTCCACAGCGTGCGGCAAGCGCAGATGTCGACGACGAAGCGGCGCAGGATCTCCTCGCCATGCTGGGTGTGCGTCACCTCGGGATGGAACTGCACGCCGTACCAGCGCCGCGACTCGTCGGCCATCGCCGCGATCGGCAGATCGTTCGTCGCCGCCGTGACCGTGAAACCCGCTGGAATCGCGGTGACGCGATCGCCGTGCGACATCCAGACCGGGAACTCGCCGGCCGGCAGGCCCGCGAACAAGCCCGAATGTGCGCTGACGCGCAGGGAGGCGTGGCCGAATTCGCGCGTGTGCTCGGCTTCGGTCGCGCCACCGAGCTGCTTGGCCATCGTCTGCATGCCGTAGCAGATGCCGAGCAACGGCTGCCCGCTGTCGAACGCCTGCTGCGGCGCGAACGGCGCGTCGCCCAGCGTCGTCGATTCCGGACCGCCCGAAAAGATGATGCCCTTCGGCGCGAACTTCGCGATCTCGGCCGGGTCGTGGTCCCACGCCCAGATCTCGCAGTAGACGCCGATCTCGCGGATGCGTCGCGCGATCAGCTGCGTGTATTGCGCACCGAAATCGAGGATGAGGATCTTGTCGCTGTGGATGTTGTGCATCGGGACTCGGGACTCGGGACTTGGGACTCGGGTCCTAAGTCCACTGATCGAAACGCCCGCTTGAGCCAGCCCGCCGACTCCGACATCGTCGGCGTTTTGCGAGTCCCGGGTCCCGAGTCCCGAGTCCCGGCTCTTCAATCAATCCATCCGGTAATTCGGCGCTTCCTTCGTGATCGCCACATCGTGCACGTGCGACTCGCGCACGCCCGCGCTCGTGATGCGCACGAAATGCGGCTTCGAACGCATCTCGTCGATCGTCGCGCAGCCAACGTAGCCCATCGCCGAGCGCAGGCCGCCGCTCAGCTGGTGGATGATGCTGCGCAGCGGGCCGCGATACGGCACGCGACCCTCGATGCCCTCGGGCACGAGCTTGTCGGCGTCGGATTCGTCCTGGAAATAGCGATCCTTCGAGCCCTTCTGCATCGCGCCGAGCGAACCCATGCCGCGGTAGCTCTTGTAACTGCGCCCCTGGTACAGCTCGACTTCACCGGGCGCCTCCTCGGTGCCGGCGAACATGCCGCCGATCATCACGCAGTTCGCTCCGGCCGTGAGCGCCTTGGCGATGTCGCCCGAATAGCGGATGCCGCCGTCGGCGATCAGGCACGCGCCTGTGTCGTGGATCGCTTCGGCGACCATCGCGACGGCCGAGATCTGCGGCACGCCGACGCCAGCGACGATTCGCGTCGTGCAGATCGAGCCGGGGCCCACGCCGACCTTGACCGCATCGGCGCCCGCGTCGATGAGTGCCTTGGCCGCATCGCCCGTGACGATGTTGCCGCCGATCACCTGCATCTGTGGATAGTGCTTCTTCACCCAGCGCACGCGATCGAGCACGCCCTGCGAATGGCCGTGCGCGGTGTCGACGACGAGGACGTCGACGCCGGCCTCGACCAGCGCGTGCACGCGTTCCTCGGTGTCGCCGACGACGCCGACCGCCGCGCCGACGCGCAGGCGTTCGTGCATGTCCTTGGCGGCATGCGGGTTGTCGTGCGCCTTCTGGATGTCCTTGACCGTGATCAGGCCGCGCAGCTGGAACGCGTCATTGACGACGAGCACCTTCTCGATGCGATGCTTGTGCAGCAGCTGCAGCACTTCGTCTTCGCTCGCGCCTTCCTTGACCGTGACGAGCTTGTCCTTGCGCGTCATGATGTTCTTGACCGGATCGTCGTGCTTCTTCTCGAAGCGCAGATCGCGGCTCGTGACGATGCCGACAAGCTGCTCGCCGTCGACGACCGGCACGCCAGAGATATTTCTCGCGCGCACGAGCTGCATGACGTCGTGGATCGATGTGGTCGGCGTGACCGTGATCGGGTCGCGGATGACGCCCGCCTCGAATTTCTTGACGATGCGCACCTCGGCGGCCTGCTGGGCCACCGACATGTTCTTGTGGATGATGCCGATGCCGCCGCACTGGGCCATCGTGATGGCGAGGCCCGATTCCGTGACGGTGTCCATCGCGGAAGAAAGGATCGGTATGTTGAGGCGGATGTCGCGCGTGAGTCGCGTCGCAAGACTCACGTCGCGCGGCAGCACGTTCGAATAGGCGGGTACGAGCGAAACGTCGTCGAAGGTCAGAGCTTCGGTCAGGATACGCATGCGGTTGGGCCAATGCCTGAGCGAATAAACCCGTTATTATACGGATTCCGCAGACGACGCGCATGTGATCTGAGCGAATGCCCCGCGATTCATCGACGCCATTGCGCCCTGTTCCCTGCGGACGATCGCCTTCGATCCGCGACGCCTGCGGCTCCGAACAGCGGCTCGGCCGATGAAGCGTCGGCGGTCGTCCGGCCTCGGCTCTTTCGAGCGCGCCGCGCCGCGCCGCGGCGGCCTGATCGGCGCGGCGGCGCTGGTCCTGCTGTTCGTGCTGCTGATCGGCGTGCGCGCCGAAGTCTTGTTCGAGGTGACGAACGGTCTCGCCGATTGCCCCCTGTGCATGGCGGCGACCGCGGCACAGCAGGACGCGAGCCTGCTCGCCCTGCTGCTCGCCCTCGTCGGTCTCGCGTTCCTGACGCGCCATTACCTGCTTCAGCTGCCGCTGTTGCTGCTGGCGGCAGCCCTCGTGCTCGTCTTCGCGATCGACATCGGCGTGACGAAGACGCTGACGCAGCGGCTCTTCGTGTTCGACGTCATCAAGTTCGGCAAGGAGCTCGGTGCGATCACGCAGTTCAGCGGCATCTTCCTCGCGACCGCCGCCGGCAAGATCGCGCTCGCAGTCGCGGCGGCCGGCATCCTCATACTCATCCCTGCCCTGCTGCCGCGCCCGCGCCGTCCGCGCCTCGCGGCAGTGTGTTTCGTCGTGGCGGTCGCGTTGTTCGCGCTCGGCCGCTGGCAGCCGGCGACGATGAAGTACATCCACTACGAACTGCTGCAAAATGTCATTGCGGCGAATCTCGACCTCGGCGTCGACAAGCCGTACAGCGCGGCCTTTGCGGAGGAGCTCGCGAAGGACTATTCGCCGCCGGCACCCGTGTGCTCGCCCGGGCAGTCCGCGCACCCCAACATCATCGTGCTTGCGGTCGAATCGCTGTCGATGCATCACAGCCAGCTGTTCGGCGGCTTTCGCGACCTCACGCCGCGCCTCGACGCGATCGCGCGCACACACACCTATTTTCCGGACTTCATCGCCAATGGCTTCACGACCGATGGCGGCATGATCGCAATGATCACGGGCGAAGCACCCGTGCCGCTGATCGGCCGCTATCAGAGCGCCGAAGCATTCGTCGGCTTCGACGATCCGCGCGGCGCCGTGCCCGACATCGTGCATGCGCAGGGCTACACCGCGCACTTCTTCACGACCGGCGACCTCGGCTTCCTCGACAAGTCGAAGTGGCTCAAGAGCCTGCATTTCGATTCCTGGGAGGGAGCCGAACAGCCGTTCTACGACGGCTGGAAGCGGCGGCACTTCAACGCGGCCGAGGACAAGGCGCTCTATCAGCGTTTCCTGCAGTGGCTCGACGCGCGCCCGACCGACGCCGCGCCCTACTTCGCCTACGTGCTCACGGTCAGCACGCATCCGCCGTTTATCAATCCCGAGACAGACAAGCCCGATGAGCCCGGTGCGTTCCGCTACGCGGACAAGCAAATCGGCATGCTCTACGACGAGCTCGACAAGCGCGGCTTCTTCCGCAACGGCATCCTCATGATCTCGGGCGATCACCGCAGCATGAGCCCGCTGTTCGCGCCCGAGCAGACGCGCTTCGGCGACAGCGCACTCGCGCGTACGCCATTCGTCGTTGCCACGGACCTGCCGGTCGCACGCGGCGCGGTCGCCGCGCGGTTCTCGCAGACCGACATCCCGCCATCGATCGCCGATCTCGTCGGCGCGCAGTCGTGTCGCGGGCCCTCGCAGGGTGCCTTCCTGCGTGAGACGCCGCAGCCGCCCGCATACGTGATCCACGCGCGCGGCGACAAGCGCAACGAGGTCGACGTTTATTTCGGCCAGCAGCAGGCGCAGATCGAACTCGACGGCGACGCGTCGCACTGGATCGGGCCGAAGCCCGCCAACTGGCGGCAGATCGAAGACGGCGTGCTGCTCGACCGCATCCGCCGCGGCGCCGTCGACGAGAACATCATCGACGTGATCGTCAGGCTGCGGACCCCGCAGCCTGCTCCGCCCGCACCCGCCAAGCCCTGACGATCTGCTGCTTGCCGGCAAGGTTCGCGGGCACTTCGCGAACGCTACCTGCGCGATGTTGTCGCGGAAACCGGCCGCGAAACCACGGACCTCGTGCGCAAGTGCGCGCGCATGGGCATACATCGACCGGGCGCCGGCCGGCCGACGACCCGCTCCCGTGACGATTCGCCCGCTCAGCGCACCAATACGAGCGAGAGCTCAGGCCAGTAAGTGATGATGAGCACGCACAGCAGCAGGATCGCGTAGAACGGCAGGCACGCGCGGATGATCGTCGTCGCCGGGCGATTGAAACGCGCGCTGGCGATGAACAGGTTCATGCCCGCCGGCGGCAGAAAGATGCCGATCTGCAGATTGGCGAGGAAGATGATGCCGAGATGGATCGGATCGACGCCGTAGTGGATCGCGATCGGCAGCACGAGCGGCACGAGGATGATGATCGCGGGAAATCCCTCGAGCAGCATGCCGAACACGAGCAGGAACGCGTTGAGCACGAGCAGGAAGCCGAGCTTGCTCGCGATGCCGGCCTGCAGCCACGCGAACAGGCTCTCGGGCACGTCGGCGTCAATGAGCCAGTTCGTCAGCGCGAGCGAGAATCCGAGCACGACGAGGATCGCGCCGACGAGCAGCATCGCCTCGCGGATCACGCGCGGCAGTTCGCTGAAGCGAATCTCGCGGCGGATCAGCACGGTCACGATCAACACATACAGCGTCGTTGCCGCGGCGGCCTCGGACGGCGCGAGGAAATGCGCGTAGATGCCGATGAGGATCACGAACGGCAGCGGCAGCTCCCAGGCGGCGTCCTTGACTGCGGCCCAGAGTTCGCCGCGCGCGGCCGCGGGTGGTCGCGGAATGCGCCGCGCGTGCCAGCCGCTGTAGAGCGACAGCAGCACGATCATCAGCAGGCTCGGCAGCAGCCCGGCCTTGAACAGCGCGTCGATCGCGACGGGCGGCGTCGTGTGGAACTGCTGCGCGACGACGCCGTAGAGGATCAGCGGCATCGACGGCGCGAGCAGCAGGCCGAGGCTGCCAGCCGAGGTCAGCAGGCCGAGCGAGAAGCGTTCTTCGTACTGTGCCTGGCGCATCGCGGGATAAAGCACGGCGCCTAGCGCGACGAGCGTCACGCCGGTCGCGCCCGTGAACGCCGTGAAGAACGCGCACGCGCAGACGGCGACGATCGCGAGCCCCCCCGGCAGCCAGCCGAACAAGGCATTCGTCAGACGCACGAGGCGGCGCGGCGCCTGGCTCTCGGCGAGCAGGTAGCCCGCGAGCGTGAACAGCGGAATCGCGATCAGCGCCGGCATGTCGGCGAGGCGATAGAACTCGATCGCGACCGCCGTGCCGGGCTGGCCCGACGCACTGAAACCGAGCAGCGCGATCGCCGCGATCAGCGCGAACAGCGGCGCGCCGAGCGCGGCGAGAAGCAGCAGGCCGCCCGCGATGAGCCAGATCACGGCGTGCCACCGTCGTTGTTGGTCGTGCCGCGCGCCATCGTTTCGGAACCGCTCGCGTTGGCATTTTCCGCATTGGCATGCGCCGCAAACGGATCGTGGATCAACTCAGGCATGTGTGGATGCGCTTGCGCCGAAAATGCGCGAAGCACGAAGCGCAATGCCATCAAGCCGAAGCCCACCGGCAGGATGCTCTCGAGCACCCAGGGCGGAATCGCGGGGCCGTCGCCGGACGCGCTCGGCGTTGCAAAGTCGATACCGACGAAACTGATGCTGTACCAACACATCGCCGCGCAGACGCCGGCCGCGAACAGGAAGGTGAGCGCGCGCGCCGCGCGCTGCGCCGCAGGCGGCAGGAATCGCTGCAGGACGTCGACCGCGATGTGCTTGTCATCACGCACGGCCGCAAGTGCGCCGAGCATCGCGGTCCAGACTACGAGTGTGCGCAAAAACGGATCGGCCCACGAAATGCCGCCGCCGAACAGGTTGCGCAGCAAGATCTGTCCGCCGGCCAGCACGACGAGCACGAGCACGAGTGCCGTGAGCACCCACATCTCGATGCGATGCAGCCAGATCAGTGCGCTGCCGGCCTTCTGCGGGTTTTCGACTCCCATCGCGACGCGGCGACTATTTCGCGCGCGCCGCCGCGAGCGCCTTGTCGAAGGCCGCCGCGAGCGCGGGCGAGATGCCGCCACCGGCGCTGATTTCCTTGCGCGCCTCGACGCCGATCTCGTCCCATTCCTTGGCTTCAGCCGCGCTCGGCGGCGCGATCTTCACGCCCTGCTTCTGCAGCGCGTCGCGTGCCTGCGCGTTGTCGTCACGCGTGATCTTCTCGAGGCGCGCGAATGCAGCGCCGATCTCGTCGTTGACCACCTTCTGGTCCTCGGCGCTTATGGCATCGATCGCCTTCTTGTCGACCACGAGCATGCCGATCACGTAGGTGAGCGGCAGGTCGAGCATGTACTTCACCTTCGTGTGCCACTGGAACGCGATCGCGCCCGAGGTCGTGTTCGCGACGGTGTCGATGAGGCCGGTCTGCAGGCTCGTATAGACGTCGGCCAGCGGCAGCGGAATCGCCGAGAAGCCGGCAGCCTTGAACGCGATCTCTGCGATGTGGTCGCCCTGCGGCACCCATACCTTGGCGGACTTCATCTCGGCCCTGCCGTGGATCTCGTGGACGCTCATGAGATACGCGAAGCCACCACCCGAGATGCCGGGCGCGTAGAAGCCCGCTTTCTCGAAGCTCTGTTTCACCTGCGGATCGAGCTGCGCGCGAACCTTGTCGACTTCTTCCTGCGTGCGGAACGTGAACGGCTGCGAGTACACCGACGCATCGGGCGTGATCGAAGCCGCCTGTCCGCCCGTGAACGCCGCGCCCTGCAGCTGGCCGATCTTGATCTTGCGCAGCACGGTCGCGTCGTCGCCCATGACGCCGCCCGGGTAGTACTTCATCTCGACGCGATCGCCGGTCTTCGTCTTCACCGCGTCGGCGGCGGCGCGCATTTCCTTCATCCACGCGGTCCCATCCGGCGCAACCGTCGCGATCTTGATGATCGTCGCCGCATCGGCCGGCACGGCCGTCGCGCCAAATGCCAGCGTCAGAAACGCGGCACCTACCCAATTCTTCGTCTTCATTGCTTCACCTGGTTCCCGATTCTTCTTTGTGCGTATTTCCTGCCCGTTTCCTGCGAGGCGCCGCAGCGCGTCCGCCAGAAGTCGACGACTACTCAAAAGTAATCCTTGCCTGACGCGAGCAGCGCCTTGGCCTTCTGCTTGGCCAGGGTGTTGATCAACGTGAGCCGCGGCGCAACCGGATCGGCGACCAAGACTTCCTTGAGCAACCGGTCGTGCAGCGCCTGATCGAACACGAGCCTCGCGTAAAACTGCGCGTAGAGCACTCGCACCATCTGGTTGTGACCGGCCGACAGTTCCAGCGCTTTCTCGAAGTAGGTCTTGCCCTCCTCGGGCTTGCCGCCGAGCGATGCCGGGCGGATCGAGTTGATCACGCCGAGGTAGAGCGAAGCACCGCCGTTGTCGTAATGCGCGTCGATCTCGTTGACGCGAACGAGCAGCGCCTGCAGTTTCGGCAGGTCCGCGATCGCGTTCCAGTCGCCGCTGTTGACCTGGATCTTGCCCGCCCAGGCCGCGCCGAATCCGTAGAGCGTCGCGATGTCCTTCGTGTCGGTCTGCCTGAGCGCGTCCGCATAGGTGTCGAACGGCGCGTCGATCGATGCGCACAGCGCCTTCTCGCGCACGCACAGCGCGCGCCGCGCATAGCCGTACGCGCGATTCGCGAGCCGCTGCGCGCGCGCGTCGTCGTCGACGAAGCCGCCCGCATACGCGCCGTAGAGCTTGGCGCCTGCGAGCAGGACGTCAGGATTCGCAGGGTCGCCCTCGATGAGGCCGTCTATCAGCAGCAGGTAGGCGGGCACGCCATCGCGCGCGGTGCCGATGTCATCCTGGTTGAGGATGGCCGTCGTGAGGTTGTCGCTGAACTGGTTCGTCGCCTTGCGCATGACGCTGCCGCACGCGGCGGTCAGGCAGACGCCCACGAGGAGCGCAAAACGGATTCTTGCGAATTTCAGTGCCATGTCGGCTGCGATGGGATGTGGCAAACATGGAATTTTAACGCATGCCCAGAAACGCTGCCTCGCGCTGCCTCGATGCGTTGGCGTGCGTTCAGTTGGGCGTCAGGCAGAGCGTAGGGGAATTCGGCGGAAGTCCGCGAGTTACGGCGCAAATGCCTGCGCGGCCTCGAGCGTGTTCTGCATCAGCGTCGCGACCGTCATCGGCCCCACGCCGCCCGGCACTGGGGTGATCCAGGAGGCCCGCTCGGCCGCGGCGGCATATTCCACATCGCCGGTGAGGCTGCCGTTGGCGAGCCGGTTGATGCCGACGTCGATCACCACGGCGCCCGGCTTGATCCATTCACCCTTGACGATGCCGGGCTTGCCGACCGCGACGATGACGATGTCGCCCTCGCCCACCGCACGCGGCAGGTCGCGCGTGAAGCGATGGCAGCAGATCGTCGTGCATCCGGCGAGCAGCAACTCGAAAGCGAGCGGGCGACCGACGTGATTCGAGACGCCGACGACCGTCGCGGCCTGTCCGCGCACGGGCCGGTCGGTATTGGCGAGCAAGGTCATGACGCCCTTCGACGTGCACGGTCGCAGGCCGCGCTGGCGCAGCGCGAGCCGGCCGATGTTTTCCGGGTGGAATCCGTCGACATCCTTGCGTGGATCGATGCGATTGACGACCGCGTCGGTGTCGATGTGCGGGGGCAGCGGCAACTGCACGAGGACGCCGTGGATGCGCCCGTCGGCGTTGAGTTGGTCGATCAGCGTGAGCAGTTCCGCCTGCGTCGTCGTGCTCGGCAGATCGTAGTCGCGCGAATGAAACCCCGCGTGCGCACAGGCGCGGCGCTTGTTGCGCACGTACACCGCGGACGCGGGGTCGGCACCGACCAGGATCACTGCCAGGCCCGGCACGATGGCCCCGCGACGGCGGCGCAGGTCGACCTGCACGCGCAGATCATCGAGCAGCTCGTCGGCGATGCGTTTGCCATCGAGAATCTTTGCGCTCATGCGTCGCCGCTACCGTTGGTCGTCAAGGGCGCGCATTATCTCAGAGTCGCGCGCAAACCCAAGCGCGGCGGCCAGCGACTGCATCCGCTGCGCTGCTCCCTGCGTACATTGAGTCGTCTCCACAACGACAGCCCTCCATGCGCTCGATTCGAATCACGCTGTTGCGCGGCATCCTCGCCTGCGCTGGCCTCGTCGCCGTCGCGTTCGCCGCGGTGGTGGCACCGCCAGCGGCAGCGCACGAACCCGGGATACCCTGGCAGCGCTCTGACGCGGTCGCTTTCACCCAGGCACGCGCGCAACACCGTTTCGTCATCCTCTATCTCGAGGCCGTGTGGTGCCACTGGTGCCATGTCATGGACGAAAAGACGTACGCGGATCCGGCGGTGCGCGCGCAGATCGCGGCGCATTTCGTGCCGTTGCGCATCGACCAGGACCTGCGCCCCGACCTCTCGAATCGCTACAAGGACTACGGCTGGCCCGCGACGATCGTCTTCGCGCCCGACGGCAGCGAGATCGTCAAGCGCCGCGGCTTCATCGCGCCCGACCGCTTCGTGCGCCTGCTGGCAGCCATCGTGAAGGATCCTTCGCCGGAAAATGCGGCCGAGGTCGACACGAGCGCGCCAACCGCCACATCGGAACTCGACGGGGGCACGCGAGATGCCCTGCTCGACCGCCACCGCGATACCTTCGACGCGAAGCTCGGCGGCCCCATGACCGAGCAGAAGTATCTCGACCGCGACAGCGTCGAATATGCGCTCGCGCATGCGGCCGCCGACGTCGCCGAGAAGACGATGGCGACGAAGACGCTGGACGAAGCACGGGCGCTGTTCGATCCTGTCTGGGGCGGCGTCTACCAGTACTCCGCCTCGCGCGACTGGTGGCACCCCCACTTCGAGAAGCTCGCGAGCGTGGAGGCGGACAACCTGCGCATCTATGCGCTCGCGTGGGCCACGTTCGGGCGCGACGAGGATCGCGCCGCGGCGCTGCAGATTCGCCGCTACCTCGACGGCTTCCTGCGGGCGCCCGAAGGCGCGTTCTACGCGAGTCAGGACGCGGACCTGCATCCCGGAGAACACGCCAGCGACTACTTCGCGCTCGACGACGCCGCGCGTCGCCGCCTCGGCATCCCGCGCGTCGACCGGCACCTCTACAGCCTGCAGAACGGACTGCTGATCGAGGCGCTCTCGAACTGGGCCGAATTCGCAGGCGACACCGACGCGCTCGCCGAAGCCCGCCAAGCCGCAGAATGGATCGTCGTGCATCGATCGCTGCCGGGCGGCGGATTCCGCCACGACGCAAGCGACGCGGCGGGTCCCTACCTCGGCGATACGCTCGCGATGGGCAGAGCCTTTCTCGCGCTGTATCGCGCGACGGCGGAGCGCGCGTGGCTCGCGCGCGCCAACGCGGCGCTCGAATTCATCTCGACCCGCTTCAGGACCCCGAGCGGCTTTGCCAGCGCGCAGAAGTCGGGACCGATCGCCGCGACCGTGCAGACCGCCGAGAACATCTCGCTTGCGCGTTTCGCCAACCTGGCCTCGCGTTACACGGGCAAGGAAGCGCAGCGCGAAGTCGCCCGCCGGGCGTTCGCATACGTCGCGCAACCGCGCATCGCGCTGGACGCGATCACCGAGCCCGGCGTGCTGCTCGCGGCCGACGAGGCCGCGCGCGATCCGCTGCACCTGACCGTCGTCGGTGCGAAGTCCGACGCGAGCGCAAAAGCATTGTTTGCGAGCCTGCAGCGCCTGCCAGGCGCATACAAGCGTATCGAGTGGTGGGATCGAGCCGGGGATGCCTTGCCGAATCCCGACGTTGCGTACCCGGCCACGAAGCGCGCGGCCGCGTTCGTGTGTACCGAGAATCGCTGCTCGCTGCCGATCTTCAGGCCAGACGACGTCGCCCGCTTCGTCGTCGACTCGGCCGGTGCGAGCGCGTCGCGCTGAGCGCGCGAGGGGCGCCCGGTGCTATCGTCGGCGACGACATCCGAACCTCAAGGCCATTGCCGTGCCGCATCAGGACTCCACCGAATTCGAAGCCGCCGCATTCCGCCGCCTGCTCGCCCATCTCACTGAGCGCGCCGACGTGCAGAATATCGACCTCATGATTCTCGCGGGCTTCTGCCGCAACTGCCTCGCCGACTGGTATCGCGAGGCCGCGGCCGAACGCGGCGTCGACCTCGACAAGGACGCTGCGCGCGAACGCATCTATGGCGAACCATTCGCACAATGGAAAGCGAAGCATCAGAACGAAGCGACGCCAGAACAACTCGCGGCGTTTGCCGAGGCGCAGAGACGACACGGATAGCGCCGACGTCGCGCGGCGGCGAAGTATCTCCAACCGAACACGCTTTCGTTACTGAGTCTTCATCCGCGGAGCACCGGCGAGCGACACTTAGGTGTCCGCCTCGCTCGTGAGGCCTTTCCGCGGATCAGATCGCGGAGCCGGCCTGCCGCCGCGCAGCGTCGGCAGGCGACCCGTTCACCCGGCCGAACAAATCCGCGCGATGTCTTCGTAGCCGGCGAACACCGCATCCGCACCGCAGCCCGGGCAGTGCGGATCGCGTGGGAGCCGCAGCTCGCGGAACGTCGCCGCGAGCGCATCGAAGCAGAGCAGCCGGCCGACCAGCGGCGTGCCGATGCCGAGGATCAGCTTGATCGCTTCGCTCGCCTGCAACAGGCCGATGATGCCGGGCAGCACGCCGAGCACGCCGGCTTCCGCGCAGTTGGGCGCGTCGGCGGCGGATGGCGGTTCGGGGAACAGACAGCGATAGCACGGCGAGTCGCCGCGGCGTGGATCGAACACGCTGACCTGTCCCGTGAAACGATGGACCGCGCCGTAGACGAGGGGAATGCGCAAGCGCTGACACGCGGCGCTCAACAGGTAGCGCGTAGCGAAGTTGTCTGCGCCGTCGATCACCAGGTCGTGTTCGCCGACCAGCGCCTCGACATTGGCGGCGCTCAGGCGCTCGTCGCGCGTCGCGATCGCAACGTGCGGATTGAGCGCGTTGAGCGTATTGCGGGCCGATTCGACCTTCTTCGTGCCGACGCGCGCGTCCGTGTGCAGGATCTGCCGTTGCAGGTTCGAGCGGTCAACGACGTCGTCGTCCACCAGCGTCAGCGACCCGACCCCGGCCGCGGCGAGATACATCGCCGCGGGCGAACCGAGCCCTCCCGCGCCGATCAGAGCGACGCGTGCTCGCGCGAGCCGCTCCTGCCCCACGGCGCCGACCTCGGGTAGCAGCAGATGGCGCGAGTAGCGGTCGAGCGAGTCGGCGCTGAGCGCCCCCGTCGCCAGCGGCAGGCCTTCGGCGGCCCAGCGCAGGAACCCGCCGCTGACCGATGCGACGTTCGCGTAACCCATTGCGCGCAGCGCGACCGCGGCGCGCTGCGAACGCACGCCACTCGCGCAGATCGTCAGCAGACGGCGCGAATGGTCACCCTCGATGTCGCCGATGCGCGCGGCGAGATCGCCCAGCGCGACACCGACGGCACCTGCCGCGACGCCGGCGGCGCGCTCCGCTTCCTCGCGCACGTCGAGCAGCAACGCGCCGCGCTCCTGCCAGGCGACGCCTTCGCGCGGCGTCACCTCGGCGGGAAGCGCGGCAAGGTTTTTCGGCAGCGCGTTCATCGTCGAATTCTAATCCCGCCCAGCCGCGAGCGCGATGCAAACGAACGCGCGAGCGTCAATTGAACGATCCCGGCAGCAAGACGACTTCGACGACCGTACCAACCGGGTATTCCTGCGCGGCCTCGGGAATCCAGATGAGCGCGTCGGCGTCGGCGACACCCGCGAGCATGCCCGAGCCCTGCTTTTTGAGCGGCGTCGCGAAGAGCACGCCCGCGTCGTCGCACTGCAGGCGCGCGCGCAACAGTTCGACGCGCGCGTGACGCTTGTGCACCGCGCTCGCGAGGCGGGCCTTGAGCCGTGCGGGCGGCCCACGCCCGGTCATCGCGTCGAAAGCGGGTTTCACGAGCGCAAGAAACGTCGCAATGCCCGAAACGGGATTGCCGGGCAGCGAGAAGACGAGTGCCTGGCCGACGCCGCCGAACAGGAACGGCATGCCGGGCTTGATCCGCACCTTCCAGAAATGCACCTTGCCCGCGGCGTGCAGGATGTCGGGCATGTGGTCGGCCTCGCCGGCGGATACGCCGCCGCTCGAGATCACGACATCGGCTTCGGCGGCCGCACGCGCGAGCGCGTCGCGCAGGCGCGCGGGGTCGTCGCGCACGCGCTCGTGACGCACGACGACGGCGCCGCATTGTTCGATCAGCGTGCCGAGGCTGTAGCGATTCGAATCGTGGATCTGCCCCGCGCCGAGCTGTTCTCCTGGCGGCACGAGTTCGTCGCCCGTGGTCAACAGCACGACGCGCGGCTGCCTCGCAACGGCGACTTCGGTCATTCCGAACGACGCCAGTGCGCCGATGCGTCCCGGGTTCAGCGGCGCGCCGGCGACCAGTGCGACGTCGCCCGCACGATAGTCTTCGCCTGCGGGCCGAACGTTCGCGCCCGCTGCAGTTCCCGCGGCGATGCTGACGACGTTGCCGTCGACGTGGGTGTTTTCCTTCATCACGACGGTGTCGCTGCCGCGCGGCAACACCGCACCGGTCGTGATGCGCACGCAGCTGCCCGCGAAGACGTCAGGCGGCGCCGCGCCGCCCGCGAGAACCGCGCCGAGCAGGCGCAGCCGCGTTTCACCGCTGGTCGCGAGATCGACCGCGCGAACCGCGTAGCCGTCCATCGCGCTGTTCGCGAATCCGGGCACATCGAACGGCGCGCGCACGTCGCTTCCCAACACGCGGCCATTCGCCGATTCGATCGCAACCGTCTCCGTCGGCAGGCGATGCGCTGCAGCGACCTTGCGCACGCACGCAAGCGCAGCGTCGAATCCGAGCCCCACCGGGAAGTCCCGCATGCTCGAGACGTCGTCGTCAGTTTTGCGCATGCGCGCGCTCCCAGGCTGCGACGTCTTCGTCTGTATTGAGGTTCACGAACGCGTTGTCGTCGGCGTCGAAGAACACTTCGGCCGCGCGCACCTGTTGCTGCCAGCGCCAGACCGGCAGGTCCAGCGCGAGCGCCGTCGCGGCAGCCTCGGCGAGGCGGTTGCGATACAGCGCAAACATCGGCTGCGGTCGCACGTTTTCGATGACGATGGCAGCATCGGCAGAGGAAGCCGTCGCCGCAGAAAAGAGCTGCAGCGCAAGATCGCGCGGAAGGCGCGGCGCGTCGACCGGCACGGTCAGCAGCCACGGCGTCTCGCACCGCGCGAGCGCGGCCGCGATGCCAGCGAGCGGACCGCGGAAGCCGGGCACCGCGTCCGCGACCACCCTGCCGAAGCGCGCGTATTCCTCGGCATTCCGGTTGGCGCAGATCAGCAGCGTGTTCGCCTGCCCACGCAGCGCTTCGACGACATGTGCGACGAGCGGACTTCCCGCGAGTTCGACGAAACCCTTGTCGCGACCCTGCATGCGGCTGCCCTCGCCGCCCGCAAGGATCGCCGCAGTGATTTGCTCGGGATCGAAGGACGTCTCTACCATGCGGGCAGTCTAGAGGTTCCCGTTGCACCCGGCGAGATCGCCGCGTCGCAAACCGTTCGTCGCGGACTGCTCGCTGCGCCGGCGACGAAGCGTCACGCGCCGAGGCTCCAGGTGCGCCGCGACTCAGCGCTTCTTCGCGTTGCGCACGATGCGCCTGCGCTTCTTGATCTGCCGTTCGGTCGGCTCGTTCTTGCGCCCGGCGAAAGGATTCTCGCTTTCCTTGAACACGATGTGCACGGGCGTGCCTTCGAGCTTGAAGCGCTTGCGGAAGAAATTCTCGAGGTAGCGCCGATAGGAGTCGGCGATGTGACGCGTGCGGCTGCCGTGGATCACGATCGTCGGCGGATTCGTGCCGCCTGGATGCGCGAACTTGAGCTTCGGCGCGTGACCGCGCACGAGCGGCGGCTGATAGCCTTCGTAGGCCTGCTCGAGCGCGCGCGTGAGCTCGGCGGCGCCGAATTCGCGCATCGCCGATTTGTGTGCGCGGCCGATCGAGCGCATCAGCTCCGCGATGCCGGAGCCGTGCAGACCCGAAATGAAAATCGGCGTCGCGAACGAGACGAAGTCGAGTTTGCGATCGAGGGAACTGCGGCACTGCTCGCGCTCGTAGGTGCTCAGGCCGTCCCATTTGTTGACGGCGATCACCAGCGCGCGACGCTCGTCGAGTACGGCGCCGATGAGCGTTGCGTCCTGCTCGGCGACGCCGTCCTTCGCATCGAGCAGCAACACGACGACGTTCGCCGCCGCGATCGACTGCAGCGTCTTGATCACGCTGAATTTCTCGACGGCCTCCTCGACGCGGGCGCGCCGCCGCACGCCGGCGGTGTCGATCAGCGTGTAGCGCTTGCCATCGCGTTCCAGCGCCACCTTGATCGAGTCACGCGTCGTTCCAGCGATGTCGGAAACGACGAGGCGCTCTTCGCCGAGCAGGCGGTTGACCAGCGTCGACTTGCCGACGTTCGGCCGGCCGACGATCGCGACGCGGATGCCTTCGTCTGCCGCGTCCGCGGTCTCGAGATCGTCGGGACCGATGGCCGGCAACACTTCGGACACCGCTTCGATCAGCGCGGTCACGCCGCGCGAATGTGCCGCGGAGGTCAGGATCGGCGCCTTGAAGCCCAACGCCGAGAAGTCGGCGAGCACGGTGTTCTCGTCGACGCCGTCGACCTTGTTGACGACGAGCAGCAGCGGCTTGTCCTGGCGGCGCAGCGACGCGAGCACGTTGCGGTCCTGCGGCAGGACGCCGTCGCGCGCGTCGACGACGAGCACGACGACGTAGGCCTCGTCGATCGCCATCTCGGCCTGGCGGCCGGTGAGTGCGCCGATGCCGTCCTTCTCGCCCGTCAGGCCGCCCGTGTCGACGACGACGAACTCGCGCGAGCCAAGATGACAGATGCCGTAGTGGCGGTCGCGCGTGAGCCCCGGCAGGTCGGCGACGAGTGCGTCGCGCGTGCGCGTGAGCACGTTGAACAGCGTCGACTTGCCGACGTTCGGGCGTCCGACCAGGGCAACCACCGGCAGCATGGAATTCTCGACGAAAAGATAAGGATGCAGATTAACGCGGATTTGCGCGAATAAAGCCAGCCATCGGCCGGCTCATTCGCGCGCGTCCGCTTCTGCGGGTGCGCGTCTCGCCCGTCGGCGCTACTTGCTCGCGCCGACGCGGAATGCTGCCAGTTCGCCGTAGATGTCTTCGACGTAGACCATGTCGCCGGCAACGACAGGCGCGGCCTGGATCGGTTCCTTCGACAGGCGCTGGCGGCCGACGAGCTTGCCGTCACTGATCGACAGCCAGTGCACCCAGCCTTCGAGATCGCCGACGACGACCGTCTCTTCCTGCACGGCCGGCTCGCTGAGCCAACGGTATTTCAGCGCGTCCTGCTTCCACTCCGACGCGCCTGTGCGCAGGTCGAGCCCGTAAACATTCGAATCGGGGTCGGACAGATAGACCTGGCTCGCCGAGATGGCGACGCCGTTGAAGCTGCCGATTTCGTGCGTCCAGATCGGCCGGCCCGTCTGCGCGATGAGCGCGTTGGTCTGGCCGCGGTAGCCCGACGCGTAGAGCACGTTGTCGACGAGCACGATAGGACCATCGACGTCCTCCATGCGATCGATCTCGGTGCGTCCCTCGCCGGTCGAGAGCGTCTGCTCCCAGAGGCCCGCGCCGTCACTCGCACGCATCGCAACGACCTTGCCGTTGTCGGCACCCGAATACACCACACCGTCGGCGTAGACCGGCGCACTGTTGCCGCGCAGGCTCAGGAGCGGCACGGTCGAATGATCGAAGACCCACTTGTGCGCACCATCTGCTCGATCGAGGCCGAAAATGTGCCCATCGTGCGTGCGCACGTAGACGAGGCCGCCACCCACTGCGGGCGCGGAAATGATTTCCGATGAGAGCTGCGTGCTCCAGCGCTCAGCGCCATCGCCCGCCGCGTAGGCGTAGAGCACGCCTTCGAGCGAACCGACGAGGAGCAGATCGCCATCGACCGTCGGGCCGCCGGAGAGACGCACGGAGTTGTTGCCGTGATGCCAGATGAAACCGCCCTGGCTGCCCGCATGCTTGCGCCAGAGGCTGTGACCAGTGGCCGCGTCGAGTGCCTCGATATCGCCCGTCGTGCTCGCGACGAAGAGCTTGCCGTCAGCGTAGGCGGGGCGCATGCGCACGCCGGTTTTCTCGGCGCCCTTGCCGACACGTTCGCTCCACACGCGCTGCACATTGATGCTCGGCGCGAACTGTTCCGACAGCGGGGTCGGCGGCTCGATGTTCTCCTTCTTGGTGTCGTCGAACCAACCCTTGATCGTGGCGCAACCCGACATCGCCACGACGAGCGCGATCAGCGCCGCGTTGCGAAAGAAAGCACGATTCATGCGGACCTCGCTCATGAGCCCTTCTTCTCCACGCCGCCGAGATCGTTGAGCTTCATCTCGAGCACGCTCCGGTTGCCGCTCATCGCATCGGCGTGCGATAGCGCGTCGGCATAGGCCGCCCGGGCATCGTCCTTGCGGCCAAGCGCGACGAGTGCGTCGCCGCGCAGTTCCGCCACCGAAGCGTCGAAACCGCCCTTCGGCAGCTTGTCGAGGAGGTCGAGCGCGTCCTGAGCCTTGTTGCGCGCGATCTGCACGCGGGCGAGATTGACGCCGGAGACGAGCTTCAACGCATCGATGCTGGCGTGCTGCCAAGCCCAGTCGAGCGACGCAAAGGCCGCCTCGTTGTCGCCGCGTTCGGTCGCGAGATCAGCCTCGCGTAGCGCGGCGAAGACGCCATACGGCGTGTCGGCATAGTCCGACTTCAGCTTCGCAGCGATCTGCTTGACCGCTTCGGCGTCCTTCTTGCCGGCGTCGGCCGAGAGCGCGTCGAATTGCACGGCCGCGTCGAGCGAATGCTGTGCGCGGTGCGTCCGCCATTGCTGCCAGCCGAAGAGCAGGACGAGGCCGAGGCCGATGCCGATCAGGATCGACAATGCGTTTTCACGCAGCCACTTCTGGACCTGTTCACCCTGTTCGTGTTCGTCCAAAACGTCAAAAGCCATGTTTTTCAATCACCTTGTGGAATCGTTGATGCGCTCGGGACGCGCACGCGTAGCGGAAGCCCTCGCTTCCGAGCCGCGCAGTTTAGCAGGTGCCGTAGGGTATCAGGATCGCGCGGCGCCGTGAGCGCCGCGCGGGACGCCGTTCAGGAGTCAGTACGGGAAATCGTCTTGCCGCTGGCGAACAGCTTGAAGTGCGCCACGTTACCGTGGTTGAACGGGGAAATGTCCTGGGTTTCGCCATCGACTTCGAGGCGCGCACCGGTCGTGTTGCCGATGCGAACGTCGAGGGCCTTTTCGGAAACGTAGTTGCGCACGGTGCCGGCCGGCAGGATGCCGAACTCGAGTCGCTTGCCGTCTCCGTCGACGACCTCGACCCAGCTCGCCTCGCTGAGGCTCAACCGCACGTTGCGCCCGGCCTGTGGTGACGGCTGCTCCGCTTGCGGCCGCGGAGCGGTCGCGATGGGTGCAAACGATGCGAGCAGCGGATCGTCCGATTGCTTGGTCGTCGGTGCCCCGCTCGCGACGGTGGCATGGCTATCGACGGGTGCCTGCGTCGCCGAGGGCGCCGCATCAACCGGTGCAGACGCGTCGGCTTTTACGTTGGCGGGCGGACTCGTGGCGCCCGGCGCATCGAGCGGCAGGAGGCGCGAGCCGACGTCGCCGCCCATGTTCATCGCGAACATGATGAGCGGCACGAAAATCACGCCCGTAAGCACCACATAGAGCGCAGCGCCGGAATAGCGCTCGAACAGGAAGCGCGAATGCGAGATGCGGCCCGACGCGACGAGTTGCGGGGGCGGCGCGGCATGACGCTGCATTACCTCGTCGACGGCCTCGCAGCCGATGCCGACGAGCCGTGCATAGTTGCCGAGATAGCCGCGCAAATAGATGCCGTGGCCGATCTTCTCGAAATCGCCCGTTTCGATCGTCTGCACGATGTGCAACGGCAGGCGCAATCGCGATGCGGCCTCGGCGCGACTCCAGCCCTTGGCTTCGCGCGCCGCGGCCAGACGTGGTCCGAGCGGCTCGGAGCCGCCGGCCGTCTGCCCCGGCAGCGTCAGGAAAGTTTCGCTGACGCAGCGCGCGGCTTCGGCCTGCGCAAAAGGCGGCGGAGACGCCCCTTCGGCGGCCACATCGATACCCGCGGTGCTTATCCCGGGGGGAGTCGAAGCGCCGGCTTCCGTGAACGGCAGACCGGCCTCGGGCATGCCGGCGGTAGCGCTCTGGTAACGGAATCTCTTGTCTTTTTTTCTTTTATGTTTCATGTGTGTTTATGACGACGGCGAGGCATCAAGTGAACGGGTTTGCTGGGAATCGGGGAATTGGTCCCGCAGGCGTCGCGTGTAATCGCGCGCCGCATCGTTGTTTCCGAGCTTTATTTCTATGTTGCGTGCAAGCAGCAGCGCTTCCGGGTTGACCTGTTCGCCGAGGCTTTCATAGCGCTGGATGAAGGCCCGCGCCTTGAAATAGTCGTTCTTCTGGTAGAGCACGTCGGCGAGCTGATAGAGCGCCTGGGCATTGTTCGGCGCCAGTTCGAGCGCATGGCGAAAATCCGATTCGGCGAGGTCCAGCGAGCCTTTGCCGAGCAGCTGGCACGTGCCCGCGTTGGTGTAGACCGTCGCCTTGTCGCTGTAGAAACCGTCGGCGAGCGCCGTCTCGAAGTACTTGCGCGACTGGTCGAACTTGCCGCGCTTGCACAGGTAGAGGCCGTAGTTGTTGTTGGCGCTGCCCGATTTCGGCGCGTACTGGACGGCCAGGCGATAGTTCTCCTCGGCCGCCTGCGGGTCGCCGACGCGGTCGTACAGCGTCGCGAGCACGGTATACGCATCGGGGTCTTGCGGCGCGTACTTGATCGCCTTGAGCAAGTTCTCGCGGGCGAGGTCGTACTTCTGCATCTCCATGTACTTCTGGCCGAGCTGCATGAACGGCCGAGCCTTGTCTGCTGGCGTTTCGTCGTGCTTCAGATTGCTTGTCGCGTCCGGCTTCTGTATCGGCCGGATGCCTTCTTCGGGCTTGCACGCCGGCAGCGCGATACACGCCGCGAGCACCGCGGAGGCGAGAATCAGCCTCTTCGCGCGGCTATGCTGCATCGCGTGTGCCCGTCTCGAGCCGCCGCTGGAATTCGGCGTTGCGCCGCGTGCGATCGAGCACCTGGCCCTTGAGCTGCCCGCATGCGGCATCGATGTCGTCGCCGCGCGTCCGGCGCACCATCGTCAGGACGCCTGCATCGAGCAGGATCTTCTGGAAACTGCGGATCGCCGTTTCGTCCGACCGCTCGTACTGCGTGCCGGTGAAGGTGTTGAACGGAATAAGGTTGACCTTGCTCGGCACGCGACGCATGAGCTTTACGAGCTCGCGCGCGTGCTGGGGCTGATCGTTTACACCTTTCAGCATCGTATACTCGAAAGTTATCGATGTACGCGGCCTGCGCGAGGCATAGCGCTGACATGCCCCCAGCAAGTCATCGATGCAGTATTTCTTATTCAACGGCACCAGTTCTGTGCGCAATTCGTCATTTGGCGCATGCAAAGAGACGGCCAAAGATACGTCGCTCGCCTCGGACAGTTTGTCGATCATCGGCACGAGGCCGGCAGTCGAGAGGGTCACCCGCTTGTTCGCGAGGCCAAGGCCGAGGTCGTCGCGCATGATGCTCATCGCGCGCACGACATTGTCGAAGTTGAGCAGCGGCTCGCCCATGCCCATCATGACCACGTTCGTCAGCTTGCGCTGCTGGTGCGGCACGTTGCCGAGGTGGCGCGCGGCCACCCAGACCTGACCGATGATCTCGGCCGTGGACAGGTTGCGGTTGAAGCCCTGTGTCCCGGTCGAGCAGAACGTGCAGTTGAGGCCGCAACCGACCTGCGAGGAGACGCACAGCGTGCCGCGCGTCGCCTCGGGGATGAATACGGCCTCGATCGCGTTGCCGCCGTCCATGCCGAGCAGCCACTTGTAGGTGCCATCGGCCGCCTGCTTTTCGAACAGGATCTTCGGCGGCACGATCTCGCAGGCCGCTTCCAGCTTGTCGCGCAGCGACTTGCCGACGTCGGTCATTTGCGCGAACTCGGTGACGTGGCGGTGATAGATCCACTTCATCACCTGATCCGCCCGATACGCCTTTTCGCCGAGCTGCTGCACGAACAGTTCGCGCAGGCCGTTGCGGTCGTAGTCGAACAGATTGACTTTCGAGGTCGTCACGTCGTCGTCATTCGCTCAGCGCGAATGAATCTCCGTACCGGCGAAAAAGTACGCAATTTCCACTTGTGCAGTCTCTGCGGCATCGGAACCGTGTACGGCGTTGGCGTCGATAGACTGCGCGAAGTCCGCGCGGATCGTGCCCGGCGCAGCCTTCTTCGGGTCGGTCGCACCCATGAGGTCGCGATGCTTGAGGATCGCGCCTTCGCCCTCGAGTGCCTGGATCATCACCGGACCCGAGATCATGAATTCGACCAGTGCCTTGAAGAACGGACGCTCCTTGTGCACGGCGTAGAAGCCTTCGGCTTCCGCGCGCGACAAGTGCTTGTACTTGGCCGCGACGATCTTCAGTCCCGCTTTTTCGAAACGAGAATAGATTTCACCAATCACGTTCTTCGCGACGGCGTCGGGTTTGATGATCGAAAGGGTGCGCTCCAGCGCCATGAAAATGACTCCTGATTGAGTGGGGCAGCGGTTGAAGGAGAAAACGACGACAGCCGGCTGCCTTGCCGACTCGGCCGAACGTGCGGAAATTCGCGAAGTTGAACGGGAAAAGACCTGCAGATTCTAATGGATTGCGCGGGATAATTTAAGTGGCAATTCACGCTTGGTGCGTGGGATTGATTCGGGCCATCGCAGATTCGGCCCAACGCCCCGCGGCGACCGGAGTACGATTGACCGAGAAACCGACGCGAATTAAGATTCAAACAATCGTTTGATGCGTCGATCGGCGAATCGTTGGCCGGTCCTGAGACGCGAAGGGGTCGGCATTTTGAACTCGGAATTGTTCTCCACCAAGCAGCGCATCCTGGGGGCGGCCGAGGCGCTGTTCGCCAAGCACGGCTTCGCCGGCGCCTCGCTGCGCCAGGTCACTTCCGCGGCGAACGTGAACCTGGCCGCCGTCAACTATCACTTCGGCTCCAAGGAAAACCTCATCAACGAGGTATTCCGCCGCCGTCTCGACGACCTCAACACGCAGCGCATCCAGGCGCTGAGAAAGGCGCTCGAAGAGCCGCTGCCGAGCCTCGAATCCGTACTCGCCGCGTTCGTGCGCCCCGCCCTCGCCCTGAGCGGCGACGCCCATGGCGGCGCCGCGTTCGTGCGCGTGCTCGCGCGCGCCTATGCGGAACACAACGAGCAGCTGCGCAAGTTCATGCACGACCATTATTCCCATGTCCTGCGGGAGTTTGCGGGCGCTTTCTCGCAACTGCTGCCACAGATGGACAAGCAGGAACTGTACTGGCGTCTCGACATCATCAGCGGCGCGCTGACCTATGCGATGGCCGATTTCGGCGTCATCAAGCGCCGCGGCACGACGCCGGAACAGCATCGCGATCTCGCCGCCGAACATCTCATCAAGTTCGCCGCCGCCGGGCTGCGCGCGCCCTGACGCGCCGGCCCTCCCGGCACAACGATTTCTTCCGCCGATTCCCTCCCCCTTTTTTGATTCCCGTTTCGAGGTCTCCATGAGCAGTTCATCCCTACGTATTCGCAAGGTCGCCGTACTCGGCGCAGGCGTCATGGGCGCGCAAATCGCTGCCCATCTCGTCAATGCCAACGTCGATACCGTCTTGTTCGATCTCGCCGCGAAGGAAGGCGATCCGAACGGCATCGTGCTCAAGGCGATCGACAACCTGAAGAAGCTCTCGCCGGCCCCGCTCGCCGACAAGTCGCGCGCGGGCTCAATCGTCCCGGCCAACTACGACCAGCACCTCGAATGGCTCAAGGGCTGCGATCTCGTCATCGAGGCGATCGCCGAACGTCTCGACTGGAAGAAGGACCTTTACGCAAAAATCGCCCCGTTCGTGGGCGAGCATGCGATTCTCGCCAGCAACACTTCAGGCTTGAGTATCAATGCTTTAGCAGATGTTCTTAGTGTACATTTGCATGAACGGTTCTGCGGCGTGCACTTCTGCAATCCGCCGCGCTACATGCACCTCGTCGAACTGATCCCCGGCGCCAAGACGCAGCCTGCGGTGCTGACGGGCCTCGAGGCTTTCCTCACGACCACGCTAGGCAAAGGCGTCGTTTACGCGAAGGACACCCCGAACTTCATCGGCAACCGCATCGGCGTCTTCTCGATGCTCGCGACGATGCACCACACGGCTCAGTTCAAGCTCGGCTACGACGTGGTCGACGCGCTGACCGGGCCGGCCATCGGCCATCCGAAGAGCGCCACCTACCGCACCGCCGACGTCGTCGGTCTCGACACGATGGACCACGTCATCAAGACGATGCGCGATGGCCTGCCGGCCGACCCGTGGCACGGTTACTTCAACGCGCCGCCCGTGCTGCAGGCGCTGCTCGGCAAGGGCGCGCTCGGCCAGAAGACCGGCGCCGGTTTCTTCCGCAAGGTCGGCAAGGACATCCTCGTGCTCGACCCGGCGAAGGCCGACTACGTCGCCGCCGCGGGCAGCGTCAGCGACGAAGTCGCCGGGATCCTCAAGCTCAAGTCGCCCAGCGAGAAGTTCGCCAGACTGCGCGCGAGCGGCGATGCGCAGGCCCAGTTCCTCTGGGCGATCCATCGCGACCTGTTCCACTACGCCGCGTTCTTCCTCGCCGATATCGCGAGCACGGCGCGCGACGTCGACTTCGCGATGCGCTGGGGCTACGGCTGGGAGGTCGGTCCGTTCGAGACGTGGCAGGCGGCCGGCTGGGCGCAGGTCGCGCAGTGGATCAACGAAGACATCGCCGCCGGCAAGACGATGGCGAAGGCGCCCCTGCCAGCCTGGGCCACCGACCCGAAACGCACGGGCGTGCACACGGCCGATGGCTCCTATTCGCCGTCGGCCGACAAGTACCTTCCGCGCTCGACCGAACCTGTCTACAAGCGCCAGCTGTTTCCGCAGACCGTCCTCGGCGCCAAGGTCGACCGCGGCACGACCGTGTTCGAGAGCGACGACGCACGCTGCTGGCACGGCGGCGACGACATCGCGGTGCTGTCGTTCAAGACCAAGATGCACACGATCAGCGCGGGTGTCATCGACGCGGTGCATCGCGCGATCGACGAGGCCGAGCGCGGATTCGCGGGACTCGTGATCTGGCAGGATTCCGAGCCCTTCAGCGCTGGCGCGGACCTGTCGGGCGCCATGCCGTCGCTGCAGGCCGGCAAGCTCGCCGAGTTCGAGGGCTTCGTCGCGCGCTTCCAGGACACGAGCATGCGCGTCAAGTTCTCGCTCGTGCCGGTGGTCGCGGCCGTGCGCGGGCTCTGCCTCGGCGGCGGTTGCGAATTCCAGATGCATTCGGCGCGCACGGTCGCCGCGCTCGAAAGCTACATCGGGCTCGTCGAGGCCGGCGTCGGCCTGCTGCCGGCGGGCGGCGGCCTCAAGGAGATCGCGTTGCGCGCCGCACTGAACGCGACCGAGGGCGACGTGTTCACGCAGCTCAAGGGCATCTTCCAGACCGTCGCGATGGCCAAGGTCTCCGCGAGCGCGCTCGAGGCAAAGGAACTCGGGCTCATGCGCGCGAGCGACGTCGTCGTCTTCCACGCGGACGAACTGCTCTACGTCGCGAAGGCCGTCGCGAGGGGACTCGCACAGACCGGCTATCGCCCGCCGCTGCCGAACCGGCAGATTCCCGTCGCGGGTGATGTCGGCGCAGCCACGCTCAAGGCCGCTGTCGTCAACATGCTCGAGGGCGGCTTCATCTCGGCGCACGACATGGAAATCGCGGGACGCATCGCCGACACGCTGTGCGGCGGCCAGATCGAACGCGGCTCACTGGTCGACGAGCAGTGGCTGCTCGATCTCGAACGCAAGCACTTCGTCGCGCTCGCCCAGATGCCGAAGACGCAGGAGCGCATCGCGTTCACGCTGAAGACCGGCAAGCCGTTGCGCAACTGACCTGATACAGCGAATGACGCGCGTTTCGCGCCTTCCGCGTCCAACTCTTACGATTTTGAGGTAACGAACATGACCAGACAGATTCAGGACGCCTACATCGTCGCCGCGACCCGCACGCCGGTCGGCAAGGCCCCGCGCGGCGTCTTCCGCAATACGCGACCCGACGACATGCTCGCCTTCGCGATAGACGCGGCGCTCGCCAAAGTGCCGCAGATCGACAAGGCGCGCATTGATGACGCGGTCATCGGCTGTGCGATGCCCGAGGCCGAGCAAGGCATGAACGTCGCGCGCATCGCGGTGCTGCTCGCCGGGCTGCCGAACGTCGTGTCGGCCGTGACCGTCAACCGCTTCTGCTCGTCGGGCCTGCAGGCGGTCGCGATGGCAGCCGATCGCATCCGTCTCGGCGAAGCCGACCTCATGCTCGCCGGCGGCACGGAGTCGATGAGCATGGTGCCGATGATGGGTTATCACCCGGTCTTCAATCCGTCGATCTTCGCCAACGAGCACATCGGCATCGCCTACGGCATGGGCATCACTGCGGAGAAGGTCGCCGAGCAATGGCAGGTCACGCGCGAGCAGCAGGATGCGTTCGCGGCGGCGAGCCACGCGAAGGCGCTCGCGGCGATCGCGGCCGGCGAATTTGCCGACGAGATCACGCCGTACACACTCGCCGACCACTATCCCAATCTCGCGACGCGAGCGACGGTCGACGACGCGCGTACGATCAAGAATGACGAAGGCCCGCGCGCGGGCACGACCGCCGACGTGCTCGCGAAACTCAAGCCGGTGTTCCGCGCAAACGGCAGCGTCACGGCCGGCAACTCGTCGCAGATGTCCGACGGCGCCGGCGCGGTGCTGCTCGCGAGCGAGCAGGCGATCAAGGACTACAACCTGACCCCGCTCGCGCGCTTCGTCGGCTTCGCCGTCGCCGGCGTGCCGCCCGAGGTCATGGGCATCGGCCCGAAAGCGGCGATTCCGAAAGCGCTCAAGCAGACCGGCATCAAGCAGGACGATCTAGACTGGATCGAACTCAACGAAGCCTTCGCCGCGCAGGCGCTCGCGGTGATCAAGGATCTCGGCCTCAACCCCGACAAGGTCAATCCGCTCGGCGGCGCGATCGCGCTCGGCCACCCGCTCGGCGCGACCGGCGCGATCCGCGTCGCGACCCTGCTCAACGGCCTGCGCCGGCGCAAGCAGAAATACGGCATGGTGACGATGTGCATCGGCACCGGCATGGGCGCGGCGGGCGTGTTTGAGTCCTTGTGATCTGCAGCGCGACGACCGAATAGCACCGATTCGATCGCGCCGATTCGATCGCGATGATCGAGTCGCCGCGATCGCACCGTCGCAATCGAATCAAACGAACGCTCGTCGAGATCGCGTCATCGCGATCCCGTTGTCGACGATTGGCGCAAACGAAGCGTCGACGATCGAGTATTGGGTGACGAGATGCGTCGCGCTGGCGTTGGCCTGCATGCTGCTTGCAGGCTGCGCGGCGATGCCACGGGATCGAAGCAATTTCCAGGTCGAAGATCAGGACTTCGGCCTCATTGCCGACGCAGCGCTGAAGATGATCGAGCGCACGCACCACGTCGCCGCGTTCGTCGTGTCGGCAGATACCGATCCTCGTGCCCGCAGCGCGTTGCGGAAGCTGCGACAAGTCGTCGCGCCGGAGGCGGTGCCGAAACCGGCGGAACTGGTCCTGCCCGACGAGTACTTCGTCATCGAGCGTTTCACGATAGAAAACTCTGTCGCAATGGTCGAAGGCCAGATCGGGCCGATCACCAAGGCCGCCGAAGGTCGCAACCTCCCGGGCTGCGGGCTGCGTTTCTCGATGGCGTTCTTTTGGGAAATTAAGGAATGGCGCAGCCATTCGTACAAGGTTCTCGATTGCGCGCAGCCACGTTCGTGGACGCCGGTCGACTGAGCCATACTGTCGCGCCTGCCGACGCAGAGCCACTGCACCGGTCGAGAAAGCGGAACAACCTCGCCTCGCGTCATGACCACGACACCGTCGCTGCAGCGCAGATTTACTTGCCCGCACGAAAGTGAAATCGTAACGATCCAGTTGCCCTATCCCCTCGCGAACAACCCGGAGACTCACATGATCGGCTATGCCACCGTCGGCACGAACAACCTCACCCGCGCTGCGGCCTTCTACGATGCGTTGCTCGGCACCATCGGCGCGAAGCGCTGGATGGAATCGGATCGCTTCGTCGCCTGGGCCTGTGCTCCCGACAAGCCGTCGCTCGGCGTGGCGTTGCCGTTCAACGGCAAGCCCGCAACCGTTGGCAACGGCACGATGGTCGCCTTGCTCGTCGACAGCAAAGACAAGGTCGACATGCTGTACAAGAAGGCGCTTGAACTCGGCGGCACCGACGAAGGGCCGGCCGGCCCGCGTGGCGAAGGTTTCTACGCCGGCTATTTCCGCGACCTCGACGGCAACAAGCTCAACGCATTCTTCATGGGTTGAGGAGCACGGCGCGCTCGCTGCAGAGAGACTTGTCTACGACTGTGCGGCGCATCGCCGCACAGCTTGATGCGGCCTAGCCTGCCTGTACGGCTCGACACGAACTTCGCGGGCATCAATGAAATCCGTTTCGCAACCCGGGTTTCCGCATCGAAGCACGGACACGGTTTCGCGCACCACCCTTACGCCGCAGGAATCCACTCGCTGTCGCAACGCGGGTGCGGTAGGTACCATGACTTACGGCATGGTGCCCGCGCGGAACCATTCGCCGTCCCCTGAACTCTGTTGAGAATCTCCAGTATCGGATCGCCCGATGACCTTGCGCCTGCGCCGATTCCTAGCCGAATACAAATCACTGTTGTTGTTTTTCGGGCTCATGCTCGTATTCCGTTCCGCCGTTGCGGACTGGATGTACGTGCCGACAGGATCGATGAACCCGACGATCGTCGAAGGAGATCGCATCCTTGTCGACAAGTTCGCCTACGGCCTGCGCGTTCCGTTCACGGAAGTTCGCCTGACCGAAGGACACGACCCGCGACGTGGCGACATCGTCATCTTCCCGTCGCCCGAAGACGGCGTGGTGCTCGTCAAGCGCGTTGTCGGCCTGCCGGGCGATGTCGTCGAGATGCGCGATGAACAGTTGCTCGTGAACGGCGTTGCTGTCGCCTACGAACCGACGAATACGGTTGCCGACGGCGACCTTCTGGCGATCACGCGGCGCGAATCACGCTATTACCTGAGCGAAAACCTGGGCGCGATGACGCATCCGATCATGGTGCTGCCGAACCGCAACGCGATGCGCTCGTTCGCACCGAAGACGGTGCCTGCCGGGCAATATTTCATGCTCGGCGACAGCCGCGACAACAGCAAGGATTCGCGCTACTTCGGCTTCGTCTCGCGCACGAGCATTGTCGGACGCGCCTACCGCGTCGCCTACTCGCTCGATTCAGACCGCTGGTACCTGCCGCGCGGCGATCGCTTCCTTTCCGCGCTCAAGTAGCTCCGCCAGCGTTACTGAAGAATATTCGAGGGGGCGCAAGGCAGCGACCTGGCGCCCCGTCGCGTTCGTCTGACAGAGCTGCAGTTTGCTCAATTCGCTTCGGTACCGCTGAAATGTCGTGACGAGAATGGCCGGATGGGCCGACTGGGCAGACTCGGACGCGAGTGTCGCCAACTATGCGTCCGGACCGCAGACCCGGTTTCGACCCTGCGCCTTGGCGCGATACAGCGCCTCATCGGCCCGCCCTACGAGAACCTCGGGCTGGGACTTCGTGTCGGGCACGAGAACCGCAATGCCGATGCTTATCGTGACATGGGTCGCCGCACTCGACGAGCGGTGCTCTATCTCGAGCGCGCGCACCGTGTCGAGCAACCTGTGCGCGACTGCCTCTGCCTCTGCTGCTCCGCAATTGGTGAGCAGCAATGCGAATTCCTCGCCGCCATAACGCGCCGCGAGATCGGCGCTCGATCTCGTAACACTCGCCAGCGTGCCCGCCACCGTCGCGAGCGCAGCGTCACCCGCCAGGTGACCGTAGGTGTCGTTGTAGGCCTTGAATGCGTCGATGTCGCAAAGGAGCACGGCGAGCGGCGCGTTGCCGCGACAATGAGCGATCCAGCACAACGAAAGCCGCTCGTCGAAGGCGCCACGGTTGGCGATGCGCGTCAGCCCATCGAGCGATGCAAGCCTGCGCAACTCGGCATTCGCCGCGCGCAACGCGTCGGTGCGCAGCGCGACTTCACGCGTAAGCACCCTTTCATTCGCATGCAATCGCCAGACGCGCAGCCGATACATGCCGATCAGCAGGCCCAGCACGATGAACAGCGCAAGAAAGCGAAACCACTTTGTCTCCCAGACGTGCGGCACGATGCTGAAGCTCTCGTTCGCACCGACGTCATTCCAAACACCATCGTTGTTGCTCGCGATCGCCCTGAACGTGTAGTCGCCCGGTGGCAGATTCGTGTAATAGGCGATGCGTCGATCAACGGCGTCGACCCAATCGCGATCGTAACCGTCGAGCTTGTAGCGATAGCGAACTGCCTCAGGCGCGACGTAGCTCATGCCGGCATAGTGGAACTCGAGCCGATCCGCATCGGGACCGATCTGCGGATTCGCAGCGAGGTCCACCTCCTTGCCATCGACGAGCGAGTGCTCGATCGCCACAGGCGGAGGCAGCAGATTGAGGCGTTGCTTCGTCGGATCGATACGCACGAGGCCACGGGACGTGCCGATCCAGAGCCAACCGTCCTTCGACCGCAGCGCGGGCGCCTGCGACGCGCCATTGCCCTGCTGCGAGAGCATGCCGTCACTCTTGCCGAACCATGTGGGCGTGATCGCCTTGGTCGTGCCAGCGTCCAGCGCACTGAAATCGACCTTGGCGTAGCGTCCGATGCCGCGATTCGTGCTGATCCAGAAATGACCCGCTTCGTCATCGAGAATCACGAACACCGCGTCGCCGAACAAGCCAACGTTCTCGCCGTAACGCGACAACCCGCCGTTCCGCCAGCGCATGATGCCCTGGCTCGTGCCGAGCCAGATGCTACCGTCGGTGGCGGGATGAAACGCGAAGACGCTTACGCCCGGCAGGCCGTCGGTGCCGCAACGATCGACGCTGCCTGCGCGCAGGCAGCGCAATCCACTGCGCAACCCGACCCAGAGTTGCCCATCCGGGTCCTCATACATCGCGCGAACGTCGTCGTCGTGCAGGCCTGCGATCGGCGTCACCTTGTCGCCTTCCACTCTGGCGAGGCCGCGCGAAGTCCCGGCCCAGACGCCGCCTTCCCTGCGGCCGATGACCGAGAACGCAATATTTCCCGGCAGGCCATCGGCAACGAGAAAGTTGCGCACCTTACCGTCTGTGCCGATACGGCTGAGGCCATCGATCGAGCCCACCCAGATATTGCCGGCCTTGTCGTCCGCGATCGAGCGGATGAACGGCGACGGCAGGCGCGCGTTGCCGTCCCAGGGCACGAGAACGCGGTCCCTGTAGCGCGCGAGACCCGAGCCGTCTGTGCCGGCCCAGATCGTGCCGCTGGCCTCTTCGTAGACGGCGCGCACGGAGCTCGATTCCATCGAGCCCGTCACCGTGATCAGTTTCGAATCGCTGAGGCGGTGAACGCCGCCGTCGGTCGTGCCGATCCAGATGTTGCCCTCGCGATCTTCGAGCGTGGAACGCACGACCTGATTGCCGAGACCGGGCATGTCACGTTCGCAGTCGAGGCGCGTCGCGTTGAGCCGGCAGATGCCGAAGCCGAGCACCGAGATCCAAAGGTTGCCGTCTCGGTCCCCTTGCGTCGCGTAGACGCGCTTGCCGACGATGGCAGCCGCCAGCGGCTCGAGTTCGAAGTGACCATCCGCGTACCGTGCCAGGCCGGATTGCGTCCCGGCCCACAGTACGCCCTTGCTGTCGAAGCCCAGGGTGTATACCGCCGAGCTCGGCAAGCCGCGATTGACGCCGATGACGTCCACGCTACCGTCATGCCAGCGCGCAACGCCCGCGCCATCGATGGCAACCCATATGTCGCCGGCCTCGTCCGTGACGATCGCCCGATAGACACCGCGCGGAAAACCGCTGTCTGCGCCGAGTACATGAACGCCTGACGCGTCGTTGCGTACAACGCCGACGTTCGTCGTCATCCAGATGGTTCCAGACTTGTCCTGCGCGAGACCGAACACGGTCTCGATCTCGGCTGGCAACGGCACCTCTTCGAGCCTGCGCCCGGCGGTGCGGTACAGACCGCCGTTCAACGTACCCACCCAGAGCATGCCGGAGCGATCCTCGAGCAGAGCCGTGATCGCGGAACTGCGCAATACCGGCTGGGTGCGCCGGTCGATCGTTTCGAAACCCGAGCCGCTGTAGCGCGCCAGACCGCCGTAGGTGGCCAGCCAGATCGATCCGTCCGCATGCTGCGCGATCGAAAGCACGGTGCTTTGCGGCAGCTGGTTTTCGTACCAGAAATGGGTGAGCTGACGGACGGCTCGATCGGGATCGAGCGCGCGCGCCGGCGTGCCGACCAGCAGCACGCAAAACAGGCACAGCATCCCTCTCCACCGATACGCTTTTCGTTTCACGCGCAGCCACTTTCCCTACCGGGCGCTTGTCGAACTCTTACAGGCAATATTCAAATGACATGCCAAGCGCCTGACTAACAATCATTTTTGCTTTTTTTGCTCTCGGGCTGACTCGAGAGGCACAACGTTGGGCCAACTATGTCACAGATGCCACCGGACGTCGGGGAAAGGGAGGTGATGCGGAACGTCACTCAGCGGCGCTTGTGCAGACCGTACCCGTACGTCCTCACCCACGGCGTCAACGCGTCCACCCAGATCGCATATCCGGCAGGCCGCATGTGCAGCCCGTCCGGCAACAACAACTCGGGGCGGGGCCTGCCTTCGCCATCGAGCATCCTGGACGCCACGTCGACATATATGACGTCGTGCTGGGATTTCGCCCACGCGGCGACTTCCTCGTTCGCCGCACGCATCCTCGGCCAGAGGGCAACCCGCGCGACGCTCGGTTTGATCGAAACGAAAATGATGGCCACGTGCGGGAGGTTGCTGCGCAGGCGATCGACGAACGCTTGAAAGTCGGCGAGCACCTGGGCCGCCGTTCGTCCTTCGGCAATATCGTTGTCGCCCGCATAGAGGACGACGAGCCGCGGGTGATACGGCACCACGAGCTTGTCGGCGTGGCGAGTCGAATCGGCGATGCGCGAGCCGCCGAACCCGCGGTTGATGACCGACGCCCCGGGGAAGTCTTGCGCGAGGGTCGTCCAGAGACGAATGGACGAACTGCCGACGAAGACGATGCCGCGCTGCGGCGGTGGATTCGCTGAGTCGCCCGCCACGAGCGCATCGATCTCTTTCGCCCACGGTGACTGTTCCGCCTCCTGCGCATACGCGCGGGTGACGCCGAGCGACAGCAAGAGACACAGAATGGTAGGCGCGAGATGGCGCAGTCCGGTCATGCTTCGCTCCGTCAGCATGCGATTGCCGCATTGCATACGCTTTTCGGCGGCTGCGCAATGACGTCCACGTCCGCCGTGGTCTGCGACGAGCCGCCACGCCGCGCGCAAAGCAAGTCCGCGCGCGCATCGGGCATGGCACAATCGCCGCATGCAACGCATTCATGCGGATCCCGCGCAGAGCAACGCCGAGTTCCTGCTGACCCATGCGGGTCCCGCGCGCATCGGCCTCGCGGGCGGCAATCATCCGATCGATCGCTCGATCCGACGCGCGCAACGCCTGCTCACCAGGAAGGACGACAGCGCCTGGTCGCACGCGTTCCTTTTCGGCACGCGGCGCAGCGATGATCATTGGTGGCTGTTCGAGTCCGACCTCGATGTGCGCCACAAGCAGATTCGCCTCGGCGCCCAGGAGAATCGCCTGACGAAGTTTTTCGACCGGCATGAGTGGCCCAATCTTGCGATCCTCGATTTCGGCCTCGACGACACGCAGGCGCGACGGGTGCTCGCGGCCGCGCTCGAACTGCTCGCGAATGCGGCGCGCTATTCGTTGCGCGAGATCGTCGGCACCGCACTTGCACTCGCCCGCCCAACGCTGCGAGGTCGCGAGAATCTGCTGGCCCGCGAAGGCTCACTCTATTGCTCGGCGTTCGTGCAACATTGTTATGCCGCGATCGATCTGGCTTTCGTCGACGGCGTGAGCCTGAAGAACACCACGCCGCACGATATCGCGAGCAGCCAAGTTCCACATACCGCGCATTTGCTCGTACGCGAGTCGGGCGCCGAGCGCTAGCAAACCGCCCGCTGGGCGGAAACTGCCAAATTCATCAACATTTTCAGTGCCTTCGTCTCCGCAAGGAGCGACAGCCTGGCCTGCTTCTTGCTTTATCTCTGACAACCTAATCAGAAATCAGCCAAGAAGAGCAGGCAACCATGGCCACGATGACCGCTACCGTTCACCCCTACTATCAGCGCCGCTACCGTCGCATCGTCTGGCGCCAGCGCTATGACGGCCTCGTCACGGTCGCGTATCGTAGCGGGCACGCGATTGCGGGCATCTCGGGGCCCTGGTCCGATCGTTATGTCCTGACCTGGTGGGCGCAGCAGTATTCGGCCGGCTCCCTCGAGATGTTCGACACGATGGAAGCGGCGCAACTTGCTGTTGCACAACGGGTTCGCGAGAGCCAGTCCTCAGGCCGCACCGACCTGCAGGGCGTGCTGCAGAGCATCCGCTCATCGCTTCGGCCCTCGTGGATTTCGCGCCTCGGCGCGCTGTTCTTCCGTACCAAGACCGAACGCCTGGCGGACTCGACCTTGCAGATGCGTGACCAGTACATGCGCCAGGACACCGATCTCAGCGGGATTCATTTCGACGCCTACTGCTGATCGCCTGCCGCACGATCTGCGGCGCAGGTGACGTTTTTGGTCACAAATGCGCCGCAGACTAGACCAGTTTTGGCGGCTAGACCGCCTTTTGTCGTGCCCAAATGTCGGAAAAGTGCCTAATCGATCGCAAAACAGGCACATAACTTTTCCATTTCGCCCTGATCCGTGTATGCTCAAAACTTCTGGGCATATACCGTTGAATCTAGGGGCATTCCATGTCGATCTTTACCCGGGTCATTGCGATGGTGCGCGGCTATCAGCTCTCGCGCCAGTTCGCGGTCATCGAGCGGCACATCCAATCGATGTCGCAGCCAGCACTGATCAAGCTGGAGACACTGCTCAAGACCGAAATCGCCCGCGCGGAACAGTGTGAATTCCCGCATCTGTATGCCACGCCGCCGGGACAACGCTATGTTCCGTGGGGACAAGGTACGCAGATCGGTTTCGAACGCGTCCAGTCCGACAATCTCGAGGTGCGCCTGCGCGGCATGGCGTTGTGGCTCGCGGTCGTATTCCACGAAACGCGCGATTCGCCGTTCGTGAACTTGCAGCCTCAGCAGCGTGCAGTACTGCGCGTACTCCGCGAGCTGAAGCCGGTCGGGGCGCGCGCCAGCAAGGCGCAAGAATGGATGGCGACGGCCTGATTTTCAGCTGCGGCTGATATCGAACCCTTCAAGTAGCACCGTTCTATCGCAGCACAAGGTTTTTGGGGACAAACGGGCGCCATGCAGGCGCCCTTTTTTTTGCCTTTCGAAACGCATGATTTCCGCCGTATATTTGGCGTCCGGTTTCAGGAAAGGACGACTCATGCGCGGATACGGATTGCAACTTCTGACGGCAATCGCACTCACGTTAGCGAACGGATCGGCCTTTGCCCAGCCCGCTTCCGCCCCAGCGCCCGCACCTGAAGCGCCCGCGTGGGTAGCAAAGAGCAACGCGGCCGCTCAACCTTTACTCGAAGTGATCGCGCGATTCCATCCCGAGTTCGCATCGCGCGTCGGCGTTGCTGGCTACGACGACAGAGTCGTCGACCTCAAGCCCGGTTCGAAGGAACGCGAGCGCGCGGTGGTCGAAAAAGTGCGCGCAGGCCTGCAGAAGTCGCTCTCGTCCGAGAGCGATGCGAATGTGCGCCAGGATCTCGCGATCATGATCAAGTCGGCCGATCGCCGCATCGATTCGAGCCGCCTCGAGGAGAAGTACCTGCTGCCTTACGCCGATGTCGGAGAAATCGTTTTCCAGGGCGAGTTCGCGCTGCTGCAGGACCAGGCGGCACCCGAGCGTCGCGCGCACGCGCTGAACCGCCTGCAGTGCTACGTCGGCACCGCGCCGGGCTGCACGCCGCTGACGAAACTCGCCGAGACGGAGTTCGAGGCCCGACTCGGAACTGCTGGATTGCTCGGCCCTTACAAAGCTGAAGTCGAACAGCAACTCGCCAATTCGGCGCGTTACGCGGATGGCGTGCGCAAGCTATACGCGAAGTACAAGATCGACGGCGCCACGCCGGCCCTCGACGCGCTTACGAAACAACTCGAAGCACACGATGCGTGGGTAAGGGCGACGGTGCTTCCGCACGCACGCACGGATTTCCGCCTGCCGCCCGAGTTGTATGCAAACAATCTCAAGAACGTAGGCCTCGACATCAGCCCGCAAGACCTGATCAAGAAAGCGCAACTCGAATTCATCGAGACACGCGCGCAGATGCAGGTGCTCGCGCCTGCGATCGCGACCGGCGCAGGCAACGCCACTGATTACCGGGAGGCGATCAAGGCGCTCAAGAAGCAGCAGCTCGATCGAAATTCGATCGAGCCCTACTATCAGGAAGTCATCGGCAAGATCGAAAAGATCATCCGCGAACAGAACATCGTCGGCCTGCCGCAGCGGGCGATGATCATGCGTCTCGCCTCGGAGGCCGAAAGCGCCTCGCAGCCCGCGCCGCATATGCAGGCGCCGCCGCTGATCAACAACCACGGCGAGCGCGGCAGCTTCATCCTGCCGCTCGGCAACCCGCCGAGTGGCGACGGCAAGACCGAGGTCTACGATGATTTCACCTGCCAGGCGTGTGCGTGGACGCTGACCGCGCACGAGGGTCGCCCGGGCCACGAGCTGCAGTTCTCCGCGATGGTCGAGCATGGCGTTTCGCTCGCCCGATCGCTGTTTGCGTTCAACAGCGTCAACGTCGAAGGCTGGGCGTTGTACGCCGAGTTCATGATGGTCCGCTACGAGCCGGCCGACGGACAGATGATCGCTCTGCAGCTGCGCATGCTGCGCGCAGCGCGGGCGATGCTCGATCCGATGCTGAACCTCGGACTCATCACGTGCGAGCGCGCGCACGACATTCTGGTCGACGATGTCGGCTTGTCGGAAGCGTTCGCACGCGAGGAGATTGATCGCTTCACCTTCCGCTCTCCCGGCCAGGCGACGGCGTACTTCTACGGCTACACGCGTCTGCTGGAATTGCGCATGCGAGCAGAGGTCGCGCTCGGCAAGAACTTCGATCTCAAGGCACTAAACGATTTCATGCTCGCACAGGGGTTGCTTCCGCCCGAACAACTCGCGGACGCGGTCGAATCTTCGTTCCTGAAACCCAAGAGCGCGAGCGCTTCACACTGACGGATTTCGCGGGAGGTTGCGATGATGACGCGGAGCTTGATGATGCAGACCCTGTCGACGCTCGCCGCCCTGCTCTGCAGCGCGGCGGCAGCACAGGCACCAGCGCCGGCGGTACCCGAAATCAAATTTCATTCGGTGCCGGAGTTCCTGAAGCTGCCGCCGGATCTCTTCTTCGGCGAAGTATCCGGTGTCGCGGTGAACTCTAAACACCACGTCTTCGTGTTTTCACGCGGCAACACGACCGGTCCAGCGTACGGCGCGAGCGCCTCGCAACTGCTCGAGTTCGGCGCTGACGGCAGGTTCATCCGCGAGATCGGCCACAACCTCTATGCCTGGTCTTACGCGCACACTGTGAAAATCGATCCGCACGACAACATCTGGGTGACCGACAAGGGCTCGGACATGGTCGTGAAATTCACGCCGGAGGGCCGCGTAGCGATGGTGTTCGGTCGCAAGCAGGAAGCCTCGGACGAGGACACCGCGCCGATCAAGAAAGTGACGCCGCCGAAGCCGCCCGACGACGGCTACTTCCGCCAGGTCACGGACGTCGCCTGGGACGCGGCCGACAATACGTATATCAGCGACGGCTACATCAACTCGCGCATCGGCAAGGTCGACAAGGACGGCAACTGGGTCAAATCGTGGGGCGAACCAGGCGACAAGCCGGGCCAATTCAACACGCCGCACAGCATCGCCGTCGACGCCGACGGAAAAGTATACGTAGCCGATCGCGGCAATCGCCGCATCCAGGTCTTTGACGGCGAAGGCAACTTCCTGCGTGAGATGACGATCGACGTGCCAGTCGCCTCCGACGCGCGCCACGCCATCGGCAGCAAGGCGACGCAAACGGCCGCGTCACGCAAACCGGGTTCGCCGTGGGCCATCTGCATCACGCCTCCGCCGCATCAAATGCTGTTCGCGGCCGATGCGTTCCCGGGCCGCATCTACAAGATGACGCTCGATGGCAAGGTACTCGGCACGCTCGGCAAGTCGGGCAAGCAACTCGGCCAGTTCGGCTGGATCCATGAGATGGCCTGTCCCGCCGAGAACGAGCTCTACGTCGCGGAGATACTCAATTGGCGCGTGCAGAAACTCGTACTCGAGCCCACCCATTGAGGGCAACGAGAATCGACGTACCTCATCGTGATCGGTAGCGGCGCGGTCGCGATCGTGGCGGTCGCGATTGTCGGCGCAGCGCCGTGCTCGATAGCGAATTTCAGCGCAGCTGACTGTCTTTGCTGCCGCGGCGGTTGTAACCGCTGAATGCTGTTTGCGCCTGATCCTGCCGCGTCTGGCAGGCGACGCACAGGCGCACGCCCGGTACGACCTTGCGGCGCGCGGCGGGTATCGCCGCATCGCATTCTTCGCAGCGCGCAAGGCCAGGACCGCTGGGCGCGTTGCGACGCGCACGCTTGATCGCGTCCTGAATCGTCGCATCGATCTGGTCTTGTACCGCACCGTCGTTAGCCCAACCGGTGGCCATGTCTATCTCCCAAGAACACCGCAATGATCTCATAGAGATGGATGCCATTCGCGCGATTTGAAGGCGCACTGCCAGCGCGAATTTGACTAGGATCGATGGCGAAAATCCGATGCTGTCCGAGCCTGCCCGTGGCCGTGAAATCGGCGTGATCCTTCACTCGAGATGCGCGACGCAAGCCGCTGAACAAATAAGATATTTTTAACTTTCAGTCGTATTTCCATTGCCTCGGAATCGGCGTAGGCTCCGGGTTCCCACTCATCACCGGGAACGGCCATGGCCCTTTGGAAAGATCAGATCAACAAACCTGTTCCCGCAGCGGGCGAACCGATGCCGGGGTCGCGTTTCGACGCAATGGCGCCCGCGACCGCCGAGCACAAACTCGAGACGCCGCCTGCTCAAGCGATTACGCCGACGCAGGCGCCGATGCGCGAGAAGGCCAAAACCGAGTCGCTGATCGCTCCCGATATCGCCATCGAGGGCAAGATCGAAGGTGCGGGCCACGTACGTATCGCGGGTCGTTTCAAGGGCGACGTCAATGTCGACGGCGACCTCACGATCGAATCGCGTGCCACCGTGACCGGTAGCGTTCGCGCAGAGAAAGTCATCGTCAGCGGCGAGCTCATCGGCAACATCGACTCGGCGACACACGTCGAGCTGGCGCAGGGCGGCGCGCTGACGGGCGACCTCAAGGCGGGTTCGCTGATCGTTGCGGCCGGTTCGCGCATGCGCGGGCACGCAGATTTCGGCTGGGACGATCTTGCGGCGAAGAAGAACAACGGTGCCGAGCACGGTTCGAAAACGTGACGGCACCGCGTTCCGGCGTCCCGGGCGCGACGCGCACCTGTCCGCACTGCCGCGAGACGATACTCGAGAGCGCGGCGGTCTGCCCTGCTTGTAGGCATCATCTGCGCTTCGCGGCTTCGGCGCCGGTCGCCGAAACGAAGGACACAGCGGTTGCGGTAAACCCTTTGCGGGTCGAGGGGCAATTCCGCAACCCCGCCGAGGGCGGAACATGGGAATACTCGATGGTGCTCACGATTCGCAACGAACGCGGCGAGGAGATTGCTCGCCGCATCGTCGGCGTTGGCGCGGTGCAGCCCGGCGAGCAACGCACGTTCACGCTCAACGTCGAAATGTTGCCGGCCGAACGCGGCAAGCGCACGCGGCACTGACACACGCGGGCGAACGCGATCGATCGATCGCGTCGCGATGCGACGCAGAGGACTCGCACGGCAACCGAGCCGCCCCGGTGCGACCCCTCTTTTGCTGCGAATCGTGCAAATTGACGGCCGCGTTCCGCTCGAGCTAGGAGGTGTCTACGCTGAGGCCCTTCCCCCTTGCGCGATTCGTCTCGAGATCTCACGCTTGGCCCGGGCCTTGCAGCACACGCAGCTGAAATGCCCGGGGAACGGGCGCACTGACCGAACAGGCAACGGGGATGGCGATTTGTTCGACGTGATGACGCGCCTGCGGGCGACCGCAATGCTGCTGGGTCTCGCCTGTTCGCTCCAGTGCGCATTCGCGCAGCCCGCACCCCGCGCAGGATCGCTCGATCTCTTCCGACTCGGTGCGCCTTCGTTCACGAATTTTTCGGTGCGAGACGGCGTGCCCGGTTCGGTCATCGCCAGCGTCCAGACCGATCGCGACGGCTTCGTCTGGCTTGGCTCGGCGCACGGCGTGGCACGCTACGACGGCCGTCGCTGGAGTCGCCGCGAAGAAGCACCCGACGGTACGCTCGGCGACTTCATGACCGATCACGAGGGCACGCTGTGGGTCGCGTTTCGCGACAGCGGCATCGCGCGCCTCGAAGGCGGGGCGTGGCAGCACGAGAACAAGGCCAACGGTGCGCTCGCGAACGATCACGTGCGTCGCGTCGTCGAGACCGTCAATGCCAACGGCCACTTCGATCTCTGGGCGCCGACCTTCGGCGCCGGGCTACTCCATCGCGAAAGCGGTCGTTGGGCTCCGGCGGCCGCCAACAACCAGCTGCCACCCGTGGTGCTCAGCGTCGCACTGACGTCGAAACTCGGCGGCCACGAACGCCTCTGGGCGGGCAGTGGCAACGACGGGCTGTGGTATCGCGAGGACGGGGACTGGCGTCGTTTCCGGACAGACAAGTTCGATCCCGTGCAGATCGAACACCTCATGACGAGCGAGCGCGATGGTCACGAACAACTCTGGATCTCGGTGTTCGGCGGCGGCTTGTGGCGGCTCGACGAAGACGGCCTGCGCGCGTGGAGCGTCGAGAGCGGCGAACTGCCGACGAACGAGGTCTATGCCCTCGCCCGCAGCCACGGCCCCGATGGTCACTGGACGATCTGGCTCGCGACGCGCGCCGGGCTCGTGCGCCTCTACAACGATCGCGTCGACGTGTTCGATCGCCGCCACGGGTTGCCGTCGAATGCGATTCGCGGTCTCAGTGTGTGGCGCAGCACCGACGGCGTCGAAGTGCTGTGGCTCGCGACTGAAAATGGCGTCGCGCGAACCATTGCAGGCGCAAACCAGTGGCAGACCATCTCGCTGCTCGGCGCGAGCGCGACGGGCGTCTTCGGCGTCCTGCCCGAGACCGACGACCACGGCGGCGAACGACTGTGGGTCGCGGCAACGGCCGACGGACTCGGCTTGTTCGAAGACGGCCACTGGCGCACGTTCTCGCAATCGAACGGCGCCTTGCCCGACAACGACGTGCGACTGATCAAGCGCATTCCCGAAAGCGACGGCACGACGAGCCTCTGGGTCGGCCTGCGCGGCGGGCATCTGCTGCGAGTGCGTAGCGGACCTAAGTTCGAGACGGTCGACACCCCGTGGACGAGGGCGCCGGCCGAAGCCGTGCTCGATGTGCTCGCGCGCAAGGTCGACGGCCACTACGAGCGCTGGGTGGCAACGCGCCAGTCTGGCCTCTATCGCTGGCGCGACGGCAGATGGACATCTATTCGTCCCGAAGGCACGGCGGGCCCGTGGCGCAGCACCGCAATCGTCGAACAGCTCGATGGCAGCGGTCGCTCGTGGCTCTGGGCCACGAGCGCGCATGGCCTGATGCGCTTCGGCGAAGATCGAATCGCGCTGCTCGGCAGTGAGATCAACCTGCCCGACCTGGACCTGCTCGGCATCGATCTTCATCGCGACGAGGGCGGCCGCCAGGTGCTCTGGATCGGCAGCGCGCATCACGGCATCGTGCGCGTCGACGTGACGGATCCGCTGCGCCCCACCGTCATCGCAAAAGCGTTGCCCGAACCGCCCGATCCGACCGCCTACAGCGCGAAGCACGATTCGCGTGGCGGCGTGTTCATCTGCACGAACGACGGCATGCAGATGCTGACACCGGACGGCGATTCGTTCACATCGCGCGTGTTCAAGCGCCGCGATGGCATGCTGCATGACGAATGCAATACCAATGCGCAGTTCGTCGATGCGCACGACCGCTTCTGGACCGGCACGCTCGGCGGCCTCACGGTGTTCGATCCGGGCCGCGAACTGCATGACCGACAGCCCAAGCCGCTGAAGGTCGTCGACGTGCGCATCGACGATGCGCGCTTCGGAGACGGCTCGGCTGCCGATGGCCGCGTGCTCATGACTCCTGGCGAGCGTGAGCTCTACGTCGAGTTCGCTCTCTTGTCGTGGCGCCGCGAGACCGAGTCGGTATTTCGCACTCAGCTCATCGGTTACGAGGCGGCGCCGAACGCGTGGGGCGCGCAGAACTACCGCGACTTCAACGAGCTGCCGCCCGGAGACTATTCGCTGCGCATCGAGGGGCTTGACTACGCGGGCAACGTCAGCAAGCCGATCGACATCGCGGTGAAAGTCGCACCCGCCTGGTGGCAGCGCACCTCTTCGCGCATCGGATTCGGCGTGGCCGCGCTGTTGCTGCTCTATGCGTTGTTGCAGTGGCGTACGCACAGCCTGAAGACGCAACAATCGCGACTCGCGGCGCAAGTTGCGACACGTACCGCCGAATTGCATATCGCCAATGCGCGCCTGCTCGAACTGTCGTATCACGATGCCTTGACGGGGCTCGCGAACCGACGTCGACTCCTCGAAACGCTCGATTCGATTCCGGTCGCGCACAGGGGAACGAGCACGGCGCTGCTGCTCGCGGACGTCGATCATTTCAAGAGCTACAACGACCGCTTCGGTCATCCCGCAGGCGACGAAGCCCTGCGGCGCGTGGCCCGGGCCATACGCGATAGCTTGCCTTCGCGCGCGCTCGTGGCGCGCTACGGCGGCGAAGAGTTCGCTTGCCTGCTGTCCTCGGTCGACGCCGATCAGGCGCGCGAACTCGCCGAGCACGTTCGCGGCGAAGTCGAGAAATGCGCGATTCCGCTGCCGGGCGGTGAAGACATCCCTCGGATTACGATCAGCGTGGGCTTCGCGAGCCGGATCATCGACTCGGGCGCGGATGCCAGCCATCTGTTGCGCGATGCCGACGTCGCCCTGTATCGCGCCAAGCACGAAGGCAGGAATTGCGTACGCGGCTGAGTAGTCGCGGCCGCGCGCACCGTGGTGGACTCGCCTCATCAAGACCAAGCGGACGATTTCTCAGTTCGACAACACGCGCGACGCTGCTGCTTGCGGACTCGTCCAGCTGTGATGCGAACACGTCGAACCGGAAAACTCATCTGAACACGCTCACGCAGTCCTTGATTCTCGCGCTTTTCCTCGCGCTCATGTCTGTCGCATCGGCAGGGGAGCAGACGCCCACCGCATCGACCGGCCTGCAGCGCGATGTCGTTTTCAGCGACTACTCGCCGTTGTCGCGCAGCGCGGAACTGATGCGCCGAATGCTCACGCCGTTGACGGTCCGGCGCATTCAGCAGTCGCACGAAAGCGAGAACCTGCGGGAACAGGCCATCGTGCTCGCGGACGAGAAATTCGCGCTCTACGTGCCCGCGACCGCACCGCTCGAGGGCTATGCGCTGCTCGTCTATGTGCCGCCATGGGAGGAAGCGGTCGTGCCGAAGTCGTGGACGCAGGCATTCGATCGCCACGGCATGATCTTCGTGACCGCGGCAAACTCGGGCAACGCGGCGAAGATTCTCGATCGCCGCGAGCCGCTCGCGCTGCTCGCAGCCGAGAATGTCATGCGGCGCTATCGGGTCGATCCGAAACGCGTCTACGTCGGCGGATTCTCGGGCGGTTCGCGAGTCGCGCAGCGCATCGCCCTCGCTTATCCGGACGTATTCCACGGCGCGTTGCTCAATGCCGGCAGCGACACGCTCGGCGACGCGACGCATCCATTACCGCCAGCTGACCTTTTCGCGCGCTTCCAGCAGTCGACGCGACTCGTCTACCTCACGAACAAGCAAGACTCGCTGCACGTCAGCATGGATCTCGCGAGCCGGCATTCGATGGAGGAATGGTGCGTGTTCGACGTGCGCAACGAGAACGCGCCATGGGCGGGACACGATGCGCCCGATGCGATCACGCTGGGCCATGCGCTGGGCATGCTCGATGCACACGAAAACGTCGACGCGGCGAAGCTCTCAGCCTGCCGCGCCCGCGTCGTCGGCGAGATGGCCAGGCAGCTGGATACGATCGACGAGCTGCTCGTGAAAGGTCGGCGCGAAGAGGCACAGAAGCGGCTCTACGACGCCGATGCCCGGTACGGCGGTCTCGCGGCACCGCGCAGCACCGCATTGCAAAGCCGTATCGATTCGGGCGGCTAGGTCGATGCCACACGGGTTCCGTGGCGCCGCGGCTTCACGCGCTTCACAGCGACGTTAGTCCGACCACAGGCGGGTCAGCGCGCGCGCATATTGCGGCGCCGTCGGCTCGTGCATGAAGTACGCGTAGGTCGTGGTCCAGGCGGTCGCGCGCAGGCGCTCGACCCATCTTGTGAGATCGGCTTCCGCATATTCCTCGATGCGTAGTCGCACATAGCCCCACGATGTCGTCTCGACCAGCGGCGGCGGCGCGTTGTCCTCGCGTTCCGACAGGCACAGTGCCGCGCCTGCGTTGCGCAGCGCGGCGTAGACCTCGTCGTCGAACCAGCTGTCGTTGCGAAATTCGAACGTCGCCTGATGCCCTTCGGGCAGCACGCCGAGGAACTCGGTCAGGCGCGGCACGTCCTTCTTCATGAACGGCGGCAGCTGGAACAGAACCGGACCACGCTTTTCGCCGAGCGCGCTCAGGTTTGCGTAGAGATAGCGCACCGCGTCAGCCGCCGTCTCGACCTTGAGGCGTGCATCGTGCGTGATGCGACGCGGCGCCTTGATCGCGAAGCGAAACGTCGACGGCGTTGCGGTCGCCCAGTTTTCAAGTACAGCGACCTTCGGCGTTTGATAGAAGCTGTTGTTGATTTCGACCGTGCTGAGCCGCTCTGCGTACCAGGCGAGCATCGCCTCGGGCTTGATCTTCTCGGGATAGAAATCGCCTTTCCATTCCTTGAACGAATACCCACTCGCGCCCGCGAAAAGTTGCGCGGGAGTTGTCATCGGTCCGCCTCCATGTCCAGAATCCGGGTATGGCCAAGGGCAAGCTCAGCGAATATTCCGCCAAGCGGGCCTTCGACGCCACCCCCGAACCTGCGCCGAAAGCGAACGACGCGGACAGCGGGCCGCTTCTGTTTGTCGTGCAGCAGCATTCCGCGCGCAGGTTGCACTACGACTTTCGCCTCGAGTGCGACGGCGTGCTGAAGTCCTGGGCTGTGCCGAAGGGGCCGTCTCTCGATCGCGGCGAAAAGCGTCTCGCGGTGCAGACCGAAGACCATCCCTACGACTACGCGTCGTTCGAGGGCGTCATCCCGCCGAAGCAGTACGGCGCCGGCGAAGTGATCGTCTGGGACTGCGGCGTCTATTCGCCCGACGAAGGCGGCACGTCGTTCCACGATCGCGTGCGTGCCGAAAGGGAGGTCCGCGATGGACTCGCCAAAGGCAAGCTCAGCTTCCTCTTGCGCGGCGAAAAGCTGAAAGGCTCGTTCGCCCTCGTGCGCACGAAAGACGCGAATACCTGGCTGCTGATAAAGCACAAGGATCGCTTCGTCACGACCGACGACGTCACGGTGCAGGATCGCTCGGTGCTCTCGGCGGCGACGGTCGCCGAACTCTCCATCGTGCCCGCGCACCGCATCGCCGCAGCCGAGCTCGTGCCGAGCGGTGCGGTGCACGCGACGCCGAAGAAGCTCGCGCCCATGCAGGCGGAACTCGGCGAAGCCGTCTTCAATCGCGCGGATTGGGTCTGGGAGCCGAAACTCGACGGCTATCGCGTTCTCGCTTTCATCGACCGCGACGAAGTCAAGCTGCTGTCGCGCAACGGGCTCGACTTCACGCGCATGTTTCCGCGCGTCGTCGAGGAACTGCGCGGCCAGCTCGTCGATGGCATGATCCTCGACGGCGAACTCGTCGCCTTCGACGCTCGCGGAAAACCCTCGTTCAACGCGCTGCAGAATCGCGCGCAGCAGAAGGGCGAACGCGAGGTCGCCGCGGCGGAAGCGACCACGCCCGTGATCTACTACTGCTTCGATCTGCTCCACTTCGCGGGCATCGACCTGCGCGACAAACCCTACCGCGACCGCCGCCGCTACCTGGCGCAATGCCTGCTGCCCTCACCGCTCGTGCAGCTCGTGCACTCCTCGGAAGACGGCGTTGCGCTGTACGACGCTGCGCTCGCGGCCGGCTTCGAAGGCGTGATCGGCAAGCGCCTCGACAGCAAGTACGAATCCGGCCGTCGCTCGGCGCAATGGCTCAAGGTGAAGCCCACACGCACGGCCGACTTCGTGGTCGGCGGCTACACCGCAGGCAAGGGTTCGCGCGGCGCCCTCGGCGCACTGCTGCTCGGCTACTGGGAAAACAAGAAGCTGGTCTATGCGTCGCATGTCGGCTCGGGTTTCAATGCGCGCACGCTCAAGCTCATGGCGGCGAAGCTCGACAAGCTGCGCCGCAAGACCTGCCCGTTTGCCGAGACGCCCGCGACGAACGGCGCGACCACCTGGGTCGAGCCGGCGACCGTCGTCGAGGTGAGTTTCCAGAGCTGGACCGAAGACGGTGCCCTGCGCGCGCCCGTCTTCATTCGTCAGCGCGACGACATCGACGCCAAATCCGTGCGTCGCGAAGAATCGTCGTCTGCCGCGACGAGCCACATCGAGGCGACCGTGCCGCGGCAGAAAGACAAGCGCGGCGCGCGCGGCGAGATCGATGACATCCTGGGCCAGCTCGATGAAGCGAAGAAGGACTGCACGCTCACGATCGGCGACGCGCGCATCAAGCTGACGCACCTCGACCGCGTCTACTGGCCCGCGAACCCGGCGTTGCATCAGCCCGCGCTGAGCAAGCGCGATTTGCTGCGCTATCTCACCCAGGTTTCTCCGTTCATGCTGCCGCATCTCGCCGATCGTCCGTTGACAATGATCCGCATGCCCGACGGCATCACGAAGCAGCGATTCTTCCAGAAGCACTGGGAGCAGGCGCGCCCCGACTTCGTGGAATCGCTGACCGTCTATTCCGGCAGCAAGGACGAAAGCCACGACTATCTGCTCTGCAACAACCTGCCAACGCTGCTCTGGCTCGCGCAGTCGGGCACGCTCGAATTCCACATCTGGCATTCGCGCGCAGCACTCGGATCCGACGCGCCGTCGCACGGCACGGACTACGCGACCTCGCTAGCCTCGCTCGAGGCATCGATCCTCAACTATCCGGACTACGTCGTCTTCGACATCGATCCCTACATCTACTCCGGCAAGGAAGCGAAGGGCGCCGAGCCCGAGCTCAACACGGTCGCGTTCGAGAAGGGCAAGGAAGTCGCGTTCTGGCTGCGCGAGTTGCTGCTCGGCATGTCGCTCGAGGCGATCGTCAAGACGTCGGGCAAGACCGGGTTGCATGTCTTCGTGCCGATCAAGCGTACGATCGACTTCGATGCGGCGCGACAAGTCTCCGAACTCGTCGGCAGGCACCTCATGCGCCAGCATCCGAAGGACATCACGATGGAGTGGTCCGTGCCGAAGCGAACGGGCAAGATCTTCATGGATTACAACATGAACGTGCGAGGAAAAACGCTGAACGTCGCCTATTCTCCTCGTGGCGAACCCGGGGCGCCCGTGTCGATGCCGCTGACCTGGGACGAACTCGCCGACGCCCATCCTCTCGACTTTCGCTTGACGAATGTGATAGAGAAGCTAACTCGGAATGGAGATCGTTGGCGCAACGCTCTAAAAAACAAGCAAAATCTCGAGCGCGCGCTCGCGAAAAACTCGTCCTGAAGCACCTATACAATAGATGCGCCCGGCCCTCCCCCGGTGCGCTCGTCGGAGAACATCATGGCTGCTCGCTCGATCGCAAGTCTGACCATCTCGTTCGGCCTCGTGGCCATTCCCGTCAAGCTCTATTCGGCGACCGAAGCGAGCCGGACGATCTCCTTCAACCTGTTGCACAAAACCTGCGGCTCGCGCCTCAAGCAGCAGTATTTCTGTGCGAAGGAAGACATTCCGGTCGGGCGCGGCGACATGGTCAAGGGCTATGAGTTCGCGAAGGACCAGTACGTGATGTTCTCGCCCGAAGAGCTCAAGGCACTCGAGGAGACCGGAACGCACGCGGCTGACATCACCGAATTCGTGCCCATCGCGACGGTCGATCCGGTCTACTTCGACAAGGCCTATTACCTCGCCCCCGATAAGGGCGGCGCGAAACCCTACGCGCTGTTCACGAAGGCGCTGCGCGAATCGAAACGCTGCGCGCTCGGCCGCTGGGCCACGCGCGGCAAACAGTACATCGTGATGATTCGCCCGGTCGAAGACGGCCTCGTCATGCAGCAGCTGCTGTACGCGAACGAAGTGCGCTCGATCAAGGACATCGACATCCCGACGATGGACGTGCGCGAGGCCGAGCTCAAGCTCGCGCGCCAGCTCATCGAACAGCAGTCGAGCGCGAAGTTCGATCCTACCGCGTATTCCGACGAGGTCACCGAGCGCATCGAGGCGGCAATTCAGAAGAAGGTGGAAGGTCAGGAGATCACCGTGATCGAAGCGCCCGAAGGCGGCGCGCAGGTGATCGACCTCATGCAGGCGCTGCGCGCAAGCCTCGAGAAGAAATCGGCGACGAAAGCCGGCAAGGCAGCGGCAGCAGAGGAAGCCGCGCCGAAGACACGCAAGCCGCCCAAGCGCGCCGGCGGCGCCGCGCCGGCACCCGCCGCGGCGAGAAAGTCGGCGAAGAAGTGATCGCGAAATACCGAAGTCATGCATCAGTACGGCGTCCGTGACGTCGAGAAACTCCTTGGCCTGCAGCGCAGCACGATCCGCGGCCTGATCGCCGCAGGCTTCGTCACGCCAGCGCGCGGTCCGCGCAACGCATGGCTGTTCTCGTTCCAGGATCTCATCGTGCTGCGCACGGCACAGGCGCTCGCAACTGCGAACGTGCCGCATCGGCGCATCGTCAAGTCGCTGCGCGAGCTGCGCACCCACCTGCCCGAGACGATGCCGATGTCGGGCCTGCGCATCGGCGCGGTCGCGGACCGCGTCGTCGTCAGCGAGGGTGGCAGCCGCTGGCAGGCCGAAACGGGTCAATACCTGCTCGGCTTCGAGGGCGATCCCGAGACCGGCTCGCTGAGCGTCCTCGAGAGTGCGCCGGCCGCGAAACCCGCTTCGCTCGCCGATGCGGTCGCGCTCGAAGCCACCGATCTCGAGGCGGCCGCGCTCGCGTACGAGCGCGCGATCGCCGCCGACCCCGGGCATCTCGACGCCCGCATCAACCTCGGCCGCTTGCTGCACGAGGCTGGTCGGCACGCCGAAGCCGAGCGCGTCTATCTCGCGGCGCGTGCGATTGGCGATGACGCGACGCTCGTGTTCAACCACGCCGTGCTACTCGAGGATCTCGACCGCAGGACCGACGCGATCGCTGCCTACGAAGCCGCGCTACGCATCGACCCCACGTTCGCGGATTCCCACTACAATCTGGCGCTGCTCTACGAATCGGCCGGCAAGCCGCGCGACGCGCTGCGTCACATGGCACGCTATCGCCGCCTCGTCGGCGATTCGGGCTGAGCTGCTGTTCCTGTTCGCAAGTCGCCGGTCGAGTCGAACCAACCATGGGAGGATGCTGATCGTGAAACGCACATCGTCTGCTCTCTTCATACTCTTCGCCGCTGCATTGAGCGTGGTCGCGTACGCGCAGGACAGCAAGCCCGGAACCACCGCCGAGCCCAAGCGCAGCATCCTCGGCAGGCTGGACCAGAGCGGCGTCGACGGCAAGGAAATCGTCCTCGGCACGGTCGAGCTTCCGCAGGGCGTGACGATCGGCTGGCATTCGCACCCGGGCGACGAAGCGGGATACATCCTGCGCGGCTCGATCACCTGGAAAGTGAAAGGTCAGCCCGATCGCGAACTCAAGGCCGGCGACCATTTCTTCAATCCGCGCGGATCGGTGCACAGCGTGACGTCGCTCGAACCGGCCGCCGTCGTGTCGACCTGGATCGTCGACAAGGGCAAGCCGATGTCGGAGCCCGCCAAGTAAGCCGCCATCGTTCGGCTCGTTTTCGCCGCCTCCGCAGGCGTGATGCGTTCCGCACATCGCAGCGGAACGAGGTCACAAGCGGTCGCTTGCGCCGCATGCAGGGGATCGGCATGCTATGTCCATCCGGCGCTGCATCGAGCCGGGAGGGGCGAACCGCGAAGACGAGTCGCCAGGGGTCCCGCAGCCATCGGTCCACGCACGCCCAAACATGATTGAATTCGGACACAGCACGCACGTCGGGTTGCGCCGCGAGCACAACGAGGACACCTACTACGCCGACGCGGTACTCGGCCTGTGGCTCGTGGCTGACGGCATGGGCGGACACGAGCACGGCGAGGTGGCGAGCGCGTTGGCGCGCGACACTCTCGTCCACGAGATTTCCAACGGCACGCCCCTCGCACGCGCCGTGCAGAGCGCCGACGCCGAGATCATTCAGCACTCGAGCCGCAAGTCCGAAGCGCTGCCGATGGGCACGACGATCGTCGCCTTGCGCGTCACGGGCACGGACTACGAAGTCTGCTGGGTCGGCGACAGCCGCATCTATCTGTGGAACGGCGCGCTACGCCAGATTTCGCAGGACCACTCCTACGTGCAGGAACTGATCCAGCAGGGCGCGATCACGCAAGAACAGGCGCGCACGCATCCGCATCGCAACGTCGTGACGCAGGCGCTCGGCGTGACCGACCCGCAGAGCCTGCGCGTCGAGACCCTGCGTGGCACGCTCGCCCCGGGCGAGCAGATCCTGCTTTGCTCCGATGGCCTCACCGAAGAAGTCGACGACTCGCAGATCGCCGAAGTACTCGCGCGCAGCGATCTCTCGGCACAGGAAAGTGTCGATCATCTGATTCTGGCCGCGCTCGATGGCGGCGGCTCGGACAACATCACGGTGATTCTCGTCCGCAATCGCTGACGGGGCTATGTGCCTTCGCACGGCTTTGCGCTTCTTGTTCGGCATCCTGAGCTTGGCTGTCACTTGGCCTCGCGGCCCAGCGCGAGCGCCTGACTTTCTTTATCTCTTGGAGCAGAGCTTTCACTCGCCCTGCGGCGAGCGGCTCGCCTTTTGCTCCTTGTCCTTTTTGGGGCAAAGGCTTTCACTCGCCGTTCGGGTGGGCGCCTGACTTCTTTGTTTCTTAGAGCACGAGCTTTCACTCGCCCTCCGGGCGAGCGAGTCACTTTTCTTGCTCGTGCAAGAAAAGTAACCAAAAGAACACGCCCCGGCATTTGCGCCCCGGCCGTTGGCCGGGGTTCGCGGTCCTACGCTGTGTTGCGCCGACTGCACATCCCTGTGCAGACGGCGCAATCGGCGCGATCCCTCGCGCCGACCCTTCGGGCATCGCGCTCCGGACCGCCGCAACTGACGGGGACCCCAGAGCGGAAGAG
>Ga0163162_10000108_pt1 | contig 74606 bp, 53 predicted proteins | sample S55metaG_FD_115310 | JGI IMG/M metagenome (GOLD analysis project Ga0163162, IMG submission 115310) | Switchgrass rhizosphere microbial communities from Kellogg Biological Station, Michigan, USA - S5-5 metaG | ecosystem: Host-associated > Plants > Roots > Rhizosphere > Soil | place: USA...
CCAGTTTCAGCTCTCCATTTTAATAAATTTTTATCGCCATTCGCCCAGTCTTCCATCATGGTACGGCTAAATTCGCCACTCATAATGTCGTCCTGATGTTTTTGGAACAATGGACGCATAATATCTTTCAATTCTTCCGAAATTTCGAAAGCTTTGATTTTAGCTACATTGCTTAATCTATCCATCATGGCCGTAATACCACCTTGTTTTAAGGCCTCGGTAATTACTTCAACCCCATATTGTACCAGTTTAGAAGCATAACCTGCATCGATTCCTTTTTCTACCATTTTATCGAATGATAGGATAGAACCTGTTTGTAACAAACCACAAAGGATGGTTTGCTCGCCCATTAAATCAGATTTTACTTCGGCTACGAAAGATGATTTTAATACACCTGCTCTATGACCACCAGTACCTACGCAATAAGCTTTTGCCTGTGCCAATCCTTTACCTTTCGGATCGTTTTCAGGGTGAACCGCAATTAAAGTAGGAACACCAAAACCACGAACATACTCTGCTCTAACCTCGCTACCAGGGCACTTAGGTGCAACCATAATCACCGTTAAATCTTTACGGATTTGCATGCCTTCTTCAACGATATTAAAACCATGAGAATATAACAAAGTAGCACCCTCTTTCATTAAAGGCATAATTGCATTTACAACTGCTGTATGTTGTTTATCTGGAGTAAGGTTGATTACAACATCTGCATTTGGGATGAGTTCTTCGTAAGTGCCAACGGTAAAATTATTTTCAGTTGCATTTTTCCACGAATCGCGTTTGCCTTCAATTGCTTCCTTACGTAAAGTGTAGCTTACATCTAAACCACTATCTCTTAAATTTAACCCTTGGTTTAAGCCTTGTGCGCCACAACCTACAATTACCAGTTTTTTACCTTTTAATGCGCTAACGCCATCTAAAAATTCAGAACTGTCCATGAAGTCGCAAACACCTAATTGGTTTAATTTTTCTCTAAGAGGTAATGTGTTAAAATAATTTGCCATTGTTTTTATTGGTTAATTTCTATTTAATTATCGTTTTATATATTTTTTTCCTCAGGGTTGATTACACAGATGGTTTGATTATACCTATTTTTTATCTGTTTTCTTCTTGCCATTGTTTGTGTCCTCAAGAAACATCTTTTATTTTTTGTAAAGCAATTTTCTGTGCTTTTCGGTTACTTTAGCCCCGCTTTTCGTTGCAATCTTTTTGCGATTGTCATCTGCTCCATTTCCGTCATTGCGAGGAGGAACGACGTGGCAATCTTTTTCGTAAAACCTTCAAAAAGTATTTCCACTTCAATCAGGTTTATTCTATTCAGGCTCGGCATTTCAAACCATCACCAGTCTTACATCTTCTATTTTATATTAATTTCTTAAGTGCCGATGCATAACCTTGGTGCACATTATCGTGGCCAATGGTTGTGATCAGAATTTCTTCAATACTATTCATCTGTACGCCATAGGTAGCGGTTGTAAAAGGAGTGATGCTCGAAAATTTTCCACTTGCATAATCTTCCTTTATTTTTTCAATACTTTCTAACGCGATGGTTTTCAATTCTGCTACCTCTTCTTCAGTTACGGTATAAGATGGCTTTGTATCTTTTTTATAATACTCGTTAAATTTTACAGAGATTGCATCTTGCCTTATACCTGTACGAACATAACAAAGCGTTTGCGTGCTCACTACAATGTGGCCAAAGTTCCAGATGATGTTGTTATTGTAACCATTGGGAATTTTATTCAATTGTTCGATAGTTAAGCTATCAACCAGCTTAATAAATGCCCTTCTTGAGTTTATGATAAAATCGAATACCTGATCCATTTTTGTTGTTATTTTTCTGCTTCCGTTAAAGTTTGGTTAAAGGTTATTTTGTTGTAAAATGGATCGTTTACGGTTACGGCCCACGTGCCGTAAAATGTTTTTTCTAATCCTGGGCGGTTGTATTTATACTTTTTATCAATGATGGTTTTATGAAATTCCTTCAACCCCGTACAATCTACAAATACACTTGCACCCGGAGAACAATCGCCATGATGCTCGCTTAAATGTAATTCGATGCCATTGAGCGAAATTTGCATATACACCGGGGTGTTTTCTTCAAAAGTGTGTTCCCAGTCTATTTTAAAGCCCAGCCAGTTCACGTAAAACTCAATCGCTTTCTCGTAATCGAATATTCTTAAAACGGGTATGGCTTTATTACATTTCATATTCACGCTAATTTTAACCGCAAAGGGCATTAAGTATTATGCTTTTACCTTCCACTTTTATGCTCTCTACCTTTGTCTTACATCGTAAAAATTTTCTCTCCTTTATCCAAAAACTCATTTTCTACCAATTCTTCACCAGGTTCGAAAGCTTCGAATTCTTTAAGTTTTTCGTGGAAACCAGCACTATCTTTAATAATGGCTACCCTTGCAGAGCGAACAAATTCAATTAGCTCGTAAGGTTCCAAAGCTTTTACCAAAGCGTCGGTTTCTTCACGGTGACCGGTTACGGCGAAAACAGTATAGTCTTTGCGGATTACTACTGCGCTGGCACCATATTGCCTTAACAGACGCTCTACGGTTACTTTTTCTGCGATTTCATCTGTCGAAACCTTGTAAAGTGCCAGTTCTTGCCAAATAATCTCATCGTTGGTGTTAAAGTAAACTTTTAATACTTCGATCTGCTTCTCAATCTGGCGGGCCAGTTTCCGTAATACTTCATAGCTTTCGTGAATTACGATGTTGAAACGGTGGATACCATCAATTTCAGAAGGGGAGGTGTTAAGGCTTTCGATATTGATTTTCCTCTTCGAGAAAATAATTGCAATCCTGTTTAATAAACCGATGCGGTTTTCAGCATAAACCGTAATGGTATATTCCTGCTTACCTTCCAAATCAGCTTTATCTATTTTATGTTCTAATGTGTTTTGAGTACTCATAATAATTTCTTTTTTACCTTAAACCTTCGGCCTTTAACCTTCTACCTTACTTTAGCCTGATTTCGCTTACGCTCATTCCTTGTGGCACCATCGGGAAAACATTATTTTCTCTACCAACCATTACCTCTAACAAGTAAGAACCCTCATGATTGATCATGGTTTCCAGTGCCTGTCTTAAGTTTGCACGTTCGTCAACTTTGGCGGCCTCGATGTAGTATGATTTTGCTAAAGCCACAAAATCAGGGCTGGTGATGTTAACAAATGAATAACGTTTATCATGAAATAATTGTTGCCACTGGCGAACCATACCTAAAAAACGGTTGTTCAGGATCAGGATTTTAACAGCTGCACCAAACTGCATAATGGTACCCAGTTCCTGAGGGGTCATCTGGAAACCACCATCACCAATAATGGCGATTACCGTTTTATCTGGTGCGCCGTATTTAGCGCCGATTGCGGCCGGTAAACCAAATCCCATGGTTCCTAAACCACCAGAAGTAATATTGCTGCGGGTATTGTTAAATTTAGCATAGCGACAGGCAACCATCTGGTGTTGGCCAACATCGGTAACAATTACTGCTTCACCGCCACAGATTTCATTAATATTACGCAATACCTCGCCCATGGTCATTTCATCACTGGTAGGGTAAAGCTCGGGTGTAATAACCTGGTCTATTTCTTCCTGGTTATATTGTCTGAATTTTGCTAACCAGTCTTCGTGTTTATTTTCGTTAACCAGATTGGTTAATAGCGGTAAAGTTTCTTTGCAATCACCCCAAACGCCTACTTCGGCTTTAACATTTTTATCAATCTCGGCAGGGTCAATGTCTAAATGAACGATTTTAGCCTGTTTGGCATATTTATCTAAACGTCCGGTTACGCGGTCATCGAAACGCATACCTATGGCAATAATTACATCAGCCTCATTTGTTAAAACGTTTGGGCCATAATTGCCATGCATACCCAACATACCTACGTTTAGCGGGTGAGCTGTTGGGATGGCACCTTCGCCCATGATCGTCCAGGCAGCAGGGATACCTGTTTTTTCGATAAAGGCTTTAAATTCTTTTTCGGCCTTGCCTAAAATAACACCCTGACCAAACAATACAAATGGTTTTTTAGCGCCATTAATCAGTTCGGCAGCTTGCTCAATATATTCAACCCTAACTTTTGGTTTTGGGCGATAACTCCGGATGTGATTACATTTTACATACTCAGGGAATTCCTCAAGCTGTATTTGTGCATTTTTGGTGATGTCGATCAATACAGGACCTGGTCTGCCGCTTTTAGCAATGTAAAAAGCTTTGGCCAATACTTCCTGGATCTCCTTGGCATCTGTAACCTGATAGTTCCATTTGGTAACCGGAGTGGTAATATTGATCACATCGGTTTCCTGGAAGGCATCCGTTCCTAATAGGTGTGCAAATACCTGCCCGGTAATACAAACCAACGGTGTACTATCAATTTGTGCATCTGCTAAACCGGTAACCAGGTTGGTTGCGCCCGGTCCGCTGGTTGCGAAACAAACACCCACTTTGCCGCTTGCACGTGCAAAACCTTGAGCAGCATGGATACCACCTTGCTCATGGCGAACTAATATATGTTCTAATTTATCGGCATAATCATAAAGAGCATCATAAATTGGCATGATTGCTCCTCCCGGATAACCGAAAATGGTGGTAACACCTTCTTCAATTAGTCCATTCAACAACACTTGAGAGCCTGTACCTTTAAATAAGGTTTTTGAGGTTTCTGCTTTCGCCCCGGTTTGTTGTATTGTTTCTTGTGCAGTTTCCATAATTATGTTTTTGCGGTTCTATTATTCTTTAATTTTAAACCCTATTCTTTCTCTGTCTTTCCACTTTATCTGAGCAATTTTCTCGTCAATTAGGTTTTCCATGGCATCATAAAGTTCGTTGAGCTGAACATCATGTTCACCAATCCGTTCTTTAATCTCGGTTAATTGTTCGTTAATGTTGCCTTGTTTCAGCAATATTTTGCGCACATCAACAAAAGCCCGCATAATGGCAATATTCATGTTAATGGCTTTATCGCTATTTACAACGCCGCTTAACATGGCTACACCCTGCTCGGTAAAAGCGTACGGCAGCTTTCTGGTGCCGCCCCAACTTGAAGTCACAAATTGTGACTTCAAGTTGGGGCGGTCCTTTATCACAATTTGTGAAGAAGCACCCTCATTAATCGCTTCTATTTGAAATTTTATACTTTCAAACTCTGCAGAAGTTAACTGAAACATAAAATCATCTGGAAAACGCTTAATATTGCGCTTTACCGCTTGATTTAATACTCTGGTTTCAACTTCATAAAGTAATGCCAGATCAAAATCGAGCATTACCCTTTCTCCCCGGATTTCATAAATCCTATTCTGAATACTTTTAATTATTTGCATAATCTGTTTTTTTAGTAATCAATTAATCCAGGGATGATTTTTTGATTTTAATATTCATCAGTTACGCAACCACTTGCTGCGTCGGAAACTGTTTTAGCATATTTATATAAAACACCTTTTGTTACTTTTAATGCTGGCTGAACGTAGTTTTTTCTCCGCTCGGCAATCACTTCTTCACTGACTTGCAGGCTGATGATATTGTTTACCGCATCAATCAAAATCTTGTCTTCATCTTCAACCAAGCCGATTAAACCACCTTTGTAAGATTCAGGTGTAATGTGACCAACCACAAAACCGTGTGTACCACCGGAGAAACGACCATCGGTAATTAGAGCAACCGATTTACCTAAACCTGCACCAATAATAGCTGAAGTTGGTTTTAACATCTCTGGCATACCAGGAGCACCTACCGGACCTGAGTTCTTAATTACGATAACATCGCCAGGTTGAACACGGCCACTCGAAATGCCGGCGATCAAATCATGCTCGCCATCAAATACACGTGCAGGACCTTCAAATTTTTCGCCTTCTTTTCCACTTATTTTGGCTACCGAACCCTTTTCGGCCAGGTTTCCGTAAAGAATCTGTAAGTGACCAGTTGCTTTTATAGGTTCGCTTAATTTTTGAACAATTTTCTGATCGTAATCCATAATCGATTTCACATCAGCTAAATTCTCAGCCATAGTTTTTCCGGTTACTGTTAAACAATCGCCATGAAGTAAACCCTCATTCAGCAAATATTTCAATACTGCGGGGATACCGCCATATTGGTGTAAATCCTGCATCAGGTATTTTCCGCTAGGTTTAAAATCGGCAAGTACTGGTGTTACATCGCTCATGCGTTGGAAATCATCCTGTGTAATTTCTACTCCTATAGCTTTACCCATTGCAATAAAGTGCAATACGGCATTTGTACTTCCACCTAATATAATGATTGAACGAATGGCATTTTCGAATGCTTTTCGCGTCATGATATCTGATGGCTTAATATCTTTTTCCAACAAGATTTTGATGTATTTACCTGCATCTAAACATTCCTGTTTTTTCTCCGGGCTTATGGCTGGATTTGAAGATGAATAAGGCAAACTCATACCTAAAGCCTCAATGGCTGATGCCATGGTATTTGCGGTATACATCCCGCCACATGCGCCTGCACCAGGGCAGGTATGTTTGATGATGCCTTGGTAATCTTCATCGGAAAGATTACCACAGATTTTTTGCCCTAATGCCTCGAAAGCCGAAACAATATTCAATTCTTCTCCTTTGTAATGGCCTGGAGCAATTGTACCGCCATAAACCATAATGGAAGGACGGTCTAAACGTGCCATGGCCATAATTGCACCCGGCATATTTTTATCACAGCCAGGAATAGAAATGATGCCATCATAATATTGTCCGCCGCAAATGGTTTCAATACTATCTGCAATTACATCGCGGCTAACCAATGAGTAACGCATACCATCTGTACCGTTGCTCATCCCATCACTTACACCAATGGTGTTAAAAACCAAGCCCACTAAATCATTTTTCCAGACCCCTGCTTTGACGTCTTTCGCAAGGTCGTTTAAGTGCATGTTGCAGGTGTTACCATCGTAGCCCATACTGGCGATACCTACCTGTGCCTTAGCCATATCAGCATCGGTTAAACCGATTCCGTAAAGCATAGCCTGAGCAGCCGGTTGTGTTGGATCTTGTGTAAATGTTTTACTGTACTTGTTTAATTCGCTCATTGTTTAAAATGTATATTCTGGTTCTGTTAGTTATAATATTTTGAGGCAAAAAAAAACCGCCTCTTTTAGGAGGCGGTTTCGATAAGAGTATATTTTATATTATACGCAACGATTTCCACCTCTTTTTTTAGAAATGACAATAATTAGGTTGCTAATGATGTTTGTATTTGTATTCATGTCTTCGACTGAACTACAAACATACTAACTTCTTTAAAAATGCAAAGAACTATTTTACTGTATTTCTTTATTTTTGACTTCGAACTCCTGACTTACCGACTTCTAACTATATAATCACTTCGTAATTTACTTTTTCAAGCACCAGGTTTTTGTAGGCGCGCTGTATGGTATAACCAATAGATTCTCTCCATAATGGGCGATAAACAATATCATCAATAGAGGCAATGCCTGCTATTTCGGTTGCTGTTCCGCATAAAAAAGCGCCGTCGGCATTTTTAAGGTCTTCTATGGTTAGTTTTTTCTCGATACATTCTATATCCAAAACATTGCAAAGTTCTTTAACTGTTGCTCTGGTAATACCAGGTAAAATATTGCCTAGTGATGGGGTGTATAATTTGCCATCTTTCTCCAGGAAAATATTTGCTCCAGAGGCTTCGGCAACAAAGCCATGCATATCTAAAAGTAAGGCTTCATCGTAACCTTTAATATTTGCCGCTGTAGTAGCTAAAATAGAATTAACATAGTTTCCGCTCAATTTCGCTTCCATCGGAACCGATTTTGGATTTGGTCTTTCGTATTCAGAAACGGTTAATTTTAACAATTTGTTACCTGAATAGGCATCCCATTCCCAAGCGCATATTAAGATCGAAACCCCACTTGGTTCATTTAATTTCATGTTAGGGTGGCAAAACACCAAGGGGCGGATATAAGCATCTTTCAGCTTGTTTAGCTGAAGCAGTTTATAGGTTGCAGCAATTAACTCTTGTTTATCCCACGGGAAAGGAATATTTGCCAACTGGCAGGAACGCTCCAGGCGGTCGAAATGGGCTGCAGCTTTGAAAATGCGGTTACCGTTGTGCGTTTTATAGGCTCTAATACCCTCGAAAGCAGCGTAACCGTAATGCAGCGATTGTCCGTAAAGATCGGTACTACTGTTTACAGCCTTTTCAAACTGTCCATCAAGGTAAATAATCGTATTAGAATTATAGTATTTCATCTGTTTATTTTATAGTATTTCATCAGTCAGGTGGCGCTTGCCGTGATTAAATATGTATGCATTTTATTTAATCCTTGAAAGTTTATAATACTGTGTTTTGTTATTTAAAAAAAGCGTCCCGTTTGTATCGGGACGCTTTAAGTATATTTAGTTTTTTAAAATCTATTTAAACTGCGTCCGCTTCTTGCCTAAAATATTTAGGAGTAGGAGGTTAAGTAAAATGACAGGAAACAACACTACGCTAACAACTGTTGCGGCCAAGGCTTTTAGGTTAAAGGTGTGATTTTCAATCGTCATGATTATCTTATTGTTTATAAAACCAATTTAGTTTTTGGTTCATTAATATGCAAGAGAAATCAGAAAAAAGTTAATTCGGAATATTATTCTTTAATTTATTGTTTATTTGGAATATTATTCTTTAATGGGGTTGAATTAGTTATTTAATGTTGATAGTTGTAGACCAGATATCAAAACGGTATATAGTATGTTTGTTATGCTAGCATTATAAATTTTCTGGTTTTCTGCCTAAAATAGGCTAACAGACTTTAAAAATTGAAAATTTTCAAGGTTTTTTGGCGATGAAATGATAAAGAAAAATTGTAGTTATAGCCTGGGAAAGCAACGGGGGATTATAGGTATTTAACATTTAGTTGGAAAATCGTTACATCATTTACCAGCAGCAGCCGGAGTCGTGAAAATAATCATCTTTAAGATTGGCTTTTTTACTTTCAGACTTATTGGAAGGTGGGGTCTTAAACAACAAAAAGCCTCCTGATTTTTAAATCAGGAGGCTTCTATTTAGCATAACGAATCAGATTAAGCGATACCTTCGGCTAAAACCACAATTTTATTGTGGATAGCCTCAACTACGCCGCCTTTGATAAAAAAGCGCTGCTCATCGGCTTTGTTTGCTTTAATAATAACTTCTCCGTCTTCTAAAGTTGAGATGATAGCCGCGTGATCTTTTAAAATTTGAAAAGAGCCTAAGGTACCAGGAACTGTAACTGCAGTTACTTCGCCTTCAAAAACTTTTTTATCTGGAGTTAATATTTCTAAATTCATTTTTTTTTAGTTTGGCGTAGCGCGTAGAGCGTGGGGCGTTTAAAAAACGCTTAGCATCTAACGCTTAGCGCGTTTCTTAGTTCGCTTCTGCTAATAATTTTTTACCTTTTTCGATCGCATCTTCGATGCTACCAACCAAGTTAAATGCAGCTTCAGGGTACTCATCAACTTCACCGTCCATGATCATGTTAAAACCTTTAATGGTATCTTTAATGTCAACCAGTACACCTTTTAAGCCTGTAAACTGCTCAGCTACGTGGAAAGGTTGAGATAAGAAACGTTGAACGCGACGTGCTCTTGATACTACTAATTTATCTTCTTCAGATAATTCGTCCATACCTAAGATTGCGATGATATCCTGTAATTCTTTATAACGTTGTAAAGTTTCTTTAACACGTTGTGCAGTGTTGTAGTGCTCATCACCTAAAACCGCTGGAGAAAGGATACGTGAAGTAGAATCCAACGGATCTACCGCTGGGTAAATACCTAACTCGGCAATTTTACGCGAAAGTACTGTAGTTGCATCTAAGTGGGCAAATGTAGTTGCCGGAGCCGGGTCAGTTAAATCATCCGCAGGTACATATACCGCTTGTACTGATGTAATTGATCCACGTTTTGTTGAGGTAATACGCTCTTGCATTAAACCCATCTCAGTTGCCAATGTTGGTTGGTAACCTACCGCTGATGGCATACGACCCAATAAAGCCGATACCTCAGAACCTGCCTGAGTAAAACGGAAGATGTTATCAACGAAGAAAAGGATATCTTTTCCAGCGCCTTCGCCATCACCATCACGGAAATATTCTGCAACAGTTAATCCTGATAATGCTACACGTGCACGTGCACCAGGAGGCTCGTTCATCTGACCGAAAACCAATGTTGCTTTAGATTCTTTTAATTTTTCAGTATCAACAGCTTTCAAATCCCATCCACCTTTTTCCATTGAGTGTAAGAATTCGTCACCATAGTTGATTACGCCTGATTCAATAAACTCACGAAGTAAATCGTTACCTTCACGGGTACGCTCACCAACACCTGCGAACACTGATAAACCAGCATAAGCTTTAGCGATGTTGTTAACCAATTCCATAATCAATACCGTTTTACCTACACCAGCACCACCGAACAAACCGATTTTACCACCTTTAGCATAAGGCTCTAATAAATCGATTACTTTGATACCTGTAAAAAGCACCTCAGTTTCAGTAGATAAATCTTCGAACTTAGGAGGAGTTGCATGGATAGGACGACCGTCTGTTTTATCAACTGTGTTGATACCATCGATCGCTTCTCCAACTACATTAAATAAACGACCTTTAATCTGGTCGCCAACTGGCATTTTAATCGCAGCGCCAGTATCAACTACTTGCATACCACGAACCAAACCATCGGTTGAGTCCATCGAAATAGCACGTACACGGTCTTCACCTAAGTGCTGTTGAACTTCTAAAACGATTTTTTGTCCATTTTCTTTCGTTATCTCTAACGCATCAAAAATTTTAGGTAGATGGGCATCATCAGCAAAGCTAACGTCAACCACAGGGCCGATAATTTGTGCTATTTTTCCTAAGTTAGGCATATCTGTTGTGAGTAAATTTATTACAGTCAATGAATTAAAGCTGTTTATAGGGGCTCCAATTCGGTTGGCAAAGTTAAGTTATTCTTGCTGAATTTTAAATATATATTACAAAATTTTTTAACATCTAAAATGTCGTCGGTTTTTAATGAAAAAATCCCCTGAAAATCTAGCGTTTTCAGGGGATGGAAGATGAAATAATATTTAAAAAGTATATCCAATACTAATGCCCGGCCATAACCGGTAGAAAAGATCATCGCCAACGCGGCTCTTTGAGAAGTCATCCTGTGTTAACCTGACTAATATACCTGCACGGTACATCAAACCACCTTCAGGTTTTTGATGCCGAAAGCCCAATCTCAAGGTACTTATTTTAGCAAGCTTATATTTTTTGCCAATTATTTCATTGGTGATATCATATTGATAATTATCGAATAAGCTAAAAAAGGTTAAACCAACACCAGTCTCTATGTGATTTGGATTATTCTTATTCTTGTTATATAAAAAGTTTATTTCTGTAGGGAAAGTGTATTTGCCATACGCATCTATTTCTCGCCTTGGAATGTATTCAAAACCAACTCTGGGCGCTATTGTTAGCTCGTTTGAAATATGAAATAATCTATCGTAGTTTATGGAATAGACCACCGCATTGCCAAGTCCCTCTAGATAAATATTGTTTTTCGTTTGAGCAGCAGTAGCTAAAGAAAGAGTTAATAGAATTAAGCTTAAATAGTGTTTTTTCATATTTACCTTATTCTGGAAGAAAGGTTAATTTCACCATTATTAAAATTGGCCATACCTGTGTAACTTCCGTTACCCGATTCATTCTGCTTGGATATTTTTAGGCGAGTAGCAATATATGGGCTTTCGTTCGATCTATATCTGAATTTTATGCTATTATTGTTTGCCTGTATATATTCTTCCCGGTACCCGTCCAAATTAAAAAATCCTGTATCATATTCATAAATGAGGAAGTAAACATAGTTTCCTCTATCTGGGTAGTAGTATGTTTTTATACTTGGATTTGTTTGTTTACAATTTTGATATGCACTATAGTTAGTTGATGGGTTACCTGTTGCGGTCAATAAACCAAAACAAGGGTCATAATCAGAATAAAGGGCGCTACTTAATGGAAAATATGTGAAGTTTATATCAATTGAGTTTTGCCTCCTAATCTCCTTACGCGAAAAATCCCGTATAAAGAAATTATAATCCACATCATTCACTATGTTAAAAACACCTTGTGCTTTTGCAGCTTTATTTGATCTGAAAGAAGCTTCAATCTGATTACTTGTTGGATTAATTCCATTTTCCCAACTAACCGCCGCAATTAGGTAAATTTCACTCGCTCCTTTAATAAAAGATTCTTTATTCTCTTTAATTGTCATGGAAGGGATATAGGTGTCTGCTGCTCTTTCAACTGTTGTGGTTTGCGGAGGTGTTCCACTTACAGGCTGTGTTATGTTTCCAGTTTCATCTACGCGTTCGTTAAGTGTAACGGCCCAAACTCTATGTTTTTTTGCGAAACATTCATCAACAGGGATGTTTTCAATCAATAGGCCGCTCTGATCGTATGTGTAGCCTGTAAAAACTTCCTGTCCTGCTATTTCATCTCCACTATAGGGTACGATAACCGGGTTTGGGTAAATAGGTCCAGTGGAGATCACATTTAAACAAGGATCCGGGGTTCCTGGATCGCCAGGTTCTATTGGTGGCTCTGCTGTTTGCTGCTCTTCAAAAAATGGTATGAAGATTTGAGGGTATAGTGTTTGACCATTTACTTGTAGCGGCTCTGTAAGCGCTTGTTCCAACTCCTCGAGATCCACTGAAATTGGTTCGTCTGGGGTAGTTGGGTTAGGGTTATAGCTCATACTTAATGTTCTTTTTAAACTTAGGGTTTCGGAAGATTTAGGCTTTACCAAGTCCCTTAAAAGTACATTATAGTCTCCATCGAATTTTTGAGCAATTCTTTTATAAACTAAATTTTTCATCGCAGAATTTTGTGCTAGTTTAGCGATGATTCTTCCATATTCATTTAGTTTTTTATCCAAATAAAGTTTGGCTTCCTGTTTAGTTGTAAAATTTTTTGGAAGTTCAGTAGTTTGAGTACTGAGATCCTTTTTACAGCTAATAATTCCTATCGATAATAGAATAAGAATTAAAAAAAAATGTGAGCATTTTTTTAGATTGTTATATTTCATAATTTTTAATTGTTTTAATGTAATTCCGGAATTACGTAACAAAGCTATTGCTAAAATTCAATTACCCAAAACATTAGTTTTAGCCGTTTTTTTTGAATAAGAAACCCACTTTTGCTTGTTTGAATAAGGATTTGAGATGCAAAATGATAAGAATTGAGTGTTTTTGTCATTTAGAAAATTACACCAACATGCCATAATTTTACATGAAATGGCAAAAAGAAGAAGAGAATGTTAAAAAAAATATTCGATTCAGTAAGTTTGTTAGTTTATGATAAACAATCGTATTAATAGCAAATCTTTATGAAAACCATTTTAACGACAGGTAGCAATGGTTTATTGGGACAGAAAATAACAGAAAAAGTACTGGACGAAGGTAGGGTAAATCTGATCGCCACTTCAGTAGGGGTAAACCGGTATCCTGTTAAAGAAGGATATGAGTATGCAGAAATGGATATCTTAAATCCTGAACAGGTAAAAGCAGTTATCGAAAAATATCGCCCTGACACGGTTATCCACACCGCTGCAATGACGAATGTAGATGCCTGCGAGGCCAATAAGACGCTTTGCCGTCGGTTAAATGTTGATGCAGTCGCAACCCTGTTGTATATATGCGAAGAAAAAAATATTCAATTGATCTATTTGAGTACCGATTTTGTTTTTGATGGACTGAACGGGCCTTATAAGGAGGAAGATCCTGTTAGCCCAGTAAGTTATTATGGCAAATCGAAAGTGATGGCTGAAGCGCTGATCAAAAAATCAAAAGCAAGTTATGCTATTTTAAGAACCATACTGGTGTATGGCATTAGCAATGACATGAGCCGGAGCAATATTGTGCTTTGGGCTAAGGAGGCATTAGAAAAAGCATCACCCATAAATGTAGTGAATGATCAGTGGCGCATGCCAACCCTGGCAGAAGACCTTGCCGAGGCCTGTTTGTTGGCTGTTGAGCAAGATGCAGGGGGGATTTATCACATATCAGGTAAAGATTACATGAGCATTGTGGATTTAGTGAGAAAAGTTGCAGATTATTGGAAACTGGATCATTCCTTTATTAACGAAATCAGTTCGTCCAGTTTAAACCAAACCGCTAAACGACCTGAAAAAACAGGATTTGTGCTGGATAAGGCCATTAAAGATTTAGGATACAATCCGCATTCTTTTGGGGAAGGATTGTTAATTTTGGAACAGCAAATGGATAAAGCAAATTAGTTCATTTGTCATTGGTTCATTAGGCTGATGTAACGAATGAACAAATGTTTAATGAACAATTGAACCAATTAAATATATTTAACCTAAAAAAAAGTACAAATGGCATTACAAGTTGGCGATACCGCCCCTGATTTTAAATTATATAGTTCTGATTTAACAGAAGTTTCTCTTTCTGGCTTTAAAGGCAAAAAAGTAATTATTCACTTTTTTCCGATGGCTTTTACCGGAACATGTACAACGCAATTATGTACCATGCGTGATAATTTCAGTTATTACGAAGGAATAGAAGCGCATGTAATCGGTATTTCTGTAGATTCTCCTTTCTCTCTGGGCAAATTTAAAGAAGAGCAAAGTTACCAGTTCCCGTTATTATCTGATTTTAACAAAGAAGTATCGGCAGCATATGGTGCTTTTTATGATGAATTTTTCTTCGGATTAAAAGGTGTTTCTAAAAGAGCAGCTTTTGTGATCGATGAAGAAGGAAAAATTGCTTATGCGGAAGTTTTGGAAAATGCAAAGGATTTGCCTGATTTCAAAGCAATTAATGATGTTTTAAAGGCTTAGGGTAAAATCTGCAAAGAATTATTTTGAGATTTTTTTAAAAATTAGTTGGAAATTAAAATATCAAATTATACCTTTGCAGTCCGTTAACGATACGGAAACGCATTTGTAGCTCAATTGGATAGAGCATCTCACTACGGATGAGAAGGTTTGGGGTTCGAATCCCTACAAGTGCACTTAGAAAGGGATGATTTTTATAAATCATCCCTTTTTTTATTTGCAATTAAAATAGGTAAATGACTCATTTTAATTTTTTGCAGTCTATTAAGTTTTTCCCCGAAATGGTCTGATTCAGGTGATCTTGATTTTGCATGTTATATAAGAAGAGTGGCCACAACCAATACCTCGCGGTTTTCAGCTTTTTCTATCCCCATCCTTAATGTTCAAAATGATCAAGCCATAATTATAGCGTAATCAGTTGTGTTCCTCATTTCTATTTACCGTAAATAAGTTATATTTTTACTTATCAATGGACCAGGACTACGCCACATATGCTGACGAAAAATTACTTTCGCTATTAATAGCCCGGGATAATAAGGCCTTTTCAGAAATTTATAGCAGATACTGGCCATTGCTGTACAAACATGCCTTTCGAATGCTCAAAGAAGAGAACGAAAGTGAAGATGTGGTTCAGGAGGTATTTACCAGGTTATGGCAGAAAGCACCTCAACTGCCTGCTGATACTTCAATTGGTGCCTATCTTTATACTTCTACCAGGAATGCGATCCTGAATTTTTTTAGTAAAAACCAGGTGCATCATGCCTACCTGACAGATCTTGGTCAATTTTTAGACCAGGCACAGGAAATTACCGACCACCTCATCAGAGAACGTATTTTAGCCAAACTTATTGAAGAGGAAATTGAAAAACTTCCTCCCAGAATGCGGGAGGTTTTCGAATTAAAGCGAAAACAAAATCTTTCTTACAAAGAAATTGCAGGTGTTATGGATATTTCTGAACTCACTGTTAAAACGCAGATGAATAAAGCTATATCTACGCTGCGGACCAAATTTGGTAATCATTTACCTTCCTTTTTTATCGCATTATAGCGCTTTTACCAATAATTTAATAAAAAAGTAACTTTTTTTTAATGTTGAATACAACATTGATCTGAGTTGCCTGTCATACTATTATACTTCCTATAAAAAACATGAACAAACAAATGATAAGTGAATTTATCAGAGACTATCTTGATAATAAACTTACTTCAAAACAAAATGCCCGGCTCGAAACCTGGTATTTGTTAAAAGCTGAAGAAAATAAATCGGTTGATCCGCCAATGGAATATGAAAAATTAGAAGCAAAAATCTGGAATAAAATCCTTTCTGATGTTTCACAAACGGAAGCGGAATTACCTAAAGTTCAAAAGCTGAACAGGTCATACAAAAGAATAATTTCAATAGGAATTGCCGCAAGCCTATTATTGATAGCCGGCATAGGTTACCTGATGCTTAGAAATAACGATACCACTCCAGATCGGTTTGTGATCGCAAAAAAATATGACCTACCTGCTGGTACTGATAAGGCCATATTAACCTTATCTGATGGTAGGGTAATCGATTTAAATAAAGATGCTGTTGGAAAAATTGCCAACGAAGCTGGCATTGAAATTACCAAATCTGCTGATGGAACTTTGGTTTATAAAGCCTTAAATACAAAGGGTAAAAGTGTCGGGTTTAATACCATAACCACGCCTGTTGGCGGGCAATACGCGGTTATTTTGCCTGATGGATCGAAAGTTTGGCTCAATGCAGGGTCATCTTTAAAATATCCGACGGCTTTTGCTACAAGTGGAAGAAGCGTGACCTTAACAGGTGAGGGGTATTTTGAGGTTGCGCATATGGAGGGGCCAAACGGAAGAGTACCATTCTCCGTATTGGTAGTTAAAAACCAAACACAATCAGAAAAAGTAGAGGTGCTGGGAACGCATTTCAATATCAATGCCTATGCTGATGAGCCTTTTATTAATACTACTTTATTAAAAGGAAGCGTAAGTGTTGCTTTAAATGATAATAAAACAAGATTGCTTAAACCAGGTCAACTGGCAAAGCTGGGTAATCAAAACATAGAGGTACAACAGGCAGATACTGAAATGGCGGTTGCCTGGAAAAATGGAGCGTTCGTATTTAGAGAAGATTTACGTAGTGCTATGAGAAAGGTAGCCCGATGGTATGATGTGGAAATAGTTTATGAAGAAACTGCACCAGAAAATTTAATGCTGGGCGGTTGGATGTCGAGAGGCACCAATATTTCAGAAGTACTCAACCATATTCAATTAACAGGAAAAGTACACTTTAAACTTGAAGGAAGGAGGGTAATCGTTTCTAAATAAATTAAAAACGATTCCAAAAAAAACCAGAAGTGCTTGGCGGCACTCCTGGATAATTGGTAGTCGACAAGAATTAATCAACTAATAATCGCATAAGGTCCTGATTTCGAAGCCCGGGCCAAATGCAATAACCAAACAAACAAATGTATAAAAATTTTACTTCACTCGGATTGCTTAACCAGCAGTTCCGAAAACTGCTACTCGTTATGCGATTAACTGCTGCGATTCTTATTTTAACGTTTATGCAAATCAGTGCATCAACAATGGCACAAAAAGTTTCTATTGTTGAAAAAAATGCACCATTGGAACGTATACTGAAAGAAATTCGTAAACAGAGCGGTTACGACATTATTTATGACCTCAATATTATTCTGGATGCCAAGCCTGTTTCCATCAACGTAAATCAGGTTAGTGTATTCGAGGCTATTCAAAAATCATTGAATAACGAGGCCCTTACTTTTACGCTGGATGGTAAAACCATTGTAATTAAAGAAAAAAGTGTGACTGATAAACTGGTTGATGTTATTAAGGCGGTTGATGTAAAGGTTTCGGTAAGGGATTCTTCAGGCAGACCACTTCCGGGAGCGAACGTTTATAACAAAACGATCAATAAGATGTACACCACCGATAAAAACGGAGATTTGGTGATTAATGATGTGCCTGCCAATGGTTATGTGCTGCAAATTAGCTATCTGGGCTTTAAGGGCGAGGAGATCTTCGTTGACAGGAAAACCATCTCGTATTATGTCACACTCAGACAGTCTTCAGCCGTGCTGGAAGAAGTTTCGGTGGTTTCAAACGGCTATCAGAAAATAAGCAGGGAGCGTGCTGCAGGGGCTTATGCGGTTATCACCGGTAAAGAACTGGCAGCCAACCCGGCAGTAAACATTCTCGAGCGGTTAGAGGGGCAGGTAGCGGGCGTGAAGTTTGATATCAAAGGCAATAGTGTTCAGATTCGTGGTGTAAATAATTATTCTGGGAACAACGGTATTCCACTTATTGTGGTTGACGGATTTCCTTTAATGAATCCAAGTGATGCCGCAACCCTCACTAAACAGGTGGCCGGCAATACCTTTGGTAATTCAGTAATCAGTAACATTAATATGGCCGATATCGAGCAGATTACTTTTCTTAAAGATGCCTCGGCAACTTCTATATGGGGTTCTCGAGCAGCAAACGGGGTAATTGTTATAGAAACTAAGAAAGGAAAAAAAATTGCACCTTCCTTGAACGTTGGTTATATTTTTGGTATTTCAAAAAATCCTTCCATTGCTGATTTGCACTGGATGAGCAGTGCTCAATATATTAATTTAGAGCAGGAGATGGTGGATAAAGGGATACTTGTAGACCCGGTTGCAGCTGCTTTACAAGATCCGAGCAATGCCATTTATACGCCCAACAATAGTGAAGCCACAGAATGGATGTTCAGGGTTAAACGCGGAACTGCTACTGCTGCTCAGCGTGATGCTGCATTAGCTGAAATTGCATCGAGAGATGGAATGAAACAGATTGAAGATAAATTATTACAAAATGCAGTAAATCACCAGTATAACCTTTCTTATTCAGGCGGTTCTGAAAGCAGTACCTATTACATATCCGGAAATTACACTAAAGATATACCGGTTTTTAAAAGCAATTTTGCTGAAAACGCCTTTGTAAACGCGAATACATCAACCGATTTTTTTAATAAAAAAGTAACACTGAGGGCATTATTTAATTATCAGTACTCCAGGTCGCAATATAATGCAGCTGCAACAAATGCGCTATCAATAAGCACTACAGCACTACGTCCTTATGATTTGCTGCAGGATGCAAATGGTAATAGTATTGGCAGAAATATTATCATTACCGATGATTACGCGAACAAATTGGTAAGCCAAGGTTATTTGCCATTTACTTACAATACATTAGATGAGTTAAATTATTCCAATTCTATCACTAAAAATAATGTACTCAGGATGAGTGCAGGTTTAAATGGTAAAATTGCGAAATGGCTAAATGCTGATGTTTCCATATCTAATCAGCGGCAGTTTGGTAGCTCTTATACGCTGGATGATGCAAATAGTTATGCAGGCAGATTGCTTACAAATAACTTTACCCCACTTGTTAATGGTCGGGCAGTTCCACCATCTTTTGCGGGTGGACGCTACACTACCTATGGTAACACATCATCAGAAACATCTCTAAGAGGTCAGCTGAACTCTGACTTTAATATCGGCGGTAAACACCAGTTCAATGCCATTGCTGGTACCGAAATCAGAGAAACCAATTCAGATAATACATCTGAAACCAGGTACGGATTTAACGCAGATACACGTACGACTGCAACCGTTAATCCTACGCAAATATATCCAGATATTTATGGCTATGGCCAGTCTTTAGGTTCTAATTTAAGTAGTCTAGTTGCTTACCGTAAGCGGTATTTATCCTATTATGGTAATGCATCGTACAGTTATCAGGAAAAATATTTTGTTACAGGTAGTGTGCGGTTTGATGATGCTACGCTCCTGGGTGTCGACAGGCGCAAAAGAGCCGTGCCATTTTGGTCGGTTGGTTTGAGGTGGAATGCGAACAAAGAAGAATTTTTACAGAATATAGAGTGGCTGAACTCACTTAGTGTTCGTGCAACTTTAGGTACGGCTGGTGTAGCACCACTTACTGGCACAAATGTGCCTATATTAGCAATAACAGGTACTGATCCCAGAACCAACCAGCCGGTAGCCAATATCGATTTACCTGCCAATTCTGATCTGGGTTGGGAAACCACAAAAATGGCCAACCTTGGAGTTGATTTTGGATTTTTTAAGGGCAGATTAAATGGAAGTTTTGATGTATATACCAAAAGAACAACAGGTATTTTAGCATCTTTTGCTTTCAACCCAACTTACGGATGGCCTAGTCTCTATTTCAATAGTGGAACGTTAAGTGGTAATGGTTATGAATTTACTTTAAACGGTGAAATTATCAGGGCTGGAAAATTCAGCTGGAAATCTATATTGAATTTTGGTTATAACACCAATAAAGTTACTGATCAGCGATATGCCAATAATGCCAGTAGTATAGCAGGGACAGCGGCAACAATTGAGGGCATGCCATTAGGGGCTACCTACGTTTATCGCTGGGCAGGACTTGATAATAAAGGTCAATCGCAGATTTATGACCGCAACAACAACATCATCAATAATACAACCAATCTTACCAATGCATTTACCAAAGATGATTTAGTTTACGTGGGTAGACGCTATGCGCCTTATACGGCCGGTTTCAACCACAACTTCAGCTATGGTCAGTTGGAGTTAGGCGTAAGATTGGTAGGTTATTTTGGTCATATTTTCTTAAAAAATGCCGTGACCAATTATCCAAATTTTGCAGGCACATATTCAGGCGTGCTTGGTCGTCAGGGAGAACTGGATAATCGCTGGAGAAAACCAGGTGATGAAGCCAATCCCGATGTTATTCCGGGCTTGACAGACGTGAACTTTAACAGCATTAACCGTTACCGTTTTTCAGATGCTTTGGTCCGAAATGCAGCTAACATCCGCTTGCAACAGATTTCTCTTGCTTACATCGTTCCACAGCGCTTCCTGCCCCGCAACTTTGTGAAATCTTTATCGCTATCGGCCAATGTGCGAAACCTTGGAATTGTCTGGCGCGCCAACAAAGATGGTCTCGATCCTGAATATATCAATACAGGAAATTTTGGTAGCGTAACACCTACGCCAAGTTATGTTTTTGGAATTAATGCAACGCTATAATCAACATGAAAAATAGATATTCAATTATATTGTTTGCCTTAGTAATTACTTTGGCAAGCTGCAGAAAATATGTGGAGATTGATCAGCTTTCAGTCAGAACACTAAAATATACTTCCGATTTCAGGAATACCATGAACAATAATTCTGTTCTGGAAGGGAACTATTCTTATCCGATTCTTTCGGGTGATGATATAGAAATTACAGATGCAACAAGGCAGAATGCGCTAGGGGACATTTTAGGTAATGTATACAGCTGGGCGCCAAAATATACTTCAGATAGCCAGAGCGATGCCGATTGGGATAAGTTGTATAAAACCATTTATGTATGCAACCAGGTTCTGGACGGCGTTTTGACTTCGCAGGATGGTACGGAAGCGGAAAAGCAACGGATTTATGCAGAAGCTTTGGTGCACCGTGCTTATACTTATCTGGTATTGGTGAATACTTACGGCAAGCAATATAACGCAGCCACCGCATCCACTGATTTAGGGGTTCCGCTGCTTACAGCGCCAAATTTATTTACCAAACTCAACAGAGCCCCTGTTGCCGATGTGTATAAGCAGATCTTAAATGATTTAAGAACATCAATAAGTCGTTTGCCTGCAGTTGCGGAGTATAATGTACGCCCGGCGAAAGTATCAAGCTATGCCATATTTGCCAAAACATACCTGAACATGCGCGATTTTAATAATGCAGCCTTGTATGCAGATAGCGCCCTGGCCTTGCAAAATGGCTTGCTCGACTTAAAAACCTACGAAAATGTACCTAGAAACATTCCGGTTAGATTAATAAATCCTGAGATTATTTTTTCTAAAATCGCAAATGTTGTCTATGCTGCTACTTCCCTAAGTGGTGATTTATTGACTTCTTTAGGAACAACAGATTTACGTTATAAGCTATTCACAGATGTGGGGAGTCGGTTTCCACGCCAGTTTAGCGCTTCTTTTACGGGAAGGGCATCTACTAAATACCTGATTAATGAATTTGTAATTAACAACGGTCCCACTGTACCTGAAATGATGCTAATTAAAGCAGAGTGTTTAGCCAGGGCTGGAAAAACTAACGAAGCTATGCAAATCGTAAACAATTTGAGGATCAAACGCTTTACAACTGCCAATTATGTTCCATTAACAGCAGCAAGTGCCAGTGATGCACTGCGTATAGTTGTTGAAGAGAAAAGAAGGGAGTTTTTTGGAACAGGTATGCGCTGGTTTGACCAGAAGCGTCTGAATCTGGATAACGATTTCGCCATAACAAAGAATCGCAGTTTCAAGGGCGTTAATTACACTTTACAACCCAATAGTAATCTTTACTTATATCCTATCGGAGATAAATACATTCTGTTGAACCCCGAATTGCAACAAAACCCTAGATAGAAAATCAATCCATGAAAAGACATTTTTTTAGAAAATGTATGCTACTGCTTTGCCCGTTTTTTGGGCAGCAGTTAGCTGCACAAACGGTAACCTGGCAGCCTGAAACATTAAAACAAAACCAGAAAATCAGCTTTCAATACCAACCGAAAGGTGGTGATCTTGAATTTAGTGACGGGCCTAAAGCAGTCGCAGCAGTATACAGCGGTAGCAAATGGAATACTGTTCCGGTTCAGTTGGAGAAAAAGAACGAAATGTGGACTGGAAGCTATCAGCTTCCGGAAAATGCCGTATTAATCGCTTTGAAATTTTATCAGGGTGATGACCTTCAGAATCCTGAAGCGATCGACAATCAAAATGGTAAAGGTTATTACCATCAGGTTGTGGATACTAAAGGAAAAGTAGTTCCGGGAACCTACCTGGCAGAAGCCAGTTTCAAAGCAGGCGCAACAGGCGATTGGACGCTAAACAGCTTTGTTAGTGCTTCTAAGGATCAAAAGATGATTGACTCTTTGCTGCAAAAGGAAGAAAAACTTTCTAAACGTATACCAAGAACACTTTTGTTCAATTATCTGGATCTCAAACAGCTCACTATGCCCGCTTCTGAGTTCAGCGCAATGGCCGATAACCTGTTAAAAAGTGAACTAAAAAATGGGAATCTTAACGAACAGTTTTTGGCTCAGGCACAACGCTATTACGAAAAGTTGAAAAATGAAAGTGGTTCAGCAGCAGTGAAATCAGTTATTTTGAAAGATTACCCAAAAAGCAGCACGGCCAGGTTTTTAGCCTTCAGAAAATATACGGAGGGAAAATACGGAAAGGATTTCGAAGCAGGTGCTGAAGATTTTCTGAAAGCTTTTCCATATATGGAATGGAAGAAATCACCGGACAGCCAGGAATTTGTTTACTATACAATATACAGAAATTTAGCAACACAATACTTTGAAGACGGGGAAAATGAAAAATTTTTAGGACTCTTTAAGGATATTGATTTTAAAACTGCAAACGAAATCTACCGCTGGAATATCACGCGTAATCAAATGTCCATGTCAGGTAAAGCCGATTATAAATTACTTTATGAGTTAAGCAAAAAGATTATTCCTTACCTGTTGGAACGCCAGCGTGATCAGTCTTATCTAACCGACTTCGGTAGGGATGCGGTAAAAGCACAGGAAAACGCCGATAAGCAAGTGGATAATCGTTTATTTACTCATGTTGCGTTAGCCGTCAACCAAAAAGATTTCGCCTCAGCAAAAAACTTTTTTCAGTACTTATCTAAAGAGGGCACTTATGGTAACGCCGATATGAATGCCATGCATCTTCGTGTATTGAGCGAACTGAAAGATGACCAGGCCATTAAACCTTTGCTTGAAAACAGCGTAGCAGCCAATGCGGTTACTCCTGAAATGTTTGCCAAATTAAAGGAAGTATATAAAACCGAACACCAAGGCGAGGAAAAAGGCTATGAGCAGTATCTTGCTGGTTTAATGCCATCTAACAAGAAAAATGAAATGCGGGCACATGTAATGTCGAACATGGTTAATTATCCGCTCACGCCATTTAGTTTAGAAAATGCCGACGGCAAAATGGTTAATTCTAAAGATTGGTCCGACAAGATTGTGGTGATCGACTTTTGGGCAACCTGGTGCAGACCTTGTATCGAGGCTTTTCCGGGGATGCAATTACTGGTAGATCAGTATGCAAAAGATCCAAAAGTTGGAGTTTACATGATCGGCACGATGCAAACTGGCGATTACAAAGCTAAATCTGTAAACTACGTAAAAAGTCAGGGCTTTCGTTTCAACCTTTTGCATGATGCTATTAGTTCAACAGGGGAGCAAGATCAGGTATTTAAGAGCCTTTTACCACTGTTTAAACAGTCATCTATCCCACGCAAAATCATAGTTAAGAACGGCATAGTGCGCTACAGCTCAGAAGGATATTCCGGTAGTCCGAGTCAGTTAAGCAATGAATTATCTACCGCGATTGAAATATTAAGAGCAGAGAAATAATAAAATGAAGAGAGCGAAAATATTTTGGAGCATCCTTGTGCTATTGATTAGCTATAATGCCCATGCACAAATGAATCCGAAAATAAAATTACAGGATGCACTTAAACTTATTCAGGATAATTATGTAGATCCCGTAAATGACGAGCAGGTTGTAGATGCAGCTATTAAAGCGATGTTAAGCAGCCTCGATCCGCATTCCAGCTACATTAGCCGCGAAGAAATCGAAGCCATGAATGAGCAAATGACCGGCAGTTTTGCCGGTATCGGTATCTCATTTGCGATGGTGGCTGATAGTACCTTTATAACGGGTATCAATCCTGACGGGCCGGCAGCAAGGGCAGGTTTACAGGTAGGCGACCGGATTAGTACGGTTGACGGAGCCTCTATTTTTGGTAAAGGTTTAAGAAACCAGGATGTGATGCGACTGCTTCGTGGCGAAAAAGGGAAGGCCGTTAAGTTAGGCATTATGCGCAAGTTGCAAACCGCACCGCTCGAATTTAATGTAATGAGGGAACAGATCGCTGATCTTTCCATCAATACCAGTTACATGGTCAGCAAAAATGTAGGCTACATTTCGTTAGCTATTTTCAGCCAGTCAACCAGAAGGGAAATGGATGCAGCACTAAAGAAGTTAAAAGCTTTAGGCATGACCAAATTAATCCTGGATTTACAATCTAATGGTGGCGGACTTGTTGAAGCTGCTATTGGTGTGGCAGATGAATTTTTAGCCAAGGAAAAACTGGTTTTCTATTCAGTAACCAACTCCGGCGTAAAAGATAATTATATGACTGGAGGTTTTGGCCAGTTTATGACGGGCGATCTGGTGGTTTTGATCGATGAGTCAACGGCATCGTCAAGCGAAATATTAACAGGCGCTCTACAGGATTGGGATAGGGCTGTGGTAATTGGCAGACGAAGCTTTGGTAAAGGCATCATGCAAAAAGGCCTTGAATTGAGCGATGGTTCTGTAATCAAATTGACGGCAGCACGTTATTATACGCCATCAGGCAGATCGATTCAAAAGTCTTACGCTAAAGGGAAAACAGATTACTTTGAAGATTTTAACAGGCGTATGGCCTCTGGTGAACTTACTGAAGGCGGACACATCAACTTTCCAGATTCTTTAAAACACACAACCCTTTTAAATAAAAGAACAGTTTATGGCGGCGGCGGGATTATGCCCGATAAGTTCATACCAATTGATACGGCAATTTACAGCGCATGGTTAAATAAACTAATGAATAGCGGACGAGTAACCCAGGCGGCTTTCAATTATGTACAACAAAACCGAAAAAACTTAACCGATAAATATGCTGACTTTGATGCTTTTGATCATTCCTTTAACATAGATGAGCAAATGATTGATCAAATCATGACCAGCGCGATTAAGCAAGGGCTTAAACTGCCACCGGTAACGGATAAGGTAGCGAGAAAAACCATTGCTGTAGAATTGAAGGCAGAAATGGCCGATATGCTCTACTTAGGTAAAGGCTACGCGCTTCGGATTCGAAATGAAGCGAGTACTGCTTTTAGTACAGCCTTGGATATCTTAAATAACCAAAAGATTTATAACCAGTTCCTGGAAGCTAAACCTTCTAAAAATACAACCGCTCCATCCAAAAGCACGAAAAAATAATCAATAAACCATGAAAAAAACATTATTAGCAGCAACATTAGTGATCAGTGCTTTTGTTGCCTCTGCACAAACAGGCTATGTGATCAAAGGCCAAATCGGCAAATTGGGCAAACCAGCAAAAGCCTTTCTGTTAACTAAACTGGAAGGAAAGGAAAAACTAGATTCAGTAGAACTGGTTAACGGGGCTTTCACATTTAAAGGTTCAGTTCCATCACCAATGGAGGCTACGCTTCGTTTGAAGCACGACAAATCTATCGATACACCCGGAAGACGGATTAAAATTGATGGCATGGCGATCATTTTAGGAAATGAAAACATCACCATTACCGGAAAAGATTCCATTAAAACAGCTACCATTAAAGGCTCAACTTTAACGGATGAAAGTAAAAGAGTTGATGCCCTTTTAGGTCCTATTTATGGAAAACTGGGAGCGCTGGAAAAGGAATTTGCTGATCAGCCAGAAGCTAAAAAACAGGATAAAACCTATATCATGGACCTCGAAAAAAGAGCAAAAGTGATAGAGCAAGAGATTTTTGATGCCAAAATTAACTATGTGAAGCAAAATCCTTCGAAATATATGGCTTTGATGGCGCTTAATTCAACCTTAGGTCCGGGTTTCGATGCCATAGAGATGGAAAAAATCTTCGCAAATATTTCTCCTGAACTGAAGTCTTCTTTTTTTGGAAAGCAAGTTGCTGAGCGTATCGCACACTTTAAAAAAACACAGGAAGGCGTAGATGCGCAGGATTTTACCCAACCTGATGTCGACGGTAAAATGGTGAAGCTTTCTGATTATAAGGGAAAATATGTGCTGATTGACTTCTGGGCATCATGGTGCGCACCATGCCGGAGAGAGAATCCTAACCTGGTTAAGGTTTATGAGCAATATAAATCAAAAGGGTTTGAAATTTTAGGCGTATCAATGGATAAGGCGGCAGATAAAGCGAAATGGCTTAAAGCCATTACTGATGATAAATTGACCTGGAAACAGGTTGGCGATTTAAAAGGATGGGAAAACGAGGCGGCGGCTAAATATGATGTTAAAGCTATTCCTATGAATTTTTTAATTGATCCGAGTGGAAAAATTATCGCTAAAGAGCTTAGAGGTGCAGCCTTAGAAGCGAAAATCAAAGAAATATTTGACGGACGCACTAAGTAAAAACATCTTATAGGTTAATGATGACTAATGCAGGTTGATGGATGTCGCCTGCATTTTTTGTGCCTTATGCTGTTGGGAATGGATTATAATGTTAAGGCAATTAGGAAAGGTCATTTTTTTGCAGAAACAAGACTTTAGAGATAACAGATTAGGATAAATCGTCATTTCGACCGCAGTGGAGAAATCTTTGAACTACTTTTGGTAGCTTAAACCAGCTTTTGATTTAAGTCGGTCATCATCCTGATCCGATAGCTATCGGATTTATTTCTGGGTCTTTCTGGCTAAAAAGATGCTGAAATGAATTCAGCATGACGAATTGATCTGGTCAGAGTCGATTATAAAAACAGTTGTTTCATTAAATAATTATCCAGTTCAGGTTAACAGATCAAATCCATAAGGATAGTATGGCAGCTATCAATGCGGTAGTCATAATTACGCTTCCCAATTTTAAAAATGTCCAGGTACTTACTTCCTGTCCCTCTCTTCTTAAAGCCACCAGCCACAGTATGGTTGCCAGCGAACCGGTTATGGAGAGGTTGGGGCCAAGGTCAACACCAATTAATACTGCACTTTTAACCATATCTGGGGTGTGCGCATTTTGCAATACACTACCTGCTATTAATCCTGCTGGTAAATTATTCATTAAATTGCAGGCTACTGCTGTCACCGTACCACTAAGCCACACGGCTGCCGTTTCCGACTGTGCTATCGCACCATTTAGCAACGCACTTAAATGCTGTGTCATCCCGGTTTTATTTAAAGCTTCTACCACTACAAATAAGCCTGCCACTAAAGGAAGCACTGCCCATGATATCCCTTTAATTACACTCACCGGATTTTTTCTTGCACTGGCCAATACAATTGCACTAGTGGCAACACCAGTAATTAAGGTAGGCAATCCAAGTTCAATATTCAAAGCAGAAGCGGCCAATAAAACTACTGCAGTTCCACAGATTCCGATTAAAGCTGTCTTACCGCCACGGCTTAATTCAGGTAAATCAATCTCCGTTATTATTTTTTGTTTAAAACATTCTCGCTGAGAGAGCCGGAGCATAAAATAAGTAACGGTAATGGCACATATGGATGGGATGAGATACAGACCGAGCCAATGCATTAAGGATGGCATATGTGTACCATAAATCACCAAATTTGCAGGGTTAGAAATGGGCAGCATAAAAGAAGCTGCATTGGCAATGAATGCACAGATTAATAAATAGGGCAGTGGTTTTTCTACTTTAGCTGCTTTAACTGCAGCTGCCACGGCTGGGGTTAGCACAACTGCCGTAGCATCATTGGAAAGGAATGTGGTTACAACCACACCAACCAAATAGATGAGCAAAAATAATTTTCCTGATGATCCCCTGGCCCTTAAAGTGGCATGGGCGGCCAGCCAGTCGAATAGTTTTTCTTCCCGGGCGGTTTCAGCCAGCAACATCATTCCCGTTAGAAATAAATAAACATCTAAACCTTTCGCTATCCCTGAAAAGGCATCAGAAAAGGTAATCAACTGAAATAATAATAATAAGGTAGCCCCAATGATGGCATATACTGCTTCGGTAACTTTAAAAGGCCTGATGATTACACCCGCTATTGCGAGAAAAGAAATAATCCAGATGAGTATGTTGTTCATATTTTATAGCTAAGATATGGGTTTTCCGTTACGGTTAGGCCCAAGTTGTGTACCCATGATCCCGTTTTCGGCCCAGATACCTATCGTATCTGCATCGCTGCCATCTTTAAATTTTTTGGGTAAAATATAATTAGTTGTAGCGGGCTGTATACTCCAAATGCCAGGACGGCCTGTAACATCAGTCGCTTTGATCGTTAAATTAGTTAAAGGTTGCTCTAAAACTTCGACTTTGGCCTTCCATATTCCATCTTTTTCTTCAAAGGTCATATTTTGCCAATCAGATAAACCAGATTTGCATAATACTGATGAGACTTTTCTTGAACCCAGTACTACAGCTGAAGCTTCATATACTTCTTCTATTTTTTGGGTTTTCCTATTCAATAAACGGTAATCAGTTGGCCAGGTAAGCATTATCAATGGAAAAGGTTCTGCCAGTTGTTTAAAACGCCAGCTAACCGCAGATTTATGGACAGTAATGATCGAATAACCAACCGGGCCTTCCTCAATCTGTCCGGTTGATCTGGTCGCTGTAAAAATGGTTTGACCGTTATTGGCGATCTCGTTGTAATGCGTGTGTCCCATATCCACCAGCGTAACATCATATTTTTCTAACATCTTATTCAGTGATTGCTGCTCTTCCGGTGATTTTAAATCAGCAGGAAAAACGTGCATAAACAAAAGAATTGTCTCTTCATTAGCCGCAGCCGCAATCAATTCTTTTTCCAGCCATTCTAGTTGTTCCATACCTAGCCTAAAATCAGGACCGCCGCTTCCAAATCCGCAGACATCAATAAACAGGCACCTGTTACCCTTATGTAATACAGATAGCGGAAGTTTTTGGGTTTGAGGCATTTTATACATATTATCAAGGTTCCCTTGTTCCATATCGTGGTCGCCTGCAATTATATAAACTGGTATGCTTAACATTTTAAGGGCTGTGGCTACTAATTTATATTGCTCTGGTAAACCGTTATCGGCATTGTCGCCAGGTAAAAAGACGAAATCAAGCTGGCCATTCAATTCTGTCTCAATTTGAGCTATAATTGAAAGCAGGTCTATGTAATTCTGTTCTTTGGCTTTAGTAATGTGTAAATCTCCTAAATGAGCGAAGATTAATGGGGCTGAACTCATAAATTATTTGTATAGCTAATTGTTTTATAGATCATGTAGACCTCTACTGTGATCATATGACGTGGATTTTTTATTCCCATATAATGAAGTTCGTTCATAGCGATCTGTTATATTGAAATGAATGTGGGTTAGCAGGCTTCCTTAATGGTTTTTGCGAAGATGATCCACAATAGGATGGAACCAATGGCAAATGCACCCAGGATCATAAAAGTAGTATTATAACCTATCCCCTCAGCTATCCAGCCTCCAATTGCCGGACTAAATGAGGCACCCAGGCCTTGTACCGTCATTACTGCGCCTTGTCCGATATTTACCCTTCCTGTACCATTTAGTATATGCGCAACCAAGCCAGGAACGGCAACACTTTGCAGGCCCGCTCCAATTCCGTCTAAAATTTGTACGGGGTAAATGCCTATGTTACTGTGCATATAGGCGGCAAATAAGCCACGTATAGGTAAGGATAGGAAAGAAATGAATAAGACCAACCAGTAGCCTCTTTTATCTGCCATCTTCATGGCCAGTAATGATGTACCGATCATGACCAATTGTGCAATGATAATGGTCATGGCCACAAACACGGAAGCGTTTCCATGGCCATTGGCAGCAGCGGCGAGTCCATAGAGGGGTAGCATCGCACCGTTTCCCAAATGAAAAAAGGCTAATGCGCCTGCCAATACCAATAATGATTTACATTGAAATAATACTTTAAATCCACTGGCTTTTTCATTTTTTTCTCCTTCTTTCATGCCTCTTGCTACATGATCATCAATGGATTTAGCCGGAATCAATAACACTGAAATAATGGACAATAAACCAAAAAAAGCAGCGAGCAAGAATATGGCCGTGATCCCAAATTTATAACCGAGGTAACCAGAAAGTGCAGAACCGACTACATTGCCTGCGTGGTTGAATGCCTGGTTATAACCATTTTGCTTGTTAAAACCTTTTTGTTTGACTATGCCTAGTGTAATACCGATTATAGCCGGCCCAATAGCCGACCCGGCTATAGCTGTTGCCACTTGCGAAATACTAACCAGCCAAAACTCCTGGGTGAATAAGATTATTCCTGATGCCAGTATGGTGAAGATTGCAGATATAACCACATAAAACCGTTTCCTTTTGGTGGCATCAATTAATGCGCCCGCTGGAATAGTCATGATCATCCCGGCAACTCCACCAATGGTCATCACTGAGCCGATTAGTCCGCTTTTCCAGCCATGTGCTAAAAGGAAGATGCCTAAAAACGGACCTATCCCTGCCTGGAGGTCGGCCATGAAAAAATTAAGAGATTGTAAGGGCCAGATAATCCGCTTATCTGTTACGCCTTTAGCTAGTTGTTTGCTCATACGATTTGCTTAACACCATGTGCATCATTATGTTTAAACCCTAAATAAGAACATTTTAATTAAATAACTGTAAATCAGTGTTTTGTGTTGCTGATTTGTGGAATTAATTTTTCTTCATATTAAATTGGTGCAATACAGCTTTTAGATTAGTGCCAAAAAGCTATGCGCTAATTGGTAAGTCAACTATTGCTTCAAAAGCAAAGTTGCTGCTTTCCACGCGGAAATTTCCATGATGTAGGTGCGTAATCTCTTTAACAAGCCAAAGGCCAATGCCAGCGCCATTTGAATCTATAGCTTCCCTGTGGAAGGCATTTTGGAGATTTTCGGTTGGGAAACTTTCTTCGCTGATGGTGTTTTTAAAAATTATGGCGATATGATCTTTAAACGTAGACTGCTGCACAGAACAATTGATTGTGGTACCTGGAACAGCATATTTGATTGCATTTTCGACGAGGTTCATCAGTAAGATATTCAGTTTGTCATCATCGGCAACGATTAAAAAAGTTTCGGCATCCTGATCAAAATCAATCTTTGACTTTAAACTTTTTTGCAGCAAAAACGGTTGTAACCTGTTAAATAACCGCAGTATAACCAAAGAAAGATCTATTTGTTGCTTATGCAAGGTAATACCACTACTCTTTAACTGGCTTACCAACAAGAATTCCTGTACTACCTGTTGCAGCCTGTTAATTTCAGCAAGCTGGCTCTTCATCAGGTTTGATAACGCTGGTGTCAATTCAGGTTTCGATAGCTGAACTTCAATTTCTGCACGCATAATGGCTAGGGGAGTTTTCAATTCGTGCGATGCAGAGGCAAAAAAGTTTTGTTGCTGTTGTAAAGATTCATCAATTCTCACCAGCATCATATTTATGGTTTCCGTTAATTCCTGCAGTTCATCATTCGTTTTCTTCACCGGAATAACATCCCTGAGTTTGTGCGCATTGATGAGTTTAGCCGCGTTAATAATACGCTGCACGGGCTGTAATAAATAAAAAGATAAGATATAGGCAATTAAACCGGCAAGCAAAACACTGAGCAAGCTGCAGGCAAAAAGCAATAAGAGCAGGTATCGTAAGTTGCTGTCTAAATGATCTGCACTGCGTACAAGCATCAATTCGGCGGGATTATCCTCATTGCTACTCACCACGTAGGCAACCCTCATGCCCAAAGTATCGGTTACGCCCGTTTTTGTGGGGGTACGGATATTTTTAATGATTCCGGGGGATTGAAAAACGACAATGGGTTTTCCCGCTGAATGGTATAATACCCTAATGGAAGTATTATTATCTGGCAAAGGAATAATTGCAGGTAATACTTCGGTTTTATCTAAAAGTGTTTGGGCCCTGGCTATTAAATAAGCATCATTGTCGGATATCATCAGCATCCTGATTTTCCGGTAACAGTAAAGGTTGAAAGATAAACTTAGCAAGATAAAAATCAGGCTGAACGCTACCGTTATTTTTAATTTGATACCGAACTGACGCTTTCCTATTTTCATTTAACCTTGTTTTACGTCACCTTTCAATATATATCCTCGACCAACAACCGTATGAATCAATTCTTCATCGTAACCTCTGTCCATTTTTTTACGAAGCTGGTAAAGGTGTACTTCTATAACATTGCTACCCGGATCGAAGTTTATATCCCATACTTTTTCGAGGATCTGTGATTTTGTTACCACTTTGTTTTGGTTAGCAAGCAGAAATTCCAAGAGGGCAAATTCACGGTTACTCAGTATAACTGCTTTGCCGGCACGGCTAACTTCCCTGGTCAACAGGTCTACCTTAAGGTCTGCCACCTGTAATTTCAGTGAACCCTGCGCCAATGACCGGCGTTGTACAGAACGGATCCTGGCTAACAATTCATCAAGTTCAAACGGCTTTTTAAGATAATCAATCGCGCCATGGTCAAGCCCGTTTATCACATGTTCTGTATCGTTCAGTGCACTAATGATAATTACCTGGGTTTGATTATTAAAGCTGCGCAGGTTTTTTAGAACCTCCAGGCCATTAAGAGAGGGCAACATCATATCCAATAGGATAAGATCATAATGACCAACCATAGCCATTTCCAACCCTTTGTTGCCATCAGCAACCAGATCACAGACGTGACCTGCCTGCGTAAGGCCGTCGGCAATAAATCCTGCTAACTTTAACTCGTCTTCTATCAATAATATTTTCATCTTACCAGGAATGTTTTGTTATCTATCGTAATGCGGAGCACAATATATACTTTGTCATGATTGATGTTAATAAAACCTTGGTCATCCTGCCGCCTTACTGCTTCCAGATGAAAGGTGTTACTTTCTTTAATAAGGTGTGCGATATCATCTACCAGCCCTGGTTTAAAGTGAAATAACAGGTTATTCTTTCTGAGCGCGACAATTCCACCGTATTGGTCTGTGATCAAAACTGGCTTCTCCAGATTAAATTTTTCTGTTTGATGATTTGGAACATCAGGCGGTGGGGGTAAATTATCGAGCGTCTGACTGATGCCTGTTTTATTGTTTTTAATGGCTATTAATTGGTAGCCAACTACCTCATCGCTAGGGTTTAAGCCATAAGTTACCGTAACCGGCTTACCAATAGCACCAATTTTGGTTACCCATGCAGCTGTATGCGGTCGAAAATCAATTGTGATTAAGCCAGATTTTTCTGTTTTCAATTCCAGGGCATTGATATCTAAATGAGGATTGTTCCTATAGCTGGTAACAATCCCGGTAATTACCCTTTGCTTATGCGGCAGTTCCAATTGCGGCCTGTTATGATGAACAACGGGTGGTTTCGGTAATAAAGGTACCGGAGGGTTAATTAACAACCAGATAATGACCAACAGCAAAATAATGATTACGACCAGCAGTGGGCGGTAATTTTTCATCTTTATCGGCTCATATGGTGAGTCATTATCTTGCTCCATTTTCATACAACCTGCAAAATATGCATATATTTTATCAGTTAACAGCGAAGCAGCCAATTAGTTCATACGCACCTTAATTAATTTAAGATTGGGAGAGATATTTCGCTCTCCCAATCTAACTGGATTATCTTAACAAATAAGTCTGTCCATTGATCTCGATGGTTTCAGGGTGAATAATGGTTGGTGCGCCAGACTCCAATACTACACCTGATGGAGGTGTGTCTTTAATGCCGGTTACCTTTACTTTATCTCCTGTTTTTAATAAAGGTTGTAATTGTTCAACTGCATGCGGCGGTAAATCTATTTCTACCTTGTTATCGAGGCTAAGCCCACGGATTGCACCGCCCTGATCACGTTTAAAATCATTGATTTTTCCTGTAAATGTTCCAGGCGTTGCACTAACCGGTACAATAGGTGTACTTGGTGGCGTATCCACTATTTGTGTTCCATCAACCGATAAACTTGCCATCTGGAATACGTTAACGCCATCTGGACCATTATCAGTAAAGCCTTTTACAGTTACCGATTTGCCCTTAGCTGCAGCACTTATTAGTTGTTTACCCAATTGTTCCGGGAATCTGACTGTGATTACCTGGCTGCCATTTTGCAAGGTGAAACGATTATAGATATACCTGTCATTCGTTTGATAGGAAATAACCTTTCCGTTCAGCGAGGTTAAAACTTTTAAACCACCGCCTTCCAAACCACCTCTGTTTCGTCCAGGATGAGGAAGCATTTCTCCAGGACCACCGGCCGGTGGTGTCGGAGGGTTATCATTTGGGCGTACTTGTGCGAAGGTTAAGATACTCATCAGCGCGAAACACGCGGTTATTGCTGTTTTTTTGATTTGACTTTTCATATGCTTTTCTTTTTGATTTTAAATAACTTTATGATTCAAAACTACACTAGCGGTCTGAAGTGGGTATGAAAAGCGAATTAAATTTAGTTCATCTGATTTTTTATTATCCTTCAGATTAAAGGTTAATGCAATTCGAATAGGAGTGTCAGACAGAGACAGCTTATACTATACAAATAAAAATGCTATAGCTCCCCTGAATTTTATTCTCGGGAATGCCATATCTGCGGCAGATGGAAACATCTGCCGCCACCGCCAGGGTCTTAATAGGAATCAGCAGCTTTCTCGCAATGCTCATTTCTCAAGGAAATCCCACAGCGTTAAGTTCTCCAGGAGTACAAACTTAGGAAGAATTATATCAGTATCAGATGGAAACATCTGACACCACGAATAGTTGATTTTTAAACTTTATGTTAAATTAAAAAGTTTAACATGAAGTTTAATAGTGGTTTTATTAACATTTCGATGCCGTTTTCTTCTGGAATTTAACAATTCAGTATTTTTTACATTATAAATTCCTAACCAGGCAAGCTCATCTTTGTGGCAAATTAGTCATTAGGTTTTGGCCGAAATGAGGTGCCGTTCTGGCTAATGCAAACAAACTATAAATTATTCATTCATGAAAAAAATGTACAAACTGATTTACTTTGCCGAGGTATGCAGGCTGCAGGGTTTATTGATTATGCTCATGTTATTCTCTGTAAATGTAATTGCGCAAAATACGCAGAACATCAGCGGTAGAGTTGTTGATGAGACAAACCAGCCAATTCCTGGTGTAACCGTAAGAATAAAAGGTTCTACAGGCGGAACTTCTACCAATCTTGATGGAAACTATAACATTTCGGCAAAATCATCAAACGTTTTAGTTTTTTCCATGCTGGGCAGTATATCAAAGGAAGTATCTGTTGGCAATCAAACGCGGATTAACGTAACGCTTATGCCAGATAATCAAAATTTGAAAGATGTTGTGGTAATCGGTTATGGTACCGCGAATAAAAAAGATGTAACTGGTGCGGTGACTTCAATAAAATCAGAAGAGTTTAATCAGGGCGTTATGGTAAACCCGGCACAACTTTTACAGGGAAAGGTTGCCGGTTTAAATGTAACTAAAAGTGGCGATCCAAATGCTAAGCCATCAACAATATTACGTGGACCTTCTACCTTAAGAGAAGGTGCTGCGCAGGAACCATTTTATGTTATTGATGGCGTTCCAGGGGCTTCGATTGATCTGCTTGCGCCTGCTGACATCGAAAATATTGATATCCTTAAAGACGCTTCTTCCACGGCTATTTATGGTTCAAGGGCAGCAAACGGCGTTATCATCGTAACAACCAAGAGATCTAAAAGCGGGCAAGCCCGTTTATCATACAGTGGATATGCTGCAGTTGAAAAGGTATCCAAAAAGTATGATATGCTTTCGGCACCTGAGTTAAGACAATATCTTGTTGATAATAAGCAGACTTTAAATCCTGTTGATGATGACGGTTCCGACACCAATTGGCAATCGTTGCTCGAAAGAACAGGTTATTCGCAAAACCATAACCTTTCTTACGGAGGGGCAGGTCAATCTTCTGATTATGGGGCGAGTGTAAACTATCTGGATAATAAAGGGATCTTAAAAAACACATCATTAAGAAGAACTGTTGTCAGGGCATACCTTAACGAAAAATTTTTTAACGACCGTTTAAAACTTGGTTTAACAATTACAAACAGCAATTCCAAAAGCTCAGATATTAATCAATCTCAGGCATTACCAAATATGCTTTTCTTTTTGCCAACAGTTAGTCCGTTTAATACTGATGGTACTTATAAAGAAAACTATAACCGTATAGGAAGTGGTACAAGAAATCCTTTATCGATTGTAGACAATAACATTTTTGACAACCTAAACAATAAAACCCTGATTAACGGGATGGTGCAGGTGAATATTATTGATGGCTTGCGGTTTACAGCTAGTATCTCTTCGCAACGGGACCAGAACAGTTACAGCAGTTACCTAAACAGCCAATCTGGTTTAGCCAGGGGTGTTAACGGACAAGCGCAAAAAATTGATATTTTAAATAAAAGCCAGGTATTGGAGGGCTATTTCAATTATGATAAAACCTTTGGCAAGCACAGTTTAAAATTACTTGGCGGTTATTCATGGCAGGAAGACAGGACCAATGATGGTTTTGGTGTAAGAACGCAAAATTTTTCAAATGATAATTTAAGTTACAATAACCTATTTCTTTCTAACCCCAGTTTGTTATCACAAATAGCTTTCAATGATGCGCCTATATCTACTTTAAGATTAATATCATACTACGGCAGGGTTCAGTACAATTATAATGAAAAGTATCTTTTTCAAGCATCGTTAAGAGATGATGGTTCTTCAGCTTTTGGTAAGAATAACCGTTGGGGTTTATTCCCTGCAGTATCTGCCGGATGGAGAATTATTGGCGAGGATTTTATGAAAACTGTTCCGGTAATCAGCGATTTAAAACTCCGTGCAGGTTATGGTGTGTCGGGTAACAGTTTAGGCTTTGATGCTTTCTCTTCATTGTTAATTTATGGAACACTTTCGGGAAGCAACAAGTTTTTAAACAATGGCAACATTAGCAATGCAATTGGCCCGGTAAGAAATCCGAATCCGGATTTAAAATGGGAAAGTACGGCAACTACCAACATCGGTTTAGATTTTGGTTTATTTAAGGACAGAATTACAGGTTCAGTTGATTTTTATGTGAAGAAAACTTCTGATTTAATTTACGATCGTTACGAAGTTTCTACAACACAATTTTTCCTGCCAACCATTACAGCCAATGTAGGTAAAATCAAAAATACCGGTGTTGAGTTTTCGTTAAATGCTGTAGCGGTCAAAACTGATAATTTTAAGTGGACAACTTCTCCAAATATCGCACACAACAAAAACGTAGTTGAAACCTTATCTGATGATTTCTATAAAATCGATTTGATCAGGACAGCATCGCTGGGTGGTCAGGGTCAGTCTGGAAATTTCAGTCAAATCATACAACCAGGTTATGCTTTGGGTACTTTTAACTTATGGAATTATGCAGGTAAAAATGCGTCTGGCGTAAGTACTTATATTAATGCTGCTGGCCAAACTATTGCCACGCAACCCTTAACAACGGATGCTAAAATTGCAGGAGATGCACAACCAAAGTTAATTTACGGCTGGGCAAATAGTTTCAATTACAAAAACTGGGATTTAAATTTCCTTGTTCGCGGCGTATTGGGCAATAAAATTTTAAATGCAACCAAAGCATCACTAAATAATCCTGCTGGCGCTAAGAACCAGAATATTCCTCGTTTTACTTTGGGCGAATCTTTTAACGACAATATTGCCTATTTAATATCTGATCGTTTTATAGAAAGCGGTTCTTACCTGCGTTTAGACAATGCAACGCTAGGTTATACCATCAGACCAAAAAACCCATCTATTAAGGCCATCAGGTTATATGTAACCGCAAACAATTTATTTGTGATTACAAACTACACTGGTATCGACCCTGAAATCAACATTGGAGGCTTAACGCCAGGTATTGATAACAATAATTATTATCCAAAAACAAGAACATTCAGCTTTGGTGTAACTGCATCATTCTAAAAAACACAAAAATGAAAAAGTTTATAATCTTATTTAATATTCTGGCTTGTCTGATGGTATTGGAATCATGCAGCAAGTTAGATGTCGATGTAGAATCTCAGTATGTAAAGGAAAATTTTCCAACTACAAACGCAGATTATTCGGCACTTTTTGGCACCATGTATTCTAATTTATCATCACAGTACGGCGTGCCTTATTGGAGAATGCAGGAACTTTCTACCGATGCGGCTATCCTGCCTGCACGTGATGGGAATTTTGATGATGGGGGCCAGTACCGCCAGTTGCATTACCACACCTGGACAATCGATCATCCAAATGTAAGGGACATTTGGCAGTGGGGCTTCGGCGGTATTAACAATTGCAACCGCTTAATTAACCTTACAACCGAGTCAGTTGCATCTGAAGCTTCAAAAGCAAGCAGTTTAGCGGAAGTAAGAGCAATGCGGGCCTTGTATTATTATTTTATGATGGATTTGTATGGTAATGTACCCATTATCGATACTTTTCCAGTTAACACCCTTCCCGGTAACCAAACCCGTGAAAAGGTATTTGAATTCATAGAAAAAGAACTATTAGCTGTTGTTGCGCAATTACCGGTAAAAGACAATAATAACAGGGTTCTGGTTTATGGAAGACCAACACAGGCTATGGCCTATGCATTGCTTGAGAAAATGTATTTAAATGCTGAGGTTTATACCGGCAAACCAAGGTATGCAGATGCCGTTATCATGGCTGATAACATTTTGAAAAACAGCAATTATAGTCTTGATGCAAAATATAGCGATATTTTCGATGTGAACAACGGTCCATTGGTTAACGAGACCATTTTTGCAATCCCTTATGATCAGCAAATTCCTGGTAATCAAATCACGAGGTTTGGTTTTTACCCGGCTTTAGCAGCAGCTTACGGCATAAATGTTGGTTTCAGTATCTCGATGAGTACTACGCCTGAATATTATAACCGCTTCAATTTGACAAACGATATTCGCAACAGCTTCTGGTTAATTGGTAAGCAATATGCACCGGATGCAAACCGTAAACCTGATTTAACCAAACCTGTTTATGTTGCAGGAACAACAACGCAAATTGAGATTACCCCTGACCTTATTTTAAAACCAGGTAAACCAATGGATTTAGGTAATACGGTTGCTGATCAGGCAAAAGGTGTCCGCTCAGTAAAATACTGGCCAGATCCAAATGCCATTCAGGCTACCAGGTTAAACGGAAACGATATGCCGGTTTTACGTCTTGCCGATGTAATGTTAATGAAAGCCGAAGCCATATTAAGAGGCGCAACAGCAACTACGGTAAATGGCGAATTACAAACACCACTTTTATTGTTAAATAAAATAAGGGCCCGTGCAGGTGCAGAAACGGCTAGCGCAGTAAGTTTGCAGGATTTACTTGATGAGCGTGCACGCGAATTTAGTTGGGAAGCCTGGAGAAGAAACGATCTGATTCGTTTTGGGCAGTTCGAAACAGAATACCCTTTACCAAACGATGTCTTAAAAATGAATAAAGATATCACCAGAAGAATCTACCCGATTCCTGCTAACGAACTAAAGCTTAATAGCAATTTAAAACAGAACCCTGGCTACTAAATTAAAAATATGAAACTGATTACCTGTGTTGGTGTATTGCTGGTATTGCCCGCAATTGCTTTAATTAATAAAAAGGACGATTTGCCAATCAATCAGATACAGGTAATCGGTTCGCATAACAGTTATAAGCAAGCCATCAATCCGGCTTTGTTCAATGTTATAAAATCACAGGATTCGGCAGCTGCCAACAGTCTGGATTATGAACATATTCCTATGCCCGAGCAATTAAATATGGGTTTAAGAAATCTCGAAATCGATGTTTATGCTGATGAGAAAGGTGGTAAATACGCCCATCCCAGAGGTTTTGAACAGGTAAAGGGGCAACCAGAATTCGATAAAGACGGTGAAATGAATAAACCCGGATTTAAGGTATTTCATGTTCCGGATTTAGATTTCAGGTCGTCGGCACTAACTTTTGTAATTGCATTACAGCAATTAAAGGAATGGTCGGAAGCTCATCCAGACCACACACCTGTTTTTATCACATTAGAAGTTAAAGACGATTCGATAAAACGTAAAGGATTTACACAGCCTGAAGTTTTTACCAGTAAAACTTTTGATGAGCTGGATGCGGTAATTATTGAACATTTAGGAAAGGAACATATCATAAATCCTGATATGATTCGAGGTAAATACAACACTTTGGAAGAAGCTGTTCTGGCCAAAAACTGGCCGAAGCTTAGTCAGGCGAAAGGTAAGTTCCTTTTTGTTCTGGATGCCAAGGACCGAAAACGCGCTACCTACATTCAGGGGCATCCATCACTTAAAGGCCGTGTACTCTTTGCCAATGCAGAACCAGGAACGCCGGAGGCCGCTTTAATGATCCGGAATAATCCGAAGGATGAACAGATTCCTGAATTGGTAAAGAAAGGCTACATCATTAGAACCAGAGCAGATGCCGATACAAAGCAAGCCAGAAATAATGATTGGAGTGATTTCGAAGCAGCCTGTAAATCGGGCGCCCAAATTATTACAACAGATTATTATAAAAAGAGTAAACACTTTAAATCAGATTATGCCATCAGTTTTGCTGGTGGAAAATACTTTAGAGCCAACCCTTTATTTAAAAATTAAGAATAGGTATGAATAGAAGATCGTTATTAAAAGGAGGTTTATTAACCGGTTTAGGTTTGCCTTTTGTGGGTATGAAAGATGTAATTGCTTCGCCTATAGTTGGACGTAAAAAAGCTAAAAACATCATTATGATGGTGAGTGATGGGATGAGTATCGGAACGCTGAATATGGCCGATATCTATTCTAATCGCATATTCGGCAGAAGCAGCAAATGGTTGGGGCTCTATAGAGATAATAAAGCAGTAAGAGCGCTAATGGATACCGCTTCTGCAAGTTCTTTAGTTACCGATTCTGCCGCAGCCAGTTCATCCTGGGGTGGGGGCATGCGCGTAAGAAACGGTTCGCTAAACGTAGGTATGAATGGTGAAAAGCCACAGCCAATTCTTCAAAAGTTTAAAGAAAAAGGTAAGAAAGTTGGTTGCGTAACCACTGTGCCTATTACCCATGCAACGCCGGCAGGTTTTTGCATCAATATTGATAACCGCGGTGGACAGGATATTATTGCAGAAATGTACTTAGGCCTGAAATTCGATGTGATGATGGGTGGCGGCCATAAATATTTCGGGGAGAAAAGGACAGGTGGAAACCTGATTCCGAAATATTTAACACAGGGCTACAAAGTTGCTGAAAACAGGGCCGAGATGTTAGCCTTAGATAAATCAAAACCAGTTTTGGGTTTGTTTGCAGAAGATGGAATGCCTTACGAGGTGGATAGACTACATGATCAGGAACTCATAAAATCGACACCAACACTGGCAGAGATGACTATGAAAGCGATCGAACTAATGAAAGATCATAAAGATGGTTTTGCTTTACAGGTTGAAGCGGGTAAAGTAGATTGGGCAGCACATTCGAATGATTTGAGCGGTTTAATTTTCGATCAGCTTGCTTTTGATGAAGCTGTAGGAAAAGTAATAGAATTTGCTGAAAAGGATGGCGAAACACTGGTGATCATTACCACAGATCATGGTAATTCGAATCCTGGTTTGTTTTATGCAGATGAAGCCAATAAAAAGTTCGATAGCCTTCAAAACTTCAAACACAGTAATACCTGGCTTTTGGCGCAGCTCAATCAATCCTTTAGCGAACAGAAAATAATTGATCTGATAAAAGAAAACCAAGGTTTTGAAATGAAAGCAGAAGATGTAAAATCTTTATTGGTTCATTTTAAGGATATTGTTCCTGGTCAGCTTTACAACGAATCAAACCTGCCATTTTACGAGTATGGCAAAATTTTGGGTAAATATACCGATGTACAATGGGCAGGAATGAATCATACTGGTGACTACGTGGAATTAACCATGTTTGGTCCGGGTTCAGAAAATTTAAAACCTTTTGTTAAAAATTACGAGCTGCATAACTTTATGCTTAAAGCTGCAGAAATGCCTGAAGCATTTTTGGTAAAAGCTTGATGATTCAGAAAATTGAAAGGTTGCAGGACATCTTCATTTACGGTTTTCTATTGGAGTCTGTCAATGGTAGAATTCAGTTTTTAGTTAAAAACAAAGAAGTTGGATGACAGGTTTAGAATGAATCGTCATCTCGACCGCAGCGGAGAGATCTTTTAACATAGTTCAAAGATCTCTCCACTACGCGTTGCTCCGGTCGAGATGACGACTTTTCTTTAGAATCTGTCGTAGCTTTATAGAAAGACTTATTAATTGCATTATTGCGCTTCGATCCACTAAACGTGACAATTGTCTGGAGATTCACTGATTATGATACAATCTCATTTTAATCCCAAATTTTAATCAAGCAATGAAAATTCGTTTAATTTTTTTTCAATTATTATTTAGCCTTATTATACTTTTAAATGCTACTGATCTCCAGGCACAGGAAACTACTAATCCTCCGGCAATCGTAAATAAAAATGGTGTTTGGCTAAAGGGCGATCTGCACGTACACTCGAGGCACAGTACAGAATCATCCAACAATTCGATTTCGAAAATTATTAATTTTTCAAAGTCAGTTGGGATGGATTATCTAGCCATAACCGACCATGATAATCATGTTAATGGCGATGTTGCGCACCATACCTGGGCCGATCCGGAATTTAAATCAGATTCGCTGCTTTTGCTTTATGGCGCCGAATGGACAACCACCAGGGGGCATGGAAATGTATTTTCTGATAAGCCGTATGACCATCAACGTTTATATAATATCAGGGATGCCCGCGACGTCAATATTGGGAAAGTTAAGAAATCGTTAGGGATTCATTTGTCGGCAAATCATCCTAGTGGAAAGGATAATTTTGGCTTTTCTTATGATTTGGTTAAATCTATCGAGGTTTGGAATTCGGCTGTTTGGCCGAAGAATGCCAACGCAATAATGATTTGGGATGACATGCTTTCTTCGGGCAGAATGATGACAGGCAGAGGTGGAAGCGATACCCATCATGGTGTGCCCACGGCATCCGAAAAACCGAGCGCAAATACATATCAGGCAGAATTTAATTATGTGGGTACGCCAACAACCTGGGTTTTCGCAAAAGAACGTAGCCTTACGGCAGTTATAAATGCTTTAGATCATGGAAAAGCTGCTGTTAGTTCAAATCCTTTTGCGCCAAGAGTAGAATTTTATGCTGATTATAATGGTAATGGTAAATTTGAAATAATGATGGGCGATAATGCCGTTTCAAAGGGTAAACCGATAAAGTTTCAGGTGCAATTGATTGGCAATAAATTACCTGCAGCGCAATATACTGTTACCGTAATCAAGAATGGCGCAAAGCTGAACAGCTTTCAGGTTAGTGGTGAGGTTCCTGCTTTTCAGTTTACCGATACACCAGATTTAAAAGGCCGCACTTATTACCGTGTTACGGTAGAAGGTAAAAATACGGATTACCCTCAGGTGCCAAAATCTGCAGCATTAAGCGAAAAAATGGTGGCGCTATCCAATCCGATCTACTTTAATTTTGATCCTAACTTTTAATTATAGCCAGTGTTAGATGGAAACATCTGACACCACGGATAGATACCTAATAAATGTCGTCATTGCGAGGAGGAGCGACGAAGCAATCTTTCCTGCTAGCGATCCTTGCGTCAAAAAATGCTTCTCGAAATCGGGGCAGATTGCCGGCTGAAAAGTATTCTCGCAATTGACGATTTCTCGAAGATATTGATAACATTAAGCTTTCCAGAAGTACAAATTTTGGGAGAAATATGCCAGTGTCAGATGGAAACATCTGACACCACGAATAGCTGAGACAATCATGGTTCTCAGGATTGCAATTCTATATTTGTAACACAGCCTCCATTCTTTTTTTGAATCAGAATTATAGATTAGATTTTTAGAATCATCAAAGCAAAATGCCATAAATATCAGCATTTTAATATATCGCCGGGTTTGGCTTTATGTTCGTAGTTTTGGATTCAATTTTTTTTATAATTTTACTGGCTATGAGCAACCAACACAATCATACTGATGAAGAACTGATCGTAATGTTGAGGGAGGACGAAGTGGTTGCTTTCAAGAAAATTTATACAAAGTATTGGTATGATTTGTATCTCATCACTAATAAAAGATTAAGGTCTAAAGAAGCTGCAGAAGAGATTATCCAGAATTTCTTCACCACATTCTGGCTCAATCGGGAAAAAATAAATATCACAGGCTCTTTAAAGGCTTATCTCCATTCCGCTATCCGCTATTCAATTATTGATTATCTGGCTAAAGAGGCCACAAGGAACAATTACCTCGAACTGCTTTCATTTAGTTATCAGGAGGCTACGAATACCACTGAAGAAACCATATTTATAAAAGAGCTGGAAAACGGAATCAACGGCGTGATTTCGAAGTTGCCTGCCAAATGCAGAAGGGTATTTGAACTCAGCAGGAAAGAGCATAAATCCAATAAGGAAATTGCCGAATTGCTGGGACTTTCTGAAAAGACCGTAGAAAACCATATTACCAATGCACTAAAGTACTTTAGGGTACATTATAAGGTGATTTTGATTGCCTCTGGTTTTGCCTGGTTACTGCGGTAAAGCCTTGCGCTTCAATAAAAGTATTTTAGTATTAGGAAATGAGCGGTTAATGGTGTGAGCGGCCTGTAGTCCCGCTATCGCTTATAGTCCTCGCTGCGCTCTGGGCTATTCCGCTTTATCGGGTTTAGAAACAAAGGTTTGTGCGCCATACCACCTCCTAAGATGAAACACTGCATCGACTCTATTTAGCCCCGGTTGCAGCGATACCCTGCAGCAACGAGGTACGAGGCAGCGAAGCGTATAAGCGAAAAACGGGAAGAAACTTTGTGTGTAGCACAGGCGCTGCGCTCCAATAAATATGTTGAGGAAAGAAGCAATCTTCAAGCTAGCGATTCTTGACTTAAAGATTGTTATAAATTTTTTTATTTTTTATTTGGGGGCAAGGCCTGGGTTTCCCGACTATACTATTAACGAACCAAATATAATTACATACCAACATGGGCAGATCAATACCCGTTTCCTTACTTAAAAAATATCTTTCTGGTGATTGCACGGTTGCTGAGGTAAAAGAAGTAGACCAATGGTTTGACAGTATGGATGCGGTACCTGAAGATCTTGTTGGCCTTTCTGATGACCAGCGCAAGCTCGTGGAAGATAAAATTTTTGAACGCATTCTGCTCCATATCAAAACTAAAGAACAACAAAAGATCACATCAATTCCCAAAAAATCGAGACGTCTACATCCAATATTATGGGCGGCAGCATCAATCATTCTGGTTCTGGCTGCGGTGTTAATCTGGAGATACAATGCGCAGCTTAACCTGCAAAATCAAAAGGCAAAACTACATCATTCCGTTCATATAAAGCCAGGTGGCAATAGAGCGGTTTTAACATTGGGCGATGGATCATCTGTGGTATTAACCGAAGCCAAAATTGGTGCACTGGCCGACCAGCAAAATGTGAGCGTGGTAAAAACAGCTGAAGGCGAACTCAGCTATAAAATGCATACGGGATCTGCATCTGCTAAAATAAGTTATAATAAGATTGCCACACCGCTTGGTGGCAAATACAGCGTTGTTTTGCCTGATGGTACTAAAGCCTGGTTAAACGCGAAATCGAGCTTAAGGTTTCCAACTGCTTTTACGGGTGCTGAAAGAGTGGTGCAGATGACCGGTGAAGTATATTTCGAAGTAGCTAAGAATCCCAAACAACCCTTTAAAGTGCAATCTGGAGGAACGGAAATTAAAGTGTTAGGTACCCATTTTAACGTAATGGCTTACGGCGATGAGGCCGAGCAGAAAACAACGTTAATTGAAGGCAGTATCCACTTATCATCGGGTAAATTTTCTCAGCTATTAAAACCTGGACAACAAGCATTGGTAGATCCTTCTGGTATAAAGTTAAATAACAATTGCGATTTGGAAACGGTGATGGCCTGGAAAAACGACCTTTTTATCTTCAAGGATATGGAGATCAAAGAAATTGCCAGGCAATTGGTTAGGTGGTATGATATCCAGGTCGTATTTAAAGGAACACCTTCAAAAATATCATACACCGGAACCATACCTAAAGACGTAGAACTTTCAGAGTTGTTGAGCATGCTTCAATTTACAGGATTGAAATATGAATTGAACGGACATACGCTAACTATCATCGATTAAAGAGATTAATCGATAAACAATAAATTTTAACCAAATAAATTATTTTACATGAGAAACTACTACAACACTGCATAATGTAAAGGCGTAACCATGCTTTTTAAGAAAAAACCGGATAGTGTTCGCTGCACATCCGGTTACTGTAAAGGTTACTTACAATCCGATTTAGACAACATTATAATTTAACCAAAACTCCATAAAGATATGAATTTATTTTTTAGGATCAGGCAGGTATTGCGCCGTGATTCTTACCAAATCTTACTAACAATGAGACTCGTAGTGCTTTTTTTTACGCTCACCCTAATGCAGGTTAGCGCTAGCAGCTTCAGTCAGAATCTAACCCTTAAAGAGAATAATTCTGACGTCATTTCCATCTTAAAGCAAATCGAAAAACAGAGTGGTTATCACTTGCTTTTCAGACGTGCTGATATAGACGATAAATATAAAATAAACATTAATGTAACAAATATGCCTCTTGAGCAGGTAATGGGCATAGTGTTGAAAAATACCAACCTCGATTTCAAAATCATTAAGAAAACCATTGTTCTTAAAAAGAATACCTATTCGCTATTTACAACCATTTCTGTTCGTGATATAGAAATTTCTGGTACGGTGAGCGACGAAAAAGGCGTAACGCTGCCCGGGGTAGTTGTTAATGTAAAGGGCACAAAACAATCAACTGTAACCGATATCAATGGTAAGTTTAAGATTTCGCTGCCTTCAGGATCAACCACCCTTGTTTTTTCTTTTGTTGGGATGGAACCCCAGGAGGTTAATCCTGGCAACAAAAGTACGCTAAATGTGGTACTTAAGGCACAAACTACATCACTTTCTGATGTGGTGGTGATTGGTTACGGCACACAAAAACGTACAGATCTTAATGGATCTATTTCGTCGGTAAAGGCGGCCGATATTGCTAATGTACCTCAAACCAGTATTGATCAGATGCTGCAGGGTAGGGCTTCAGGTTTAACAATTTCGCAAAATTCTGGCGCGCCTGGTAGCAATACATCTGTACGGGTACGTGGCGTAACTTCTTTAAGCGGTAGTAATGAGCCTCTATATGTAATAGATGGTGTGCCAATTTCTGGCGATGCAGGCAATCAGAGTACCAGTGGAAGATCTCCATTACAGGCTTCATCTTCCAATGCCAATTCGCAAACTACCGTGAGTCCGTTGTCTTTGATCAATCCAAATGATATTGAGTCGATTGATGTATTAAAAGATGCATCTGCAACAGCAATATATGGAAACCGGGCTTCAAACGGTGTGATTATCATCACCACCAAAAGGGGCAGAAGCGGTAATTCATCTATAAATTATGATGGCTATTATGGCTTCCAGCGTGTGGCAAAATACATGGATGTGATGAATCTTCGCCAGTATGCGACACTTCAAAACTCACTGGGCGATATTTATGGTACTGGTAGAAGGGTTGAATTTGCAGATCCTTCAATATTGGGAGAAGGTACTAACTGGCAAAAAGAAATATTTAGAACTGCACCACAAGAAAGTCATCAGGTAGCTGTTTCTGGTGGAAAAGAGGGCTTAACCTATTACATTTCTGGTGGATATCTTGGTCAGGATGGTACCGTTATCGGCTCCGATTTTCGCCGCTATAGCCTTCGGGTAAATGCTGATGCCCAGGTGAAAGAATGGTTTAAACTCGGTATTACCTTAACTGGAAGCCGATCTGCAGAAAATGTAGTAACCAGTGATAATAACGGTATTATTTACAATGCTTTATTGCAGGCGCCTGATTTAGCAGTAACCAACCTTGATGGTTCGTATACTGGTCCTCCTGTGTCTGATCCATTAGCTGCCGCAGCGGCATTAAATCCAGTGGCCCAGGCGCAGCAAATCAAAAATAAACTGAACAGGACTAATATTAACACCAATATTTATAACGAGATTAAGTTTCTTAAACCATTATCGCTAAGATCAGAACTTGGAGGTGATTTTAATTTCTCAGATAATAATGTATTTACGCCGAGTTATTCATGGGGCCGTTTTACCAATCCTACTGCCTCTTTAAAGGAAAGATATCAGCAAAGTACATTTTTGATCTGGAAAGAATACCTCAATTATAACCAGACTTTTGGTGAAAAACATAACCTAAGCGCTATTTTGGGTTACGAGGTTCAGCAGTCAAACTGGAGAGGGATTGAGGGAACACGCCAGGGATTTTATAGTAACGATGTACAATCATTGAATTTAGGCCAGGCCATAACGGCTACCAATGATGAATATATTGGTACACAACGTCAGGAATCAATTTATGCGCGTGCCATTTATACCTATAATTCTAAATATAGCCTTACTTCCACAATCAGAAGAGACAAGACTTCTAAGTTCGCTGAAGGATCACAATCAGGTTATTTCCCATCCTTTGCGGCCTCTTGGAAATTGTCTGAAGAACCGTTTATGAAGGGGATCAATAAGGTAGTAAACGCGCTTAAGATCCGTTTGGGTTATGGAGAGGTGGGCAACCAGGATGTTCCAAATTATTTATATAGTTCTTTGTTAAGATCTTCACAAACAGGTTTGGGAACTGGTTTTCTTGCCGGACGGATTGACAACAAATCGTTAAAATGGCAAACTTCTATCCAATACAATGGTGGTGTTGATATGAGCTTTCTAAACGGTAGGATTAGCACGAGTATAGATGTTTACAAAAAAACATCAAAAGACTTTTTATTCCAGCTTACGCTTCCAGGCTATTTAGTGGGTGGTCCTGATTATTTGGGCGGTATTAACCCTCCGTATGTAAATCTTGGAAAAATTGACAACGTAGGTTTTGATTTGAACATCAACTCGCGCAATTTTGAAAAGGGCGATTTCAAATGGAATACAAGTGTAGTGCTATCACATTATAACAATGAAGTTAAAGCGCTTGGTAACGGTCTTACCGAACTCTTCGGAACAGTAACCAACGCTTACCTGCAAACTCCGGTTACCCGTACCGTGGTAGGCAGATCGGTAGGTGAATTTTATGGTTATAAAGTAAAGGGAATATTCAAAACACAAGATCAACTTCAATCTGCTCCGGTTCAATTTGGCCGAGGCATTGCCAACAACAGCAGCAGCACCTGGTTGGGCGATGTGCAGTATGAAGATGTAAATGGTGATGGCGTAATAAACGAAAAAGACCGTACAGCGATCGGAAATCCAAATCCTAAATTTACCTATGGTATTACCAATACTTTTAGTTATAAAGCTTTTGATTTTACCTTATTCCTGAACGGATCTTACGGCTCCAAAATTATGAACCTGTTAAACAATACCATGGGTAACCTGGCGGCTGTATATCAGAATCAATATGCGGCGTATAGTAATTTCTGGTCACCACAAAACCCTGATTCCAATATTCCTGCACCTAAAATCGGTATTGATAATCCCAATCTGTTTGTATCTGACCGTTATGTGGAAAGCGGATCTTTTTTACGCATCCAGAATGTTAGTTTGGGATATAGAGTGCCTGCTTCATGGATCAGGAAATTTAAATTCTCAAATTTAAAAGTGTACTCAAGCGTACAAAACCTTTACACCTTTACAAAATATAAGGGTTATGATCCGGAAATCGGGGCGATGAACCAGAGTGCCATTTTAAATAATATCGACCTGGGAAGATATCCAATTGCCAGGACCATCACTTTTGGGATAAATGCACAATTTTAGTGACCTACAATTATTGAACAAAATGAAATCATATTTAATATACAGCTTTATTTTTATAGCCTTTGTTAGCGCAGGCTGTAAAAAAGAATTTTTTAATATTCCTCCACAGGATTCACTTAGTGCTGATAATTTTTACCAAAACACCGAACAGGTTCAGGCCAGTACCATTGCCCTGTACAACTCTCCATGGTTCGATTGGAATGCAAAAGCTTCCTGGTGTATTTCAGAATTATTAAGCGGCAATGCGCACACTTATTCTCCGGATGTGATCAACTTTGGAAATTTTTCTGTAACAGGAGATAATACCCAATTGGCATCAGCCTGGAATTCGCTATATAGTGTAATTGCACAATCTAATGCGTTAATTAATAATCTGAAAGCCAAGGTACCAGCCAGCGTGCCTGCACCAATCGTTAATAATGCAATTGGCGAAGCCAGGTTTATGCGGGCTATGGCTTATTTCTATTTGGTAAGAACGTGGGGAAACGTGCCTATTATTGAAAACAGCCTGGATTATGTGAGCAATTATCAGATTAATACCAATCCGGTAACTGACGTTTACAAATTCATGATCAACGACCTCAAATTTGCGGAAGAGAATTGTGATAAAATGATCAGAACGGGTTCTGTTTCTCAGGGTAAAGTATCCAGCGGATCAGCATCTGCATTATTGGCTAAAGTTTATTTGTACATGCGCGACTATGCCAATGCCCGGTTAAAAGCCGAACAGGTGATCAACAGTGGCGAATTTAAATTGTATGGAATAGATATTTCGGGCAAAACTTACGCTGACTTGTTTAAAACAGCTAATAATAATAACGAGGAAAGTGTTGCCGCTATTCAATGGTTGGGCGGATCCTCATATGGCCATGGTAATGCACTACAATCTTTCCTTGCATTTAACTCTGAAATTACGGGTACTGGTGATGGTTATGGAAGCGTTACACCTTCTATCGATTTGCTTACCGCTTTCGAGCCCGGCGATTTAAGGAGAAAGCCAACGGTGATGATGCAGGGAGATGTTTACCCTGAAATTAACCAGGCCAAAGGTGGTTACACTTTACCTGCCGGAGCGGTTGCCCAGGGGATGCCGGCATTTATTAAAAAATATGTTGTGGGCACACCTGCAGATAATGGCGGTAAAGGTGCAGCATTTTCGACAGGTAATAATACATATTTAATGCGTTATGCCGATGTATTGTTAATTGAAGCTGAGGCAGTGCTTGCAGGTGCTGATCGTACTGCTGATGATGCAGCGCTTGTACCTTTTAACAAAATCAGAAAAAGGGCAGGACTCATTCCCAAAACCTCCATCACTATCCAGGATATTTACCAGGAACGCCGTATGGAATTCGTTTTTGAGGCAGATTATTGGTTTGATCTGGGTAGGTTAGATGGTTTTAATGTGACCTCGCATCCTAAAGCAATTGCCATTATTTCCAATCAGGAAAGAGGAATTTACAGCAATACCACACCTGTTGTAATCTGGGGACAAAAATATACCCCAACCGATGCCAATTTCCGTTTGCCTTATCCTACAACAGAAACCATTCTAAATCCAAAATTACTATTGGCTCCAGTGCCTTACAATTTTAAATAAGCTAATATGAAAACGTTATATAAAAATATTATAGCCCTTTATCTGATTGGCATATTTTGCATGCTGATCTTTGCCACCTCTTGCAAAAAGGAAAAAGAAGGACAGGGCGCACCAAGCATTACCCGGGTTCGTACATTAGTTAGGCCAGGAGATACTAAAGTTACGCCACTAGATTCAACAGTTACTGCTGGCGATGTTGGTGTAACTTATGTTATAGAAGGGGTAAATTTGAAGTCAACTAACAAAGTAGAATTCAATGGGGCATCAGCTTATCTTAATACTGCACTTTTTAGTGATAACAGCATTATCGTGATGATCCCGGCAACCGCTACCTGGATCAATCAAACAGGAAAATTAACATTGACCAATTCATATGGTAGTACTTCCTTTAACTTTAGCATTAAACAACCTGCTCCTGCAATTAGTGATCTGAGTCAGTTTACTGGTAACCCTGGTGATGTAGTTACCATTACCGGCTTACGTTTTGATCAGGTATCAAGCGTTAAATTCGGTACAACAGAAGCTAATTTAGTCTCTTCAACGAGCACTGAACTGAAGGTAACTGTTCCAACAGGTGCGCTGGGTGCAGTAAGTGTTACCACTCCAGGTGGTACTGGTACTGGTCCATATGTATCTTATGATGGCGTTGTGGTTCCGATACTGTTGCCATTTGGATTCAGACATTTATTTTATGATGATCAGATAACAGCGGGTTACGATTTCAATTTTGGAGGTGCTAATGCAGATGTGAATAATACCGAGATAGTAAAACGCGGTAACCATTCGATCAAACTTACCTATACTGGAAATTATGCAGGATATGCCGTTGGCAGTAACACGCCTGTTGATTTAAGTGATAAAACCTATGTTAAGTTTTCTATTTATGGTACAACAGGTACTGAAGGTAAAGTGGTAAAGGTTGCATTAGGTGATTTTGACAACCGTAATGTAAGTGTTGTACTGCATGCAGGCAAGTGGACAAACTATGTGGTTCCAATAGATCGTTTTCAGAACGCTAGTCAGCCGGGCAAACCTACAAGTTTAAACTGGATCGGTTTTCAGGAGTTGAGTGGCAATGCTCCAGAAACGATTTACATTGATGATATTGGGGTATATTAATTTTAATTAAAGCAAATATTTCCGTTTAGTGAGATTGTATTATAAATAAAGTTGTTCTAACTTTTATTAAAGTCCAGAAAACCTTTATGTTGATATAATATATGCTAAATATCGTCATTGCGAGGCACGAAGCAATCTTTTTCGCCAGTAAATCGCTGCCATAAAGATTGCTTCGTCGGCTGAAAAAGCCTTCTCGCAATGACGATCTTACTACGAAAATCCATACTGCAAATACGCTCCAGACCCCCTCCAGATTTGTAATTTTAAAATAATTGATAATGAAATTGATAAAATATATCCTTGCCGGCATCATCATGCTGGTAGCTGGTTCTACTGTTTTTGCACAAAAAAACCTGGTGCTTAACGGTGGTTTTGAAAATGAGTTAGAAGGCTGGGTTGATTATTCGGCAAAAGTAACGCCATACATGTATAGTGCCGGGAAAATGAGCGCCGCGCTATTTTCTTCAGATTCTTCTAAATGGATGGGTATGCATCAGGTTGTTTCTTTACCAAAAAATACCCAATACATTCTGATGAGCGCTAAAATTAAGGCAGATGGTGTGAGTACCGGAAAAAACGCCTGGAATGGTGCATTATTTCTTTTCGAAACGCTTAATAAACAGGAAGCTAAAATAGGCGAGGGAATCAACATTGCTTCAGTTACCGGAGATGAAGATTGGAAGTTATATGAAAAAGCCTACATCATTCCACCAGGTGTTACGAAAATTAAATTGTTATTTGCATTGGGCTATGTTACGGGCACCATGTTCGTAGATGAGGTGAGTTTGAAAGTGATCACTCAATCTGAGTTTGAAAAATATTTATGATGAATGGCATGGTATATAGGTTTTTTTTAATCGGGTTATCGTTGCTTACAACTGTGGTAAATGCGCAGCAAATGGCAGCTACGGAGATTGTGCTGAACCAGTGTGGTTATTATCCAAAGCTAGAAAAAAGTGCAGTTTTACTCCATCCGGTTTCAGAAAGTAAGTTCGAATTGTTATCTATGCCAGGGCGAAAGGCAGTGTACACAGGCATACTATCGGAGCCAAAAACTACCGGCTATTCAAAAATTACAACGAGAATAGCAGATTTTAGTACTTTCGATCAACCAGGCGAATATATCATCCGAGTTGCTGGAGTTCCTGATTCTCCTGTTTTTAAGATTGCAGATGGTGTGCACCACGATTTAGCTTTGGCCGCATTAAAAGCATTTTATTACCAGCGGGCTTCATCTACGCTGGATGTGAACTATGCAGGGAAATGGAATCGTGCTGCCGGGCATCCTGATACATCGGTTTATATTCATCCATCGGCGGCTTCTAAAAACCTTAAGGTTGATAGTAAGATTAACGTTTCTGGCGGATGGTACGATGCCGGAGACTACAATAAATATGTGGTGAATAGTGGTATCTCTACCTCAACCTTACTTTCTGCTTATGAAGATTTTTCTGAATATTTCCTTGGCCAGGAGGTGCATATCCCAAATGCAAAAAACAAAGTTCCGGATGTTTTAACAGAGGCGGTTTATAATTTGCGATGGATGCTTAAAATGCAGGATCCTGGCGATGGCGGAGTTTATCATAAATGTACAAACCTGGATTTCGACGCTATGGTAATGCCAGATAAAGCCTTATCAAAACGTTACGTGGTGGCGAAAGGTACTGCAGCTACACTTAATTTAGCGGCTGTTGCCGCACAGGCTTATCGCATTTTTAAACATTTTCCAGAACAATATCCCGGATTGGCAGATAGTTGCCTGTTAGCATCCAGGAATGCCTGGCGTTGGGCATTAAATAATCCAAACGTTGCTTACGATCAGGATGTACTCAACAAAACGTACGACCTTAAAGTAACCACAGGAGCTTACGGTGATAAGGACTTTGAAGATGAATGGATCTGGGCTTCGGCAGAACTTTTGGCATCAACAGGAGAACAAGTGTATTTTGATGCTTTTTTTGCCCGTTTAAATGCGCCGGTAAGCTTGCCTAGTTGGAGTAATGTAGGCATACTCGGATATTATACGTTGATTAGATGCGAGGGGCAGCTTCCTGAGCGTTATAAAAGTGTCAGCAGTATTTTGAAGAAGAAAATACTGACGCTAGCAGATCGTTACCTTACTGCTTTTAAAACAGGTCCGTATCATACCGTGATCGGCGCTTCGCTTTACGATTTTGCATGGGGAAGTAATTCATCAGCGATGAATCAAAGCATATTACTAATTAATGCTTATTTATTTTCCAAAAAGGATGCTTATCTCGATGCTGCGGTGAGTAACCTGGATTACGTTTTGGGTAAAAATGCCACCGGTTATTCTTTTGTAACAGGTATTGGCTACAAATCACCGCTGCACCCACATCATCGCTTATCTTTCGCAGATGGTATTGTTGAACCTATTCCAGGCTTGCTGGTTGGTGGGCCGAACCGGGAGAAACAAGATGGATTAAAATATGAGTCCGAGCCGGAATTATCATACCTGGATGATGTAAAATCTTATGCAAGTAATGAAATTGCCATCAATTGGAATGCCCCGTTGGTGTATGTAGCGAACGCAATGGAGTATCTTGAAAAGGGGAAAAAATAGGGATTAAATGGCTGCCTTAGATAGACCCCAATAGATAATCGTCATCTCGACCAGAGCAACGCGGAGTGGAGAGATCTTTGGACTATATAAAAAGATTTCTCCACTGCGGTTTAAATGACTTACCTTAATCTGTCGGCGATTTGGTAATTTTTGACCAGATGAGTTTTTAATGCATTAGCTTATAGTACCAAGCGGAATACTGAATGAAAATGTACTGCCTTTCCCAAATTCACTTTCTACCCATATCTTACCCTGATGGCGGGTTACAATTTCAGCACAGAGATATAACCCTATTCCGAAACCAGCTATGGTGCTGCCATTTTCAACCCTGTAATACCGATCGAAAAGTTTTTGTTGATGCTCGGGCTTAATGCCAATGCCTTTATCAATAATACTGATTGTAATATGGCTTTGATCAACTACGTATTGTATGTTAACCTCGCTTCCTAAATCAGAATATTTAATGGCATTACCAATCAGGTTTTGGAGTACCTGGTTTAATTTATTGCGGTCGGCATAAACCATTACCTCATCGGCGAGGCGGAGTTTTACATCATAACCTTTTGTTAACGTCAAGGTTTCCTCACAAATCTCTTTTAATAAACCTGTAATTTCAAATTGTTGTTTGTGAATAGCTATTTTACCTGATTCCAAACGGGAAACATTTAAAAAATCATCGATCATTCGGGTCATCCGCTTCACCTGGTTTAGCGATTTATCAATTGTGGCAAGCATCCTGTCCTCACTTTGCAAACGGGCATGATGTTGCAAAAGTTGGAGGTAACCATTTATCGAGGTAAGCGGTGTTTTTAGCTCATGGCTCGCCATACCAATAAAATCATTTTTGCGCTGTTCATCTTCTTTTTGCTCAGTAATATCCAGCACCGAACCTATAAATCGCAGCGGTTTATCGTTGGCATCAAAATAAACCTGTCCTTTGGCTCTGATCCATCTCAGGCGTTTATCTTCAGACCCAATAGTTCTATATTTTACATCATAAATGCCATTACTGGCCTGTTTGTCGAAAACGTAAGCTAAAACCGCATTTATCCGATCTAAATCTTCCGGATGAAGGTTCTGTAAAAAATCCCGCTCGAAATCAACTTCGTTTGAATGGCTTATCCCGAATAACAGCCTGCACCGATCATCCCATTGTAAATGGCCAGTAACCATATCCATATCAAAAGTGCCTAGTTGAGCGGCTTCTTTCGATAACCTGATCTGTTCATAAGCCTTTAGAAGTTTTTCTTTTGAAGTAACATGCTCGGTAATGTCGGTGGCTGTTTGCATCAACCCGATTACCTTTCCATTTATTTTCAAAGGGGTATAGGTCAGGTCGTAATAGCCTAATGTTGGTTCGCCATTTTTGATCAGTGATATGCCAACACCGGGCACATGATGCGTGAGCCCCGAACGGTAGGCGTAAAACAGTTCATCTGTTACGGGTTGTCCAACCAATTCGGGAATAGCCTCAAACCAGGGCTTTCCCAAAACGGAGCTATCTCTACCAATTAAATGGAGCATGGCATTATTAATCACATCAAACACCATGTCTTCACCCTTAGTAATCAACATAGGAACAGGAGAGGATCGAACCATATTTTTAAACCATTCACGGCTTGCTTCCAGTTGTGTCCAGGTTTCTCCCGAAGTTTGCTGTTTCCCTTCCGCTTTGCTTTTTTGAACATCATCTTGAGCAATGGGTAAAGGCTCATATTTTATCTCCAGGCTATCTTCTGTAACTTGTACATATTCTATAGTAGGCTGCTTTACCGTATGTGCCATTGCTGACAGCATTTCTTTCCCAAGCTCCTGGTATGCTACGTTTTTACTAGTAACGGATGCATCCTGTTTACCTGGCGGCATCGCTTTAGCAATTAACCAAATGGCAATTTTAAGTTTACCCGTTGCCTCAATTAATCTACTGGCAAAATAACTATAATTTGAAAATGGGGCTATGCTGCTTTCTAAATCAGGAATCTGTACGGGTATGGTATCATGGTTTGAAGTATTTTTCAACTGCAGCAAGAAATCAGAGGTGGCTGAAGATAGGCTTTGGCCAAAAATGTCATGAAAATTCAGTTTCAAAATTTCGTCCAGACTTTGATTCATTACAGCTAAAAACCGGGCATTTGCATATTCCAATTGCAGTGAATCGGGATCAATAACGAAGATCGGTATCGGCGCAAGTGAAATAAAATCGGAAGTGTTGGTTGTAGCTAGCATTGATTATTTCCCGTTAAATACAAAAGTAATAATTTTGATGAGTTACCAGTTTACCAGAGTTACAAGATTTTTTTAAATCTTTAGCGCCTGTTTAAAAAATTAATAAAATTATCACGTATGTCAGTCTGAGCAGAGTCGAAGACCATTTCAACGCCTTAATAAAGCAATCCATTACGCTCAGCGCGATAGCAAAAAGCGATGTAATATTTACTATAAAATTTAAAAAGGCTATTAATTGTTTGTTTTTAGCTTTAAGTGAATAATAGCGTTACCAATAAAAGATATTGCTGTAATTGGTTAGCCAGCAATTTACCATTAATTAATGTTAATTACAGGGACCATTTTGCTCATCCATGCGTTTTAAAATAGAAGATAAAATAATATTATATGCCACATAAGCCACAAATACAAAGAAGCCAAGCTGTAGCGCAGAATTATTTACCGTTACTACTTTAAGTGCCTCGGTATCGATATTAAGCCCCGATAGCTGGCTTTTTAGGATCCCGTTAAGACCAATATAGGTCATGGCTATCCCAACTACCATCACATCGGCCATGTCCCACTTGCTTAGGTCAAAGGCTAGAAAACGGATAAATTTCGAATTTCCCAACAATGTACTGCATGATACGAGCAGTCCCCGGGCAATAAGACGTAATAAAGGCAGTATTACCACAAAGAGCATTAGCAGTATGCCTACCAATACGGCATCTGGTTTAGGCTGTTCTACCAAGGTGCCAATAATACCCAATATACTTTGGCTTTGGAAAAAGAGTACCTGATTGGTAAAAACAAGTTTTTCTCCAAGCAAGGCAAATTCAAGTGTCTTAATTCGGGCATCTACCTCAATAATTGGAGAAGATACACCTACTGCAAGTAAAATAAAGGCAAAAAGTAATGAAATCACAAAAAGGGTCACCTCACTATCTACCCGCTTACGCAATAATAGCCAGAGCATTAAGGCAATAAGGATACAGGCAGTCATCCCAATGGCATATTGGTAGCTTAAAGCTTTAATCCGGTCGAGCTTTGAATTTATAACCTTTTCAAAAGCATTTGCATTGTCTACTTTGTACTTTTGAAAAATGCTATGCTCTACCGATGAAATGGTCTCATTGCTTCGGTCGTAAGTCTGCGCTTCCAGTTCATCAAGTTTTCCAGTGGCTACAGATTTTAACTTTTTTAGGCTTTTAGGACTGGTTATTTTGGTAACAATGGTACGGGAGAAAGATGGCACCAATGCATGGATTTCTTTTACATCTACAAATGTATTGAAAGCAAGTTTTTTGAGTTTTGCACCAAGTCCTTTCTGAGGCCTTGTTACTTCAGCCACAGCTTTGTTAACCATACCGTGCAACTGTTTTTCAACCTCTTGTTGCATATCCACTTTTTGGCTTTTGGTGAGGTTAAATCCCTTTACCTTTCGATCAACCACAGCTGATATTTTATCTCCCCAGCGGTCTACCGAAAATATACCAAAAGTAATGTTGTTCGAAAGGCTATAATCTTCCTTAATATGCTTCTGCTCATAAGCAAGTTTACGGAAATGGTATCCACAATAGGCTGCAGCCACTAATAGTAGTGAAAGCGCAGCAATCAGGATAAAAGATGCTGATCTGGATTGTTTTGGCTTAACCCTGTTGTTTGTACTGGTGTTATCTTTTTGCAATTCGCTCATTCATTTTCGGATTTAATGCACCTCGTGCGGAGTAATAGATTTAAGGATAGTCGAAAGGATCAGTCCATAAAGTACAAAACAGATAAAAATAATGTAGCCCGGTTGCAGGGCAGTGTTATTGGTCGTGAGGATCGTAAGCGAATCATTATTGATGTTCAATGCGCGCAACTGATTTTCAAGAAGTCCGTTAAGGCCAATGTATGCCATTAAAATGGCGATTACAATTACATCAGCCATACTCCATTTACCTGATTGAAAGGCAAAATACCGAATGATTCCGTTTTCTGCCCATTTTTTGCCACCCAGCAGATGAATACCGGTTGAAGTTAACTTAACTACAGGAAACAGGATACTGAAAGCCAGAATCAGTACACCAACCAGCACTGAATCTATCGCCGATTGGCTGATCAATACCCGAACAACATCCATGATACTCTTGCTCTGGAAAAAAAGTACCTGATCGTTAAAAACCACGTGTTCTCCAAGCAAAACAAAATCTAAAGATCTGATTCTGGCGTCTACTTCGATCATAGATGCAGTTAGGCCCACAGCTAAGAGGATGAAGGCGAAAAGGAGCGACATGATGAAAAGCGTGGTGTGCAGATCAGTACGTTTGCGCAATAGCCACCATAAGGCCAGTACAACAATTACGCAGCTTAACATGCCAAAACAGTAGTAATAGGTTTGTTGCCGAATGCTGCTTAATGAACCTGTTAGCTTTTGGTTTAACTGTTGATTGTTCGATACACCATAACGATTGTAAATTTTTTTCATTATGGCATTATTGGCAACAAATGCCGTATCCTGACTTTCCTCTTTGGCTATCTCATTAAATTCGCCTAAGGCCATTTTGCCCAGTTGCTTTTTGTTTTTAGGATTATCTATTTCAGCAATTATTTTTCTAGCAAAGGTGGGCACCTCAGCGCGGATACTATCTGAATTAACAAAATTTTTGATGGCAAACTTTTGAATCTTCCCACTGATGGTTTTTTTTGGTTTGTTTACCAGGGCTTCTGCCTTATCAATAAGTGCTAACAACACCTGTTCCACTTCACCCTGCAGTACCTTTTTTTGTTTGCGGGTTATTTTGAGCCCCGAAACCTGGTGGTGAACAATGTCTGCAACTTTGTCTTTCCATTGTTGTACAGAAAAAAGCCCATAAGTGATGTTGTTTACCCTGGAATAATCGTGTTTAATCTGTTCCTGTTTTTCCGATAATTCATGGAGCCTTAAACCAAAGAAGCCTTCGGCAACAAGCAGTATGCCCAATGCAAGGATCAGCAAAATCCGGTAAATAAGTTTTCCTGATGCAGGTTTGTTGATTATTTTTTCCAATCTGTGCGTAATAATAGTGTTTGTATCTCCGCAAACGGGAGTATTTGCAGATAAACATCTATTTTTGGAAAATGTTTTAGCTCCCCTTAAGGACAGAATAAAAAGATTATTTATTGAGCTAACTCCATGGTTTTCAGTTCTGGAGCAGATAAGTTAAAAGAAGACCAGGCCCACGTTTTTAAGCGGTTTTACCGTACCAAATCGGCAAATAAAGGCTTCAGAGGATTTGGTGTTGGATGATATCTTTGCTCGGAAATTGTAAACTACCGTGGTGAAATCATTGGTATAGGGAGCGAAGCTATGGCAGGATCTATCTGTTACTTGCCGGTAAATGATAAGGTAAATTTTCAGGTGGATTTTGCCTAAGTCGGCATTAATAAAAAAAAGCTGCCGGATTTACCAGCAGCTCTATCGATTTCAACTAACCGATTATATAGTTTTTTAAGTAGATGTGGCATTGTAACAGCTGTAGTTTCAGAATTGTTTTAAAAAAGCTATTTTAGTAAAATATTATAAACCAATCAGGTTTCAGTTTGCTGCAAAGCGAAGATACCGGTTGAGGATGAAATACTTTGATCTGTCTATTTTTTAATCCCTCAACAGTTGTCTATGCTTTGCCCATATTACCGCATTGTAGTTATAAATAAAAAAAAACAAAAGATCTTTTAAGGGGTTATATGATGGATTTTATTCATTTAAACTAAATTAGAGATGATCAAATCACTATTTAAAATATAAGTCAGCTACTCAAAATATTATACTGATCAATTGGAAACATCTAACAATCGAAAATTCGAACTTACAGGAAATGCAGGCGCATCTAATTTTCAACTGATGACCATGGCATTGGATGCCTCTATTTCTGGCATCATCATTACCGATCATACTCAACCCGATAATCCAATTATCTATTGTAATAAGGCCTTTGAAGATATTACCGGATATTCCAGAAAGGAAATTATTGGCCACAATTGCAGATTTCTGCAAGCGCAAGACAGGAACCAAAAAGAGCGGGCAATTTTAGCCAAATGTATTACTGAGGGTGAAGAATGCCGGGTAGAAATCAGAAACTATAAAAAAAATGGTGACCTCTTCTGGAACGAGCTCTATATGTCGCCGGTTAAAAATGCGGATGGCGAGATAACCCATTTTATTGGTGTTCAAAATGATGTAACCTCCAGAAAGAGTGTGGAACAGGACCTGCGTCAACAAAAGTTGGTGATGGAAAAGCGGATAAAGGAGCGTACAAAAGAACTTCGGGAAAGCGAAGCGTTCCTATCCAGTATTATTGAAACGGTACGCGAAGGACTTCTAGTGCTAGATCCTGATTTCAATGTGTTGAGTGCTAACTATCATTTTTTAAGGACTTTTAAGGTAAGTAAGGAAGAAACAGTAGGCCGTCAATTATATGATTTGGGTAACCATCAATGGGATATTCCAAAGCTGCGGGATTTACTTGTTAAAATCCTGCCGACCAATAATCCTGTTGTAGATTTTGAGGTTGAACATGATTTTCCACACATCGGAAAGAAACTGATGCTTCTAAATGCATACCGGGTAGAGTTTGAGGGACAATTTAAAGACCAGATTCTACTCGCTATAGAAGATATTACCGAAAAGCGCGAGGTGGAGACCAGAAAGGATGATTTTTTATCCATTGCCAGTCACGAACTCCGCACACCGCTAACCACTATAAAAGGTTATGTGCAGCTGTTAGAACGTGCCATGCCAGAAAATGCGAGCGAGAAATTTTTGTCTACTTTTGGTAAAGTGTCTGTATATGTAGAAAGATTGAACTCGTTAATTAGTGAATTGCTTGATGTTTCACGCATCCAAAGTGGCAACATGGAATTGCACATGACGAAGTTTGATTTTGATGTGATGATTTCCGAAGCGGTAGAGGGCATGCGTGCTACGGTTCCTGGTCACCAAATTATATTAAGTGGACAAACTGGAGCAAACGTAATGGCCGATGAATCACACATCGCCCAGGTAGTGAGTAACCTGTTATCAAATGCAATTAAATATGCTCCTGATTCTGATAAAATTGAAGTGAATATCGCCAACGTAAGTGATTATGTAAAGGTATCAGTAAAGGATTTTGGTTTGGGAATGAGTGCTGAAGACAGGAAAAAAGTTTTTGAACGGTTTTACCGGGGAGTAGAAATCCAGAAGAAATTCCCAGGTATGGGGATAGGTCTGTATATCTGCGACCAGATTATTAAAAATCACAATGGTACCCTCTGGGTAGAAAGCGAGATAGGCAAAGGTTCTATATTTAGTTTTACTTTACCGAAGGCAGGAAAGGAAACGAATGGATAATAAGAAAATCATGATCTGCGATGATGACGAAGGGATTATTGATGTATTGGAAATGATTTTGAATGATGTGGGGCATACGGTGATTTCGGTAAATGACAGTTTAAAAGTACAGGCAGCTATTGATAAGGAGGAGCCAGATTTATTGATCCTTGATTTGTGGATGCCGAGGCTTTCAGGGCAGGAAGTGCTGAGGCAGTTAAGAAACCATTCGGCCCATAATAAGCTAAAGGTTATTGTAATTTCAGCCAGCAGGGATGGAGAACAGATTGCTAATGATGCAGGAGCAAATCAATTTATAGCCAAACCTTTCGATTTGAACAATATCTTAGATTCGGTTAATGCATTGCTTAATTAAAGGAGATTAATACATATATCTAGTTGCATCTATTCTTGTATTAACAATTAATGGATGGTAGATTATTCAAGCAAAACTTTTTCTTATTCCCTTGACTAGATCAATTCGTCATGCTGAATTTATTTCAGCATCTTTGACATAACAGACCCTGAAATAAATCCGATAGCTATCGGATCAGGGCGACGTACGTTTTAAGTTAAAGTTGATTAGAGCTAGCAAAAAGTAAAATTAATATCCCTTCACCTTAAAGGTTATACTTAACATTTAAAGCAACTCCTTACATCATTTTCTAAAGTTCAATCGCGTTAAAAGCTGTATAACCTTATTTCAATAAATTTGATGTTGTTTTTTTTAAAAGATTTCATCCTGTTTGATAAATAACGAAACTAAGCGGAGAGACACATGGTTTTATAGAAAAAAGACTATGGAAAAATTAACGAATGATTTGGTTCCCCAACAGCTTGTTGGAAGCCAGATGGATGCAGTTGAAGAACGTAAATTAAGCAGCTTTATTCAGGCTCAAGAATTTTTCGCAGCAGCTGAAAAAAGATTGCTTGCGGTGAATGAATGGGGCAAAATCTCTGGACTATCAGACTTTAAAATTTTTTCGCCTGATGGGAAAGAAGCGCTGCGATCGGCCCAAAAAGGGGACTTTATCAGAATAGATATCCCAGGACCCGGTCCATTATCTGGTGATGGTTTTGATTGGGTGCTGGTTGAAGAAATTAAAAGAGTGCATGAAGGTAATTATGAAATGATCAGTATGTGTGTACGTCCGTGTTCTTCGCCTTTAAATGAGGATAAAGAGGTTGCTCATTTTTTAAAAGACCATGCTACTTCTACCTTTATTATACGCAGGGATCGGATTACGGTACGGGCAGAAGAACATGGCAGGAATGAGCAGGCAAATGTTAATGATGGAAATTTGATTGATAGGACGCGAAACATGATTGTTGGCGTTAGTGCAAAGCTGGGCTTATCCTATCCGCAATGGAAATTGCTGGTAAAAGGACTGCTAGATGGCAAACCTTAATGCTGTAATAGGGCAAGTCCTTCTTCATTGCCCTGCATGGCTGCAAGTTCTGCAGCTCGCTGTCCACGCATATCGGTGATAGAACTATCTGCACCATTTTCAAGCAAGAGTTTCAGCAGATCGTTCCTGCCGAACATGGCTGCAAACATTAAGGCGGTTCCACCGTTTCCATGCTGAAGATCTAATTTTGCACCCTTGGCAATCAGTAGTTCTGCAATGGGCAGGTAACCTTTAAAGCAAACCCCCATCAATGCCGTATTGCCACCATAGTCGGCAGCATCTATATCCGCACCTGCTGCTAAGAGTATTTCTACACATGATAAACGGTTATTGTAACAGGCGATAATTAATGGAGTATATCCCTTTTCATCCCTGAAATTTACATCGGCACCCCTGCTGATCAGTTCTTTTAATACTTCAGTTTCGCCCTGTCTGGCTGCGGGGATTATCAATAGGTCTAAATTTTCCATGTAAATATAACTGTGCTTGTAGATAAAAGGTTTTCACTATGTCATTCTGGTTTTCAGTTTTCATTCTGAATGCAATGAAGAATCTTTCTCTTCTTGGTCGTAATTTCAACGATGATTTCAATCAGTGTTTTAGTTGCACATTAGTTAATTCTGCTGAAGTATCTTTTTGCAAAAAAAAAGACCATGAAATAAATCCGATAGCTATCGGATCAGGATGACGATCAGGGGAATAAAATAGGATAACAAAAAAGGCTCCGAAGAGCCTTTTAAATTGTTTATTCTGCTACTGCTTCCGCATTAACTGCGTTAACCGCTATTTCTGTTAGGGCTACATCTGTTGCCTTTTCATTCTCAAGGGTTTGTGAAAGGAGTTCAGCTACATCATCGTGGCCAATGTTCTCTGCAAATACCTTTAATGTTCCATAGGTTGCAATTTCATAATGCTCAACTTTTTGGGCAGCAAGGATCAGTCCGGCATCACGGATCATGGTACCTTTATCAGTATCAGCAATAATTCCGTTAGCTTCTTCCAGTAAACCAGCCATGGCATCACATTTTTTTGCAGCTGCTTTTTCACCTAAAAGGCTAAATACTTCTTCAAGGGTGCTGATATGTTGCTCTGTTTCTTGCGTATGCTTTTCAAAAGCGGCTGCAAGCTCAGGGCTTGTGGCCGCTTTCTTCATTTTGGGAAGCGCTTTCACAAGATGTTTTTCAGCCCAATAAATATCTTTTAATTCATCTACAAAAAAATCGTGAAATTCTGAATGCTCAATTTTTCCTGTTTTTCCTGTAGGCTTTGCGGTTTTCTTCGCCGCCGTTTTTGTAGTTGCCATAATAATGTTCTTAGTAGATTCTTTATTTTAGAACAGGGTAAAATCAGGAATGGTTTTGGGTTTTTTTCCCGCACCTGTTATTTGATGCTTAGCCCCGTTATTATGATTGCTTTCCGGCCCGAAAGATGGTTGCCCGAAAATTTTAATCAGAAACTGGTCACCTAACAAAATTTTAATGAAGTTCAGCATCTCTCTGCGTGTGGTTATTTCCTCGTTGTCGATTAAGGTTGCACGGAATAGCTATCCTTTAATAAATACGTATTAAAACAAGGATAAATTACCGAAACTATATGGCGAAATATAGGGTTCTAATAGATGATGGTTAACAAAGAAACATCCTTAAACAAAACATACCATGAAAAAACAAGACAGCGGCAGTAATCCAAAACTTAGCGCTAAAACCACGGTAGCGGCTTCTCCGGCCTTAAAAGAACTCTTTAAAGATGGAATCTGTGATCTTTACTGGGCAGAGAATCATTTGGTTAAAAATTTGCCTAAAATGATTGCGAGTGCAACAGCACCAGCATTAAAAAGCGCAATCGAATCTCATCTTACCGAAACTAAAGGACATGTAGCCAGGCTTGAACAAGTATTTGAGCTGCTTGGCGAAAAACCCATAGCAAAAAAATGCGATGCCATGGAAGGATTGAGTAAAGAGGGTGAAAGTATTATTGAGGAAACAGAAGCCGGAACAGCAACACGTGATGTGGGCATCATACTCGCCAGTCAAAAGGTTGAACATTATGAAATTGCTTCTTATGGTGGACTTTTCCATTTGGCTACAACATTGGGTTTAACAGAAATTGCAGATTTGCTTGAACAAACCCTTGCGGAAGAAAAACTTGCTGATACCAAGCTGACCGATATTGCTGAAAGTGAGATTAATTATGAAGCCGCCGAAGAGGCTTAGAAAAGGAGAAAGAAAATGGCAAAAAAAACAATGGTAAAAGATACCGGTCCGATAAAACAGGACAATGATAAAACCGCTAAACTGGAGGCCTTTGTTGCAGATGCTACCGGTGAAAAACTGACAACCGATCATGGTGTTAGAATAAACGATGATCAGAATTCACTTAAAGCCGGCGATCGCGGTGCAACCTTATTAGAAGATTTTATACTAAGGGAAAAAATTACCCATTTCGACCATGAGCGGATTCCCGAACGCGTTGTGCATGCCAGGGGATCTGGAGCACACGGAGTGTTCAAGGTATACGAGGATATGTCTGACCTCACCAGGGCAGCTTTCCTTTGCGATCCAGGCGCAGAAACCCCTGTTTTTGTCCGTTTTTCAACCGTAGCAGGATCAAGAGGATCCACAGATGTGGCGCGCGATGTTCGTGGTTTCGCCGTAAAATTTTATACGCAGGAAGGTAATTTTGACCTTGTAGGCAACAACATGCCTGTATTTTTTATCCAGGATGCAGTTAAATTTCCTGATCTGGTACATGCAGTAAAGCCGGAGCCAGATAATGAAATGCCTCAGGCTGCATCGGCACACGATACTTTTTGGGATTTTATTTCCTTTATGCCCGAATCTGCCCATATGATTATGTGGGTGATGAGCGACAGGGCCCTTCCAAGAAGTTACCGCATGATGGAAGGTTTTGGGGTACATACTTTCCGTTTTGTTAATGCAGCTGGCGTGTCCAGTTTTGTGAAATTTCACTGGAAACCATTATTAGGCGTACATTCTGTTGCCTGGGATGAAGCACAGAATATTTCCGGAAAAGATCCCGATTTTCATAGAAGGGATCTTTGGGATGCCATAGAAGCCGGTGCTTTTCCGGAGTGGGAACTTGGCGTTCAGATTGTAGCCGAAGAAGACGAATTTAAGTTTGGCTTCGATTTATTGGATCCGACTAAACTCATTCCAGAAGAGCTGGTTCCGGTGCAGCGCATTGGAAAAATGACTTTAAACCGCAATCCCGATAATTTTTTCGCCGAAACGGAACAGGTTGCTTTTCATGTGGGGCATGTTGTGCCAGGAATAGATTTTACCAATGACCCGCTTTTGCAGGGAAGGCTGTTTTCTTATACCGATACGCAGTTGATCAGGCTGGGCGGACCAAATTTTCATGAGATTCCGATTAACAGGCCGGTGGTGCCCGTACATAATAACCAGCGCGACGGTTATATGCGCCAAACCATCAACCGTGGCAAAACCAGTTATGGCCCTAATGGGATCGCTGCAAATGACCCACAACAGGCTAAAGCAGCCGAGGGCGGTTTTGTAAGTTATAATGAACGAATTGATGCGAAGAAAATACGCGCAAGAAGTAGGAGCTTTTTCGATCACTTCTCGCAGGCCAGGTTATTCTTTAATAGTCAGTCTGAAGCCGAAAAAAACCACCTCATCGATGCATTAAGCTTTGAACTGGGCAAGGTAAAAACGGTGGCCATAAGAGAGCGCATGCTGGGTTTGCTGAACCATGTTGATAAAGGCCTGGCGGCAGCTGTAGCTTATGCGCTTGGATTTCACGTTCCAACCGTTCCTTTAGCAGAACTTAATGGTAGTATCCCGGCTGATGCCGATCCTGCTGATTACACCCCAGAACAGAAAGAAGGTGAAGTTGCAAAATCTGAGGCTTTGAGCATGGCTGGCACGCCTAAAGATTCCATTGCGACCAGAAAAATCGCCATTCTTGCAGCTGATGGGGTAGATGGGAAATCGCTTAGTGCAATAAAGGATGCACTTGTTGCCGAAGGTGCAGTTGTGCACATTATTGCACCAAAATTGGGCATCCTTCTTTCACAGGAAGATCAGCAGATTGAAGTAGATGAGAGTTTCCTTACGGCGGCCTCTGTACTTTATGATGCTGTTTATCTGCCAGGCGGAACAAATAGTTCTGCAACGTTAGAAGCAGAAGCCAATGCGGTACATTTTCTGAACGAAGCTTTTAAACACTGTAAGGCAATAGCTGCCGATGCTACCGCCATACAAGTGCTGGAGGCTACCTATTTTTATAAAAAACTTCCTGATGAATATTCGCAGGAAACAGTGCTGCGTGAGGGCATAATCGTTTCAGACAATCTTTCTTCGTCAGTGGAACTGTTTATCAAAATGATTGCTCAGCACAGATTTTGGGATCGGGAAGTGCCAAGAAAAATCCCGGCATAGACCAATTAATTCTAACAGTATTCTTAACATCATTTCAACCAGGTTATCATTAGCCTGGTTGTTTTTTTTGAAATAAACCAAACTGCCAAAGGTTTTAACAGGTTTTATAATTACGGAGGCATTTTATTGGCGAAATATCATTTATTGCCAATAAGGGCAAATTCATCTGTCCGCAAATATCAATTAAAATAAGCTTAAAAATTATGGAAAACAAAAAAACAGATTCTGATGCACAGAACGAGGAGAAAGTAGGCGTTATCCCAGTCTCACAGTTAGAGGGAAGTGATGCTGATATGGATCAACAGGATAATGATGTCAATCAGAAAACAGCTAAACAAGCCACAAAATCTGATTCGGATGTTGACAAGCAGACCGGCAAAAGCAATGCCGACTAAGAAACCATCAATTAATGGTGGTTTACAATGAACCTGAAAAATATATGTTATGGAAAATACAAAACATTTTGCCCTGATTACCGGGGCAAGTAGCGGTATTGGTTATGAACTGGCAAAGCTTTTTGCAAAAGATCACTTTAATCTGGTTATTGTAGGCAGGGAAGAGGCCAGCCTGCAACGGGCTTCAGTTGTGCTTGAAGAACAGGGGGTTGAGGTAATCACAATTACCGCGGATCTTTTTGAACCTAACGCAGCTGTTGATCTGTATGAACAAATACAGGCAAAAAATATACAGATCGACGTGTTGGTTAATGATGCGGGGCAGGGAGTTTATGGCAAGTTTGTAGATACCGATCTGAGTAAGGAACTCAACATTATCCAACTCAACATTTCGGCTTTGGTAACCTTAACCAAATTTTATGTACGTGAGATGGTAGCCCGTGGAACTGGTAAGATCTTAAACGTTGCCTCTATCGCAGGAAAAGTTCCGGGACCTTATCAGGCAGTTTACCACGGAACAAAAGCATTTGTGCATTCATTTAATGAGGCTGTCCGTGCTGAAATTAAAGATACACCAGTTACCATCACCTCTTTATTGCCTGGTCCTACAGATACCGATTTTTTCAGGAAAGCGGATATGCTCGATTCTAAAGCGGTACAGGAAGGTGAACTTGCAGATCCTGTAGATGTGGCTAAAGATGGTTATGAAGCTATGATTGCCGGAAAGGATATGGTCATCTCTGGCTTAAAAAACAAATTGCAGGTAGCCCTAGGAAATATAATGCCTGACAGTATGCTTGCAGAACAGACAGGTAAGCAACAGGAACCGATGGATAAATCATAAACTTTATCCACCCGTAAATTATAAATCTTAACTAAATTGCTCCTTGAAAAAAGCAATGCGTATTGTCCGCCTGTGCGGACAGGTCTGTCTATATGGGTAGGGAGAGATCTTTTTATGTGTATAATAGATCTCTCCACTACAATCGAAATGATGATTCTATCTTAGGAATCATCACCAATATCGATAGTAATTGTCCATTAGTTAGCTGCTTTTAAGGCTGCCCATTCCCTCCGGCAGCACCATATATCTGCCCAGTAGAAAAACTAGCGTCATTTGCAGCAAGCTGAACATAAATGGATGCCAGTTCGGCAGGCTGTCCCGGTCTGCCCAAAGCCGTATCTTTACCAAATTCTTTAAGTTTCTCAGGCGTCGACCCACCTCCCATTTGTAAAGGTGTCCATATCGGTCCAGGGGCAACTCCGTTTACCCGAATGCCTTTAGGACCAAGTTGTTTGGCAAGTGATTTTACAAAATTGGTGGTAGCGGCTTTTGTTTGTGCGTAATCATAAAGATCAGGCGAAGGATCTGTTGCCTGTACAGAGGTGGTTCCAATAATGGATGAGCCCGGTTTTAAATGTGGTAAGGCGGCTTTGATAATCCAAAAGGGCGCATATATATTCGTTTTTATGGTCCAGTCAAATTGCTCACTGGTTAAATCCGCAAGCGAAGGTGTGCTTTGCTGTCTTGCGGCATTACTAATCAAGATATCAAGTCCGCCCAACTGACTTACAGCAGTGTCAACCAGCTTTTTGCAAAAAGCTTCATCCCTGATATCTCCCGGAATTGCAACGGCTTTGCGGCCAGCTTTTTTAATCAGCTCAACAACTTCTTTCGCGTCTGGCTCCTCCTGCGGTAGATAATTAATGGCCACATCTGCACCCTCTCTGGCGTACGCAATAGCTGCGGCCCTTCCCATACCCGAATCGCCACCGGTAATCAGTGCTTTTCTGCCCATCAATCTCCCCGAACCCTTATAACTGGTTTCGCCGTGATCGGGCCTGGGTACCATTTTGCTGGCCAGTGCCGGCCAAGGCTGGTTTTGATGGTTAAAAGGTGGTCGAGGATACTTTGTTGTAGGATCCTCAAGCGCAGCAAGTGACGGGTAATAAGTTTTGTCTACCGTTGCCGCATTTAGTGTTGGTGCAATGGCCATGCTGGCCAACCCGATACCGAGACCTCCTAGCGCCTCGCGTCGCGTAATATTTTTTTTCCCGTCCATAATGATGTTTTAATAGGTATAGATATAACCAGATAAAATTTTAGAAGGTTTGGCTTTTTTAAACTTTAATAAATGAGCTGGCCACTTCTAAAACTTTTAGCGCATTTTTCTTGTTTTTTTCTAAAGTTCTTCAATGGAAATAGATATACAAAAGCGAAAAATAGGATTAAACTTTAAGGAGAACGGGGCAGCCGAAATCAGACTTTGGGCACCTTTGGCGGCGCAGGTTTCTATTTTGATAGCAGATCGCGAATTGACTTTACAGCTGTTTGATGAAGGCTATGGTTATTGGTATTTGCAAACAGACCAGGTCAGAAAAAATGATCAATATCGCTTCAAAATTACATCCTTAACAGATGGAGAAACGTTAGAACGGGCAGATCCAGCTGCTTTATTTCAGGAAGAAGGACCAAATGGACCATCTACTGCATTTGATCTAAATGCTTTTTCGTGGACGGATGCCGATTGGAAAGGAGTAGATCTAAACAATCTTGTTATCTATGAGCTCCACACCGGAACTTTTACACCAGATGGAGATTTTGCCGCAATCGAGGCTAAACTAGATTATCTGGTTGAATTTGGCATTACGGCTATCGAAATTATGCCGGTAGCACAATTTTCGGGCAATAGAAACTGGGGCTATGATGGTGTATTTCCCTTTGCGGTGCAAAATACCTATGGCGGGCCATCATCCTTGCAGCACTTGGTTAATGCCTGTCATGCTAAAGGTTTGGCCGTCATTTTAGATGTTGTTTATAACCATGTTGGGCCTGAAGGGAACTATTTCTCTGATTTTGGCGAATATTTTACCGATAAATACCAAACACCATGGGGCAAAGCCATTAATTTTGATGATGCAGGCTGCGATGCCGTGCGTAATTACTTTATCGAAAATGCCTTGATGTGGTTTCGGGATTTTCATATCGACGCGCTTAGGCTGGATGCGGTACATGCCATTAAAGATTTTAGTCCGGTCCATATTCTTGCAGACATTAAAACCTATACTGAAAAACTTTCGCAAACTACCGGCAGGGCATATCAATTGATTGCTGAACTTGATTTAAATGATGAGCGTTATATCAGGCATCAAAGCGAATATGGTTATGGCATGGATGCCCAATGGGTAGATGAATTTCACCACGCGCTTCGGGTTTGTACCGGGCAGGTAAAAGAAGGTTATTATTCAGATTTTAATGGTGTAGCAGATCTGGCCAAATCCTACCAGGATGCTTATGTGTACACTGGCCAGTACTCCCCACATCGGCAAAGAAAGTTTGGAATGCCTCTACAACAAGTTTCAGGTGCTAAATTTGTTGTTTTTTCGCAAAATCACGATCAGGTGGGTAACCGTATGCTGGGCGAAAGAAGCAGTGTCCTGGTTAGTTTCGAAATGTTGAAGCTGATGGCAGGTGCAGTTTTTTGCAGCCCGTTTTTACCCCTGATATTTATGGGCGAGGAATGGGCAGAAACCAATCCTTTCCAGTTTTTTGTAAGCCATAGCGATGAAGAATTGATTGAAGCGGTAAGAAAAGGAAGAAAGGCAGAATTTGCGGCCTTCCATACACATGGCGAAATACCCGATCCACAGGCGGCGTCTACTTTTGAACATTCAAAGCTCGATTGGGATAAAACGGGAGAACCGAATCACAAGATCATGCTCAGTTATTATAAAACTTTGATCGCATTGCGGAAAAAACATCCTGTGCTTGCCAACCTGGATCGGAGAAATGTGCAGGCAGAGGCATTTCCTGAACAAAACTGTATTGTACTAAGACGCTGGAAAGACAGCGAAGAAATTTTGGCCTTATTCAATTTTTCTAAACAAAAACAAACTTTATCCATTGACCCTTCGTTTCAACATGCCCTGGTGTTATTAGACTCTTCTCTAACGCAGTGGAATGGACCAAACCTAGAATCAAACCATATAGTGGCAGAGAGCCAGCTTAATTTATTTTCCGAATCCATTCTTATTCTTTACAAAGCAGATGCATAAACCAACTTCTACCTATCGAATCCAGTTTCACGAAAATTTTAACCTTAAATCACTAGATCAAATTATCCCTTATCTAATAGAACTGGGAATTGGCACCTTGTACGCATCACCAATTTTTGAGGCTATGCCTGGCAGTACTCATGGTTATGATGTGGTAAATCCGCTGAAGATAAATCCCGAAATCGGAACAGAGGCTGAATTGATAAAGATTTCTAAAAAGTTAAAAGCTGCGGGCATCAGCTGGCTGCAGGATATTGTGCCTAACCATATGGCTTTCCATCCAGATAATGCATGGTTAATGGATGTACTGCAAAAAGGAAGTGCATCTGATTTTGCCAACTTTTTCGACATCGATCTGCAAAAGGGCGATGGCCGTTTGATGGTCCCTTTTTTAGGTGAAGACCTTGAAGAAGCAATTGCAACACAGAAAATAAAGTTAGTGGACATTAAAGGTCAATACTACCTTAATTACGGCGAATCTAATTGGCCGGTTAATGCAGAAACAGCAAAGGCCCTTTCGGTACAGAACCTTGAGGAAATAAATAGTGATACTGAGGTTTTAACCAGGATTATCGAAAATCAGCATTATCGTTTATGTAACTGGCAGGAAACCGATTATAATATTAACTACCGCCGGTTTTTTACCGTTAACGCCCTTGTTTGCCTCAATATGCAGCATCAGGAGGCCTTCGATCTTTATCACCGTTACATTTTTGAACTGATTGATAAAGGCATTTTCCAGGGCTTGCGGATCGATCATGTTGATGGACTTTACGACCCTAAGGAATATTTACAACGGCTCAGGAAAGCGGTAGGCAAAGACATTTACATCGTGGTTGAAAAAATTCTCGAAAACGGTGAAGCATTACCTCAAGACTGGAAAGTGCAAGGGACTACGGGCTACGACTTTTTGGCAACTGTGAACAATCTTTTTACCAACAAAGCAGCAGAAA
>Ga0163162_10000109_pt1 | contig 74550 bp, 64 predicted proteins | sample S55metaG_FD_115310 | JGI IMG/M metagenome (GOLD analysis project Ga0163162, IMG submission 115310) | Switchgrass rhizosphere microbial communities from Kellogg Biological Station, Michigan, USA - S5-5 metaG | ecosystem: Host-associated > Plants > Roots > Rhizosphere > Soil | place: USA...
TCGTTTAATTCGTTTAATTCGTAAAAAACAATTGGTAAAGTTGAAAAACAATCCTATCCAGGAGTTTCTGACGCAGTTGAGGATATCCTTCCTTGGTGACAATCTCATGCATAAGTATGACAACGAAAAATCTCCGCTCCGTGCAGAACTTTTCAGTTTGGAGCAGATGGAGCAGTATGCAAAAACACTTGCCAGGACGCATACGATTGCAATGGAGAAAACTCCAGAACAGTTATTGAAACAACTTGCCGAAAACGAAGAGATATTACTTGAAGTACATGGCCTGCTTACTGAATCGGCAAAAAAAAATCTCAGAATTACACCTGCCGGCGAATGGCTGCTTGATAATTTTTATTTGATCGAAGAGCAGATATATACCGGGAAGAAACATCTGCCAAAAGGATATAGTAAAGGGTTGCCACAGCTGGCAAAGGGCCCAAGTGCGGGACTGCCACGCGTGTATGATATCGCGGTCGAATTAATTTCACACAGCGACGGACGGGTCGATTTGAGAAGCCTCAGCAGTTTTGTTACCGCGTACCAGGAAATAGAGAATTTGAAATTGGGAGAACTTTGGGCCATTCCCATCATGCTCCGCCTGGCGCTGATTGAAAATCTTAAACGGCTCGCCGCACAAATTGCGAATGATCGCATCAATAAAAACCTGGCGGATTATTGGGCCGATCAGATGACAGAAACTGCTGAGAAAGATCCCAAGAGCCTGATATTGGTAATTGCTGACATGGCCAGGTATGGTCCGCCGATGTCAAGTTCTTTTGTGGCTGAATTGACAAGGCGACTCGTGGGCAAAGGCTCCGTATTCGCACTTCCGCTGAGTTGGATCGAACAGCGGCTTTCCGAAAAGGGAATGACAAGTACCGAACTTGTACATCTTGAAAATCAAAAGCAGGCGGCCGACCAGGTTTCAATCAGCAACAGCATCAGTAGCCTTCGTTTTTTAAGTACGAATGACTGGAGAGAATTTGTTGAAAAAGTCAGCGTCGTCGAGCGCACGTTATGTGAAGACACGATTTATCCTGCAATGGATTTCCGTACGCGCGATAACTATCGTCATATTATCGAAAAAATTGCGAAGTGTAGTCAACATACCGAGCCCGAAGTTGCATCATTGGCAATTCGCCTGTCAAAAGCAAATGCTGACAGGGATTTGAATGATTATCGGATTGCACACGTCGGTTATTATTTGCAGGGAAAAGGTTTAAAAGAGTTGGAGCGGCAAGCTTCGATGAAATTGTCGAATGTCGATGCCATCGGAAGGTTCCTGACAAAGATCCCGTTACTTTTTTATGTTGGAACGAGTATAATCCTGGCGATGATATTCACTGGCGTGATGTTAAAACGCGCCTATGAAGACGGATTGAGAAATTGGTGGTTGTTCGGTGCACTTGCTTTTTTTGGACTCATTTCATCAAGCCAGCTTGCTATTTCACTGATCAACTGGATAACGACACTTCTTGTAAAACCTTACCTGCTGCCGCGCATGGATTTCTCCAAAGGAATTCCATTTCAGTTCCGCACGCTGGTTGCGATTCCATCTATCTTTGGGAGCATAGAAGAACTGGAGGATTTATTGGAAGGACTCGAGGTCCGGTTCCTTGCCAACCGAGACGCCAACCTGCACTTCGCATTGCTTACAGATTTTCCCGATGCAAAGGAAGAAACGCTTCCCGGTGAAGATGCATTGTTGCAAACAGCCAGGGAAAAACTAGAACGACTAAACCAGAAATACAATAGTTCAAACAATGGAATTTTCTTCATGTTTCACCGGCCACGCAAGTGGAATGCAAATGATAAGATATGGATGGGATATGAACGTAAACGCGGAAAGCTTGGCGAACTAAATGCATTATTACGTGGCCGCGGAAAGGAAAATTTCTCGTTGATAGTTGGCGACGAACATGCATTTGCTACAACAAAGTATGTTATTACGCTTGATACCGATACGCAACTTCCACGCGATGCGGGTTGGAAAATTGTCGGTACCATGGCGCACCCGTTAAATCATCCGTTTTATAATGAACGCAAGCAACGGGTGACCGATGGGTATGGAATACTTCAACCACGCGTCGCCGTTAGTCTTCCACATGGAGACAGTTCTCTATATGCACGCATGCATGGTCATGAACCCGGCATCGATCCTTACACAAGGGCAATCTCGGACGTATACCAGGATCTTTTTAGTGAAGGTTCATTTATCGGCAAAGGTATTTATGATGTCGATGCATTTGAACAGTCATTAGGCAACCGCTTTCCCGAAAATCGAATTCTGAGTCACGATTTATTGGAAGGAACTTATGCACGTTGCGGATTACTCAGCGATGTACAGTTGTATGAAGAATATCCTTCGAGATTTGATGTCGATATGAAAAGAAGGCATCGATGGATCAGGGGTGATTGGCAGATAGCAAGCTGGTTGTTGCCCTTTGCACCGGGTCCTCACAAAAAACTTTTAAAGAACCCGATATCGGCTTTGTCGAGATGGAAGATTTTTGACAATCTGCGTCGAAGTCTTGTCCCCATTGCACTGCTGTTGATTTTATTGTTTGGATGGGTTTCGCCATCGCCTTCGTTTTGGATCACTGCCGTCATTACAATTATCATCCTGCCATCTGTGATTACTTTTTTCTGGGAAATCTGGCAAAAGCCTGATGATATTGTTTTCCTTCAGCATACGATTCTTACGTTGCGATTTTCGAGCCACCAGTTTGTAAACCACCTGTTGACGCTCGCTGCGTTGCCGTATGAAGCATTGCTGAATTTTGATGCGATCGTACGAACGAATTGGCGCATGCTCATCTCCCATAAAAAATTATTGGAATGGAATCCGTCAGGCAAAGTGTTGCGGATGGGAGGGAAGAGCCTCATCGGAAGCTATATCTCCATGCTTTTTTCGCCATTTCTTGCTGCGGTTGTATTCGTTTACCTGACATATTATATTCCGATCAATCTGATCGTCGCAATACCGGTAATTATTTTGTGGTCATTATCGCCCGCTATAGCATGGAAGATAAGTTTGCCTTATGAAGCGAGAACGATAGAGCTTAGTGATTCGCAAAAAACTTTTCTTTTCAAACTTTCAAGAAAGACTTGGGGTTTCTTTGAAAACTTTGTTGTGCAGGAGGAGAATTGGCTTCCGCCGGATAATTTCCAGGAAAGTCCCGTCGCGAGAACGGCGCATAGAACATCGCCGACAAATATCGGCATGGCGTTGCTTGCAAATTTGTCCGCTTACGATTTTGGTTATATCACCGGCGGACAACTCATTGAACGCACTCACAGCACAATGACGACGATGCAACGGCTCGAACGGTATCGGGGGCATTTTTATAATTGGTACGACACGGTAACATTGATGCCTTTGCATCCAAAATACATTTCGACTGTTGATAGCGGAAATCTCGCCGGCCATCTTCTTACGTTGAAACAAGGTTTGCTTTCAATGCAACATGCAAAAATTGTGATGCCGCGATTGTTTGATGGGATCCGTGATACGATGTTAGTGATATCGGAGAAAATGTCGGAGAACGATGCGTTAAAAGAAATGAGAGAAACGGTTGAGTCGGCATGTCAGGCGCAACCCATCATGCCACAAACGGTAAAATTATATATAGACAAACTGGTCAACCACTCGGAAGATCTTTTGAAATTTCGCCGCGCCGACAATGAAATGAGTTCGGACCTGAACTGGTGGCTGGAAGCGCTGCGCACACAATGCAAGAATGCCCATGACGATTTGATCAATATGGCGCCGTGGCTTTTGTTGGAAAAAACTCCGGAGAAATTCGAAGAATTTAATCGAGTCGGATTTGGCATTCCAACATTGAATGAGTTGTCACAGATTGATATCGACGTACTCCCGAAAATTAATCGTTGGTATGACGAAGAGCTCTCCCGGGAGGAAACCCAATGGCTGGAATCATTTAAGAAAAATATTATTGAATCGGTGCGCCGTGCCAAAGAAAGACTTCTTTTGTTGGAATCGCTGGCGCAACAATGTGTCGACTTCTCGAATATCGAATTTGATTTTCTATTTGATAAGTCGCAGCGACTGCTTGCGATAGGGTATAATGTGGAAGAACATCGACGCGACGCAAGCTATTATGATTTGCTTGCTTCTGAATCACGACTCACGACATTCCTTGGCATTGCGCAGGGCAAATTGACGCAGGACAGTTGGTTCTCGCTCGGGCGTCAACTTACCAACCCGGGTACTTCACCCGTGTTGCTTTCATGGAGCGGATCGATGTTTGAATACCTGATGCCTTTGTTGGTTATGCCTACTTACGAGAACACATTACTCGATCAAACAAATCGTGCAGCCGTTCAAAAGCAAATTGATTATGGAAAAAAGAGAGGTGTACCATGGGGCATTTCAGAGTCCGGATATAATATGGTCGATGCGAATTTGAATTACCAGTATCGCGCGTTTGGAGTTCCCGGGCTTGGCTTGAAACGCGGCCTGGGAGAGGACTTGGTCATTTCGCCATATGCGACCGTCATGGCGCTGATGGTGGCTCCTGAAGAATCCTGTGATAACTTATTTGAATTATCCGAAGAGGGATTTGAAGGCAAGTTTGGATTTTTCGAAGCGATAGATTATACACCGGCCCGATTACCGCGCGGGCAATCTAACGTAATTGTTCGTTCGTTCATGGTTCATCACCAGGGAATGTCATTGCTTTCTCTCGCGTATGTTTTACTTGGAAAGCCAATGCAAAAACGATTTGAAAGCGAAACGCAATTCCGCGCGGTGTTGTTATTGTTGCAGGAACGTATTCCGCATGCTACTGAATTCTATTCGCCGTCTGTTCACGTGGCAGACAGCAGTGTTTCTTCTGCGGAAGTACAAATGCGTGTGATCAATACGCCCAATACGCCGGTGCCAGAAGTGCAAATGTTGTCGAATGGAAGATATCACGTGATGATCACAAATGCCGGCGGCGGCTACAGCCGCTGGAAAGATATTGCGGTTACACGTTGGCGTGAGGATGCTACTTGCGATAACTGGGGTACTTTTTGTTATATACGCGACATCGATAACGACATCACATGGTCTGCAGGTTTCCAGCCGACATTACAGACGGCGGAAAATTATGAAGTAGTTTTTTCGCAAGGCCGCGCTGAATTTCGCCGGAGGGACCAGAATCTTGAAACGCATACCGAGATCGTTGTGTCTTCCGAAGACGATGTTGAAATGCGAAGAGTTCATATCATGAACCGTTCACGCAGAAGGCGCCTCGTGGAAGTGACAAGCTATGCAGAAATCGTACTGGCGCATCCGATGGCAGATATGAGTCACCCCGCATTCAGCAATCTTTTTGTTCAAACGGAAATCCTGCCACAGCGACACGCAATTCTTTGCACGCGAAGACCGCGCTCTGTGGAAGAGGTGACGCCGTGGATGTTTCACCTGATGAAAGCGCATAACGCGGATATCATTGATATCTCATATGAAACCGATCGCTCGCAATTCATCGGTCGTACTAACAGTGCCCATCACCCGCAGTCATTATCAAAAAATTTGCTGTCGGGAAGCCAGGGTTCTGTGTTAGATCCTATAGTTGCCATTCGATATCGGATCATGATCGATCCACACGAATCCGCCACTGTGGATATGGTTTTTGGTATGTCTGAAACCAGGGATACCTGCAATGGATTGATCGAAAAATACCAGGATCGGCCACTTACGGATCGTGCATTTGAACTGGCCTGGACACACAACCAGGTTGTACTGCGACAAATTAATGCTGTTGAAGCTGATGCTCAACTATACAGTCGCCTGGCAGGATCAGTCATATTTGCAAATTCAGCGCTGCGTGCGGACCAGGGAGTGATCATGAAAAATTATCGCGGTCAGTCGGGCTTATGGAGTTTTTCCGTATCAGGTGACTTACCAATCGTTTTATTGCAGATACAAGACTCATCGAATATTGAATTGGTTCGGCAATTAGTGCAGGCGCATGCATATTGGCGACTGAAAGGATTAATGGTAGACCTTGTGATTTGGAACGAAGACTACGGCGGTTATAGGCAGGTCTTGCAAAACGAGATCTTGAGTTTGATATCGCCCGGGGTTATTTCGGACGTAAAAGATAAACCTGGCGGCATTTTTATAAGGTCGGCCGATCAGATATCGAATGAGGATCGAATTTTGTTTCAGACAGTTGCGCGCATAGTCATCTCCGATAGTCAGGGAACATTAGAAGAACAGATTGGCCGCAGATTAAGCAAAGTGAAGAATCCGATTCCTTATTTTACTCCGTTTAAATTTTACGGATCGCTCACGACATCTGTTAAGGTGCCGGATGATCTTATATTTTTCAATGGCATCGGTGGATTCTCAAAAGACGGAAGGGAATATGTGATCATTACAAAGTCAAACCAAACAACGCCGGCACCTTGGGTAAATGTCATTGCGAATCGTGAGTTTGGTACAGTGATTTCAGAAAGCGGTCAATCATATACCTGGTTGGAAAACGCGCATGAATTCCGGCTAACGCCATGGAACAATGATTCTGTTGAAGATTTTAATGGTGAAGTTTTTTATATACGCGATGAAGAAAGCGGAAAATTCTGGTCGCCCACGCCGCTTCAGAGCCGCGGTAAATCAACGTATGTTACACGACATGGATTTGGCTATAGCTCATTTGAATATATTGAAGACGGAATTCATACCGAGTTGCTTGTTTATGTTGACATCGAGGCAAGCGTCAAATTTTTCACGCTAAAAGTTAGTAACAATTCTAACAGGCCGAGGCGCCTTTCAGCAACAGGTTATATCGAGTGGGTGCTGGGTGATTTGCGCTCCAAATCGCAAATGTATGTGATCACTGAAACGGATCTGAATAGCGGGGCGATCATGGCCAGAAATCCTTACAACACCGAATTCAGTGGACGCGTAGCATTTTTTGACGTAGATGAGACGACAAAAACTTTTACAACCGACCGCACAGAATTTATTGGACGAAATTCTATTTTGCCGAATCCGGAAGCAATGCTGAAAGCCAGGCTCTCTAATAAATTAGGAGCAGCGTTAGATCCTTGCGCGGCGATACAGGTCAATATTGAATTGACAGATGGTGAATCGAGGGAAATTGTTTTTCGATTGGGAGCGGGAAAAGATTTGGCTGAGGCATCGGCACTCGCACGCAAATTCAAAGGAAGCCTTGCCGCTCACGATTCGCTTAAAAAAGTGCAGCAATATTGGCAAGACACTTTGAGCACTATAAGAATCGAAACACCTGATCCGGCAACAAACATGATTGCAAACGGGTGGCTAAATTATCAAACGATGACTTCCCGGTTATGGGGCCGCAGTGGATTTTATCAATCGGGTGGTGCATACGGATTCCGCGATCAATTGCAGGATACTTTGTCGCTGTTGCACAGTCAACCTGATATCGTTCGCAATCAATTATTGCTATGTGCGTCGCGACAATTCCGCGAGGGCGACGTCCAGCATTGGTGGCACCCGCCAGGAGGTCGAGGCGTTCGTACAACTTGTTCTGATGATTTCTTGTGGCTACCGTTCGCAACAAGCCGGTACGTTTTGCATACAGGGGATATTGACGTATTGCAGGAACAGGAAAACTTTCTCGAAGGAAGACCGTTGAACCAGGGAGAAGAATCTTATTATGATCTGCCAATTCGTTCTGATCAAAGCGCAACATTGTACGAGCATTGCGTAAAAGCTATTGAACACGGACTTCGATTTGGTGAGCATGGACTGCCGCTGATTGGATCCGGCGATTGGAATGATGGGCTCGACAGAGTAGGGAATCATGGCAAGGGAGAAAGTGTTTGGCTGGCATTCTTTCTCTATAATATTCTGACTCATTTCACAGAGATCGCTAAACTCCGGCGCGACTCGGCGATGGTTGAAAAATGTAAACTGGAAGCGGCCAAATTAAAAGCGAACATTGAAAAAACATGTTGGGATGGTGAATGGTATCGCCGTGCATATTTCGACGATGGAAGACCATTGGGCTCATCCGAGAATCCGGAATGTAAAATAGATTCGATTCCACAGAGCTGGTCAGTACTGTCAAAAGGAGGCGACAAAGAAAGAAATAAAATGGCGATGGACTCAGCCTATAAATTTTTAGTTCGAAAGAATGATTCGTTTATTCAATTGTTCAATCCGCCGTTTGATAAATCTGATTTAAATCCAGGATACATCAAAGGATATGTTCCTGGCGTGCGCGAGAATGGCGGACAATATACCCACGCTGCAATCTGGCTCGTGATGGCATTTGCCGCTTTAAATGACAAACAAAGAACGTGGGAGTTGTTGAAGATGATCAATCCGATCAATCATGGTAACACAGCAGACAAAATCTCCACGTACAAAGTGGAACCTTATGTAATCGCTGCGGACGTGTATGCCGTACCAACGCATATGGGCCGCGGTGGGTGGACTTGGTATACTGGTTCGGCAGGTTGGATGTATCAACTCATCATAGAAAGTTTTTTGGGACTCAGGAGACGTGGGAACGCACTCGTGTTTGAGCCTTGTATTCCGGAAGAGTGGCACACTGCAAAAATCCTGTACCGCTATCTTGAAACGGTTTACGAAATCGTGTATGAGCACGATGTGAATAACGGAGAAGAATTACATGTGATCATCAATGGAGAGAAGCAGGACAACAATACGGTATTCCTGGTTAATGATCGCGCAGAGCATACTGTTCTGGTTCAGTTGCCTTTTAAAAAGACTGAAAGAAGTCTGGCGCTTGCATTGAGAAGATGAATCAAAAACTCTGTGTGAACCTGTCTTCCTATGTGCCTATGTTGTGAATTATTAATCACATAGCCACAAAGGAAGATAGGTTCACACAGAGTTTTTAAAAATTAAAGAATGTTGAATGACGCACTAGCTTGCCTTTTTCTTCTTCACATCAAGACTCGCTTTAAGCTGCGACATTAAATCTTTTGCCTTGCTGTGTACCACACGTAATTCGGGAGTTGCTGGTTTTTTGCCTTTCGCCTTTGCGTGAATTAATTTCAAGAGAGCTTCGGCATACGTGTCTTTATATTTCGCAATATCAAATTTCCCTGTTAGCTGATCGATCAGAGCTATCGCCATTTGCAATTCGGCAGATTTGATACTGGCCTTACCGGGAAGATTCAAATCATTTACGTTTCTTATTTCTTGCGCAAACCTGATTTTATTGAGGACTATTACATTCTCCAGGGGTTTCAACACGCAGAGACTTTCCTTGCTGCGCATCACATAATTTCCCAGGCCAACTTTGCCGCTTTTTTCAAGTGCCTCACGTAAAAGTGCATACGCTTTCTCGCCAGCCTTTTGCGGTTCGAGATAATATGGTGTTTCAAAAAAAATGCTTTCAATTTCATCTTCGTTGACAAACTCGGTAATCTCGATAATCTTACTTTTTTCTGGGCTGGCTTTTTCAAAATCTTCGTCAGTCAAAATAATATACTTACCCTCATAATCGTAGCCTTTCACAATATTCTCCCACGCAACTTCTTTTCCGGTTTCTTCATTAACACGTTTGAAACGGATTTTTGCATGATCCTTTTTATCAAGCATCGAAAGATCAAGATCGCTGGATTCTGTGGCACTGAATAGCCGGACTGGAATGTTGACGAGTCCAAACCCAATGGCGCCTGTCCATATTGCACGCATAGTTTAAAGATTCAATGGTGATGAATACTGAAACGCATGTCAGCGTTTTCTATTGCACTTCAAAATTACACACGATTTGAGTTCGAAGTTATTTTTTGTTTAAAAGCAAAAAAAGCCAGGATTTGATACCCTGGCCTTTATAGCCCTAAACCCGTCCTCTTGTTTCCTAATCTAGCCTTTTGTTTCAATTATTTCGTCCTAATAACCGTTATGCAAATAAAAAGCCAATCGCGTACCAAAACGGCGAATTTAATGTGGAATCTTTTTCACCCTGAAGTTTAGGTGAGGTAAGGTTAACAATTAGATTTATGACATAACCTCAGTCTCGATCTTAACTTTATTGCAAATAACTATTCAGGTCGCTGATGTTAATTGGTTTTTCCCAAATTTTGACTGATGGGAATTGTTCGGTGAGTGTCGAACTATATTGATACGCGCTGATGAGGTTTAATTGCGTATTTGAAAAATTCTGTGTGATGAATTCGGTCTTCTCCCATCCTAATCCATCCGGTAAATTATTATCCAAAAAAAGAATGTCAGGATGAATATGCGCGAGTGTACTCATGCCTTCTTTTAATGTATGTGAAATATGCACTTCGTAATTCCTACGTGTGAAATAGTTTTTTAACAGCAGGCAAAAGTCTGTTTCGTCGTCAATAATCAACACTTTTTTCCTCGACATATTTCTCAAAGTAATTTGGTGCCCCTGCAAAACAAATACGCTCAATATGTATACGCGCATTGAAAAATTTTGCGTGGTCTAATTTAAGCCTCAACTATAGAGCCATTATTCAAATATACTGATCTGATAATTAAAGAATTTGGAATTTATATAGATTTTTAAATTTTTTGTAGAAATTAGTCCACAAATCTTGTGATAAAATATTTTTTTTCAAGAATGATTAGATGTAATTACAAATAGTTTTCGTGATCAGGAAAGATTTGCCCCGTTGGCGGGGCATTTTTTCTCAATATGATTCGTAAAATATTATCTGCATGCGATTTATTCAGAAACGGTATTGATATAAATTATGGCATGGATTTAATACTACTTCAGTGAACACAATTGTATCAAATCTTAAAATCATTTTTTATGAGAAGTCTCTTATATCTTGTAGCAGTAATACTAATTATTGGCTGGCTCGTAGGATTTTTCGTATACAGTGCTGCGGGAATAATCCATATCCTGCTAATACTCGCTGTTATTTCGCTTATTCTTGGTGTAATTCAAAGGGCCTAATAAATTGCTAGATTGAGGTTAAGGTTAGGATTGAGTGGGATACTCAAACTTAGTCTCAACCTCAGTCTTAATCTAAAACAAAAAATCATGAACACACTTATAAATTCAATAGCCAAAAATCTCGGATTTCAAGAACTTCAAAAAGTGGATCCCAACACGCAGGAGGTCCGCGACGATAAAACAATTCATGGGGCTGACTCGCTCGCGCAGGCAGCGATCCCAACTGTGTTAATTGGTATATTCAATAATTTAGAAAGCGAAAATACTGCTGCGACACTGATGCAGGGCGAGTCAGTTAATTGGCTCAACACTATCTTTGGAAATACTACTGACCAGGTCGTTGATAAAATTGCGGCATACTCGAAAACGGCTCCGGAGTCCGCGAAACACGAAATTGAGCACATCGCGACGGAAGCCATCCGTGTTGTTCGTCAGAATATTTCGCAGCCAAATGATTTTACGGCAGTTCAGGCTTTTGTAAAGGCAAATCGCGTCGATGTCTTAAAATATTTACCGGCTGCATTACAGATAGGTGACCTCGTGCGCAACAATAATATCGACGACCGGACCAACAAAATGGAAGGACCGGTTTCTAATTTTATGCACACGTTGGAAAAGACGTTTAATAGTAATGAATAGTTAACGAAGAAATTTTCGGTTATGATAAGTTGAAAGGTTGATTGGTAAAACGCGCCCTAATTATCTATGTCAATCAACTTTTCAACTTTGCTTATTTACCGCTAGCCATTTACGATCCGGAATGTCGCGGCGTTTATTTTTCTTAAAAAGTTTATTGATCACCTCGGATCCTTTTTCTTTAATCTTCTCAGCATTTTTTGCAACAAGCCCCACGACGCCAAATTCAACTGCGGCCCCAAGTGCCTTCCTGAATACTCCAATGGACTTACCAACAATTAGTTTTCTCGAGAGAAACCCGGTTCCGAGTCCTATCACCGCTTTGAGCAAATTCATTTTTGAGTCGCCTGAGGAGAATGCATTGTGCAGGGTGTTTTTAATAAGATTCGCAGGTTTTAGATTTTCATATAACTCGGAGAAATTATGTTCAAGGGCAAGAAGTTGTTCTGTTTTTCTTTGCTCCAGTTCCTCGATCGCTTCATGCAATTCCTGCGCTGTTGTAATTTGTTTCATACAGTTGTGAGTTAAAGTATCTTTCTTATAATCGAATTATAAATTGGCGTTTTGATCAACTGTTTTCGCGTTGCAAATAAAATTATTACTACCAGCAGATAAAAACCAGCAACGCAGAAAAACCCGAGATATAGACTGTCGAATAGATAGCCGAGATATAATGCAAGCCCGATACTTGCCATCATTAAAAAAAACAATACCGCTACCGTGATAATAATAAATGTTGCAGTTGACGAAAGCACGTCGGACGACTTATCGATTGTTTTAAGTCGGACCAGATCATATCTTGTCTCGAGGTATTCATGCGATTGCTGCAACAATGATTTGAGTGAACTTGTCTGGGTTGTCATCGCATTGAATTTAAGGTTAACGTTTGACATTGGCGAGTTTTTCTTCCACCTTATCTACGAATTCTCCGAACATTTGTTTAAGCCCATCTGCCGCTTTATTTCCTTCTTTATACCATTTCTTTCCAATTTTTTTTCCTTTGTCAGTGAAAAGAAGACTTAATACTGCTCCTGCAGCTACACCGGCTAACAATCCGGCAACAAGTTTTTTACTGTCCATGGTTTTAATTTTTAATTAATTATAAAAATAGTTGCATAAAAAATCAGGCCATTTCATTTTTATGCAAAGCTATTTGTTTTGCTAATAATCCTGAGAGAGTAAATGTCCCCCGAAAAAGAAATACAAAAACTTTTGTGTATATATTTCTACGATTTGAATTCTAACTGTTCTTCCTTTTCGTGAATTCATAAATGTCTGCCGTAATAATATAAGATTTATGCAATTCAGAATTACGGCATGATCTTTCTATCTGCACATATATACCTACACACACATGACTGATACTATCAAGTTCCCTTTTTATGCAAAGGTGACTTTTTTAATTCTTGGAATTTTTTTCTTCGTATACACATTGTATATCGGGCAGCAGATTATTATTCCGATCGTGTACTCTTTGCTCATTGCTATTTTACTTACACCGATCGTTAATTTCCTTGTAAAAAGAAAAGTTAACAGGATTGTTGCAATTACGATTGCGGTGGTAACCGGTTTTTTATTTGTAGTCGCAATGGTATATTTTATCGCGTCTCAGTTGAGCATGTTTGATCAGGCTGTTCCGACTATGCGTGAGAAACTGGATTCATTACAATACCAGCTCTCTCAATGGATATCGGTTCACTTTAATGTTAGCATTCAGCGTATCGATGCATGGTTTATGAAAACACGCAGCGATCTATCGGGAAATGCGAATGCCCTTGTAGGGAAAACGATCATGACCATCAGCGGTTTTTTAATTGCGGTATTTATTTTACCGGTATATATTTTCATGATTCTTTACTATGAGCCATTGCTGCTGGTTTTTTTGAAGAAACTTTTTAACAAGGCGCATCATGAAAAGTTGGAGGATGTAATGCTATTAACAAAGGAGATTGTAAAAAGTTATCTCGTGGGATTGTTGATTGAAGCATTTATCATCGCCATCATGAATTCCGCCGCCCTGATGTTGATTGGAGTCGATTATGCAATTCTTATTGGGATCGTTGGAGCGTTATTGAATATGATTCCTTATATCGGTGGCATTGTTGCAGTAGCAATACCGATGATCATCGCCCTTATAACAAAAGATTCCGCCTATTATTCTTTGCTTGTATTGGCGGCCTATTCGCTTATACAATTTATCGACAACCATTATATCACACCTAAGATCGTGGCCTCAAAAGTTAAAATCAATGCCTTCGTTGCGTTGATCGCGGTGTTTGTTGGAAATGCATTGTGGGGAATACCAGGTATGTTCCTTGCACTACCGATGACGGGTATGCTAAAGGTGATCTTTGAACATATCGAGTCGCTGAAGGCCTGGGCATTTTTGTTGGGAGATACGATGCCGACGAACACCAGATATATTTTCAATTTTTCGAGACGAAAAGCAAAAAAAACGATAGAAAAAGTGTGAAGAGTGAATTAACGAGAACGATGCGGCATAACGACATGATGATTGTAAAAAAAATAAAATGGATACCATTCAACAAAGATTCAGCACCGTTGGTGACTTTGTTTATTTTATGCTTCGGTACTTTAAGGAAGTCGTGCGTCCCCCATATGAATGGAGAGAATTACTAATTCAATGTTTCAAGGCAGGTTATAAATCATTACCACTTGTTGCAGTCACAGCATTTATTATGGGATTGGTATTGACATTGCAGTCTCGTCCCTCGCTGGTTACATTCGGCGCGGAATCATTGTTGCCCGGAATGGTTGCTGTTTCCGTGATTCGAGAAATTGGTCCTGTAATTACGGCGCTTATCTGCGCGGGAAAAATTGCATCGCGTATCGGCGCCGAACTTGGATCGATGAAAGTAACAGAACAAATTGACGCAATGGAAGTGTCGGCCATCAATCCATATAAATATTTGGTGGTGACAAGAGTATTGGCGACAACATGCATGGTTCCAATTCTTGTTTTTTTTGCAGATGCGATTTCATTGTTTGCGTCTTATATCGCGATGAATATTCACACAGATATTACGTTGACCCGGTATTTATCTGCGGCGCTTTCTTCAATCGACTTTATCGATATTATTCCAGCATGCATTAAATCTGTGTTTTTTGGATTTGCAATCGGAATTATCGGATCATATAAGGGCTTTACAGCATCTCAGGGAACCGCCAGTGTGGGCTCCGCGGCAAACAATGCCGTAATATCTTCTTCACTAGCCATTTTCATAATCGACATGGTGGCGGTGCAGATAACAGATTTGATATGATTTTTAAACAAATGAAAAATGGAAGTAGCGGAACAGGATGCAATAGTTACTATCAGAAATGTAGCAAAATCGTTCGGTGGTAACAACATACTTAAAGGAATAGACCTGGATGTTCGCAAAGGAGAAAACGTGGTGGTCCTTGGGAAGTCCGGTTCGGGAAAATCAACACTGATCAAATGTTTGGTAAGATTGATGGAAGCGGATGAGGGAGAAATCCGCGTGTTCGGAAAAGATATTTCTGCAATGCCATATCATGAATTAAATGATACGCGGGTAAAAATGGGATTTCTTTTTCAAAACGCTGCATTATATGATTCGATGACGGTAAGAGAAAATCTCGCCTTCCCTTTGCGATATCACAAAAAAGATATGACAAGGGAAAAAATTCAGGCACGTATCACGGAAGTGTTGGAGAGTGTTGGACTGGCCGAGGCGATCGATAAAATGCCGGCAGAACTTTCCGGTGGGATGAGCAAAAGAATCGGGCTGGCGCGCACATTGATTCTCAAACCGGAAATTATGTTGTACGATGAACCAACAACAGGATTGGATACAGTAACTGCGAAGGAAATAAGCAGACTTATTTTGGAAGTCCAAAGAAAAAATAAAACATCTTCCATTATCATCACACATGATTTAATGTGCGCTAAGATTACCGCGGACCGCATCGTGATGCTGAAAGACGGGGCAATTGCAGCCGAAGGAACCTATGAAGAACTGGAACGCTCGGATGACGAATGGGTAAAATCTTTCTTTATTTAAAAGTTATATTATGAAAAAAGAATCGGGTGTAAAGTGGAAGGTGGGTTTGTTTGTGACCATTGGCTTAGTGTTGCTGGTTGCTGCTCTTTTTTTCCTTGGCAAACAAAAAAACCTATTCGGTTCGGTATTTCATGTCAAATCGATATTTAGCAATGTCGGCGGGTTGAAAATGGGTAACAATGTGCGGTTTGGTGGAATCAACGTCGGCACTGTTGACGGGATATCTTTACTAACGGACACGTCGATCGTTGTCGACATGGTTGTTCAGGAAAAAGTTCGCAAGTTTATTAAGAAAGATGCGACCGCAGGCATTGGATCGGAAGGACTGATGGGAGATAAGGTAGTTGTGATTACGCCCGGCTCTTCCGACCGGGAACCTATAACCGAAAATGGTGTGCTTTCCTCACGGCCGACTGTTGAAACCGACCAGATATTATCGAGTTTGAAAACTTCTGCAGATAATGCAGCACTTATCACAAATGATCTGGCGTCGATCTCTTCAAAAATTAAGAACGGACATGGCACGCTTTCTCGCCTTATCAGCGACTCGTCCTTTTCAAACAACCTCAATAAAACCGTTGTGAATTTGAAACAGGGATCTGAAGGATTGAAAGAAAACATGGAAGCAGCAAAACATAACTTTCTACTAAGAGGATATTTCAAGAAGAAAAAACGTGAGGAAGAAAAAAAGAAACAGGAAGCAGAAGAGAAGAAGAAGCAGGATGAGGCGGAGTCAGCGAAGAAGTGAGTTGACGGGAAAATGTGGAAATGTGATAAATGTGGAAGGTGAAATGCATGTCAATTTTCAGTATAAAGTTGTATTCGTAAACAAATGATGTTCTATATGATAATTGCTTCCTCCAATACCCGCTGTGTGCAAAATGGACAATCTCCAATTTTCTACTTTCATCAGTAAAATTTTAAATAAAGAGATTCTTTCAAAAAAGTTGTTATAACCCTTGCAAGAAGTCAATAGTTAATTCATTTTACGGATAAATGCTTTTCAGTGTGGAATATTGTTTGTAAACATATTTACAACTGAACCAAATTATTTATGCAACCGCTAAGGATTTGTTTAATTGACTTGGTGTGTAAAGGACCTACCAATACATTATGGGCAAAAATAATGTACGCCAACCTGAGCAGCATTATGCCCCAGGTGATAGCTACCTGGTGCGAGCAAGAGGGGCACGAAGTAACTATAATATGCTACACAGGTTCGGAAAATCTAAGTAAAGAAATTCCTGAAGGAGTTGATTTGGTATTTATTAGTTCATTCACGCAAGCTGCACTGCTGGCGTATGCGATGAGTAATTATCTCAGGAGCAAAGGAGTTGTAACAGTTCTCGGAGGGCCGCATGCAAGGTGTTATCCTGATGACGCCATTCAATACTTTGATTATGTACTTGGGTTTACTGACCGGCTTACAATCGTGGAAGTCTTAAATAATTGCACTCCTCAACGGCCCCTGGGGAAACATTTATCGGCTGGCCGACAACCTTCCAATTTATGTGGTGTAAAAGAACGCTGGAAATTTATAGAACCAACACTACGGAAGGCGCCTTTTCTTAAACTAGTGCCTATGCTAGGAAGCTTGGGCTGTCCGTATACTTGCCCATTCTGCATAGATTCAACTGTGCCATATCAGTCATTGGATTTTCAAACAGTCAGGGAAGACCTTCGGTTTCTGCTTACTAAATTTAAAAAACCCTTGATCGGCTGGCATGATCCGAATTTTGGAATTCGGTTTGAAGAAAATATGGACGCAATTGCTTCAGCAGCTCCTCTTAACAGTTTTCGTTTTATTGCAGAAAGTAGTTTATCTGTTATTACAGAAAGCCGCCTAAAAGTGTTGCAACAAAATGGTTTCGCCGCGTTGTTGCCCGGCATCGAATCCTGGTTCGATCTTGGAAATAAGTCTCGAACATCACATATCACCGGGGAAGTAAAAGTTAGCCAGGTTTCTCAACATATCAACACGATATTTCACTACATCCCGTATGTTCAAACAAATTTTGTACTCGGATTAGACAGTGATAAAGGAGGGGAGCCTTTTGAACTTACGAAGCGTTTTATAGACTGTTCTCCCAATGCATTCCCTGGCTATTCGCTGTTGACAGCATTTGGCGAAGCGGCCCCGCTCAACCTGGAATATCAACGTGAAGGTCGTATTCTTCCCTTCCCTTTCCATTTTTTGAATAACCATCTCGCAATGAATATTAAACCGAAAAACTATGACTGGATTGAATTTTATGACAGGGTGATTGACCTAACAGAATATACTTTTTCCTTAAAAGCACTTTACCGCCGTTTCAAAGGCGTCTCCAATTTTACTTGCCGGTGGATGAACCTTATGCGGGCCGTCTCTTCAGAAGGGTATGGACGTTTGCGGTTTTACCGCCAGGTCCGAAAAAATCTTATCGAAGACCGGAACTTTCGAAACTATTTTGAAGGACAATCACAACAATTGCCAACATTTTACAAAAAAATTATCGAGAGGGATCTTGGCGTTTGGTTGCAGTGGCTGCCAAAAGAAGCCATGTCCCATAACGCTTATGCATATCTTCACAAAACGAACCAGGTAAAAAAATAGTTGTACGGTTAAGTTCTTCCCTATTATCCATAATATGTCAGTTTAAATGCTGCCTGCATTTCACATCTCCACATTTCCCTTAATTCTCGCGCTCTTCCACAGATTGTGGATCATTTTCCACAGTTCCGTAAGCGTTTTGCGTTTTAGAACTGTCCATTGAAACTCAATTCCATTTTGGTGCTGTATTTGTTTTATAAGCACTATCAAACCAGTAATCATGCTAAACCAGGTTCAGTCGCAAAAGCTTCAGCATAAAATTCTTCCTCATCATATAGCGCTTTTAAATCTTCTTCATCTCGATTCATTGTCCCTGGAACAAAGAATAGAAGACGAGATCAGTGATAACCCGGCATTGGAAGAAAGCGATTCGCGCGAAGATCTGAATAAAGATAAATTCTCAAAAGATACCGTTCAGGATTTTCAGAATTGGGAAGAATATGGCTACGATGATATTCCCGACTATAAGATGGAATATGAAAATTATTTGCCTGCTGATAAAATGCCTGACAGACAACTTGCGGAAGTTGTCGACTTCAGGGTTGATCTCAAAAAACAATTTCGGTTCAATGAATCAGATCCGGCAAAATATCCGCTCGCTGATTTCTTAATCGACTCATTGAATGAAGATGGTTTTCTGAACCAAGATCTCGAAACTGTCGCGGAAGAAATTTCTTTTACTAATAACTCATGGGTAAACGCAGATGACCTTGAGCAGATACTTTACCGGATCCAGGAATTAGATCCGTATGGAGTGGGGTCGAGAGATATCAAGGAATATTTTACGTTGCAATTAAAGAAGATGAACAAATCGCCTTTGGTTGATACGGCATCGGATCTTCTTAACAATCATTATCCGGATTTGCACGCGTGCAATATTGAAAAGATCCGTCGCGACATGAAGTTGAAAGAAGATGAATTAAAAAACATGCTGCAATTGCTTTCAACTTTGAAAACAAGGCCAGTTATTACGACAACGACCAGTACCGTTCAACCGAATAATACGGTGTTCCCGGAATTTATAATCGCAATGGAAAATGACGCACTGCAAGTATCGCTGGCGAGGCAGAGATCATCTACACTTCATGTAAGCCAGTCGTGGATTGAAACTGTGCAACACCTCGACAACGATAAAACAACAGATAAAAACGCAAAACAATACATGCGGAGCAAACTGGCTTCCGCTCAATGGTTCATCAATGCGATCAAGGAAAGAGAAACCAACATGCTGAAAGTTATGAAGGCGATCGTTGATTTCCAGGAGGATTATTTCAGGTTTGGGGATACGATGCAATTGAAGCCAATGGTATTAAAAAACATTGCAGAGATGGTCGATCTCGATATTTCGACGGTATCGCGAATCACTTGTAACAAATATGCCGACACGCCATTTGGTGTGATTCTTTTAAAAGACCTTTTTACCGAAGGACTCACAAACAAAGAAGGAAATGTAATCAGTAATAAAGTTATCCAGGCAATCGTAGAGGATGTGGTGAAAAAAGAAGACAAGAAAAATCCATACACGGATCAGCAGCTCGCAGATATTTTATCACGCAGGGGATATAATGTGGCCAGGCGCACCATTGCCAAATACCGCGACCAACTAAATATACCAGTCGCACAAATGAGAGCAATATTTTTTAATAACCAATAAACTCAAAATCAAAATCGAATGGATACCAAGAAAATTCTTGTAATAGATGATGATAGAGACATTTGCTTACTGCTTAATCGATTTTTGACGCGCCGTGGATATGAAGTCACCGAAATGTATACAGGTAAAAAAGCGTTGGCCCACCTGGAATCATCTCACCCTGATCTAATCATGTGCGATTACAGACTTGAAGACATGGACGCCGCCTCATTGTTGCCAAGCATCAAGGCTAAATTTCCAAATATGCCGGTAATCATCATTACAGGCTATAGTGACATGCGCACTGCGGTCAGAGTAATGAAAATGGGAGCGTACGATTATATCACCAAGCCGCTGTTGCCTGACGAAATTATTTTCACGATCCAACAGGCCATTGAGCATGGTGAAACCGGCGTTGCAAGAGCAACTGAAAAGAAGGAAATTGCTGCCGAAATTAAAGAAACGAATCCCGGTGTTACTTATTCGGGTCAATATATTTTTGGAAATACAGACGCATTCACCAAAATATTAAAACAGGTTTCGCTCGTGGCACCGACAAACTATAGCGTGATTATTTATGGTGAAACAGGTAGCGGCAAAGAGTCGGTTGCCCAGGAAATCCACAAACACAGCCGTCGCAGTGATAAACCATTCATAGCGATTGACTGCGGATCACTCTCAAAAGAACTTGCGGCGAGTGAATTGTTTGGTCATGAAAAAGGATCTTTTACTGGCGCAGTCAATCAAAAAATTGGTTGTTTCGAACTGGCAAATGGGGGAACTATCTTCCTGGACGAAGTAGCAAACCTTTCTTACGATATTCAGGTTTCTTTGTTGCGTGTTATCCAGGAACGGAAGATGCGTCGTGTGGGAGGAACTAAGGATATCGAACTTGATGTCAGGATCCTTATCGCGAGCAATGAATTGTTATGGAACGCAACGCGCACAGGCAAATTCAGGGAAGATCTGTATCATCGATTTAACGAATTTTCAATCGAGATTCCGCCATTACGCGAGAGAAAAGAGGACATTATGCTTTTCGCAAATCATTTTCTGCAAATCACCAATAAAGAACTGGATAAAAAAGTAAAAGGATTTTCATCAGACGTAGAGGAGATTTTTAAGAATTATGTCTGGTTTGGTAATTTGCGCGAATTGAAAAATGTAATCAAACGGGCAACGTTGTTGACGGAAACGGAATTTGTTGAAGCACGTACTCTTCCGTTTGAAATTTCTAATTTCAATAAATTGCAATTTGCGGAAGTTGGACAGCCAACTAATACTCCTGTGTCGGGTATGTTCAGCGAACCGAAACCGTCGGGCCCGAAATATTCAGTTGGAGAAACATCTTTGAAAGAAGCAAGCATTGACGCGGAATATGAAATGATATTGCAAGCCTTGAAAGAGTCGAATTACAATAAAAGCAAGGCGGCATTACTGTTAAAAATAGACAGGAAAACCTTGTACAACAAAATGTCATTATACGAAGAACTAAAAAACCATTAACACTTACTTATAAACGGCCTATGATTAAACAAACCTACACAGATGAATCCCGAAACACCGATACGCATTTTGATCGTAGATGATGATGAAGAAGATTTCTTCATTACCAGCGAATACATACGGAATATTAAGGGCAGACACTTTGTAATTGACTGGTGCTATAAATACAAAGAGGCACTCGACAGTATATTCCAGCAGAAGTATGACATTTACTTCATCGATTACTATCTCGGGCCAAAGACCGGCCTTGAGCTGATGAAAGAAGCGTTGCAAACTAATAATTGCACGCAACCGCTGATCTTACTAACGGGCATGGGTAATCACCAGATAGATATGGAGGCGATGGCGGCCGGTGCGTATGATTACCTGGTAAAACTGGAATTGAACACCGAAAAGTTGGAGCGATGCATCCGGTATTCATTGGATAGAGCATCTGCACTGAAAGTATTGAGGACAAACGAGCGCAAGTTTCGCAGTATTTTTGAAAAATCCCGCGATGCTGTTTTCCTGACAGATAAGGATTTCGTATTTATCGATCCCAATCATATTACAACAGAATTGTTTGGATGTTCGCGCGAAGCTTTAATGCGCATGAGCTTATTTGATTTTATTAACAACAAGGCCGACGCCGAAAAATTACAAAAGGAATTGGATGAACGGGAGGTTGTGGAAGATAAAGAGATTGAATTCATCTCGTCACACGGCGACAGGATATGCGGATTAATATCCGTTTCCAAAGAAAAGGATGAGAACGATTCGATTTATGTCCAAGGTATCATACATGATATTACCAATCTGAAGAACGCGGAGAAAGCAACTTTGCAAGTCGAAAAACTTGGTGCTGCCAACAGGCTTGCCCGCGCATTGGCGCATGAAGTCAGAAACCCACTGAACAATATCAATTTGTCGATTGAGCAGTTAATTCTGGAGGTGGCTTCTGATAATGCACTGTTATACCTGGATATTATTCGCCGGAATAGTAAACGAATCAACGATTTGATATCGCAGTTGCTTGATTCGTCCTCTTCGAAAATGGAGTATTTTCTGGAGAAGAAAACGCTACAAGAAATTATCGACGACACGATTCTTACGATCATGGACCGGATCATTCTCAAAAAAGTGAATTGGAAAGTCGTTTATCCTGATCAGCCGGCATACATTATGGCGGATGCGACAAAATTGAAAATTGCATTTACAAACATAATCATCAATGCTATCGAAGCGATGAAAGAAGAGAATGGCCAGCTAGATATTTGTGTAACCAGCGTCAATGGCCATCACACCGTTTCTATTAAGGACAACGGAAGTGGGATCAGTAAAGAAAATCTGCCACATCTATTCGAACCATATTTTACTTTCAAAAGAAACGGCCTGGGCCTTGGCCTCGCCACAACGCTCAATATCATTCAATACCACAAAGGAAGCATCGACGTACAAACGAACAATGATTTTGGATCGAATTTTATGTTGAAGTTTGAGAAAGCGTGAAGCAATCGCGGATTCGCGGATTTGAGCGGATTTCGCGGATCTGAAGTTGATTGACGACTTTAGCCTACTTTCGCTGAAGAAATAATCAATATCCAATAGTGATATTGAACTGAAAGATCCGCGAAATCCGCTCAAATCCGCGAATCCGCGATTCATTTTCACATTTCCACATTATCACATTTCCACATTCATCACATTTGCTTCATGGTGTCAGTATCTTCAGCAAAATTTTCTCAATCTGCGTATGCCCGGTCTTATCATCGGGTTCTTCGATCTGGTCAAGTTCTTTGAGGTATTTGGAGAGATTATTTTCCTCGTATAAGCGGATGATGCCGGGATGAACATAATATTTTTTGCAGACGGTCCGGGTGTTTCCTAATTTTTTGCTCACTTCATCAAGGACAAAAATGATATTCTTCTTTTTATCCGAAGCCGTTTCTACTTCGTCGAGCAAATGAAACGCTTCGAGAGCATGAATGGACCCGGCCCATGTGCGGAAATCCTTTGCGCTGAAATCGGCGCCTGCTGCCTCTTTGATGTAATCGTTCACCATGCCGGACTCTACAATTTTTCGATCACCATTTTCATCGTAGTACTGGAATAATTCCTTTCCTGGAATATCCCTGCATTGTTCTACCGTTTTGGCCAGTCTTTTATTTCTTAATGTGATGTTGTGCTGAATTCCTTTTTTGCCTTTGAAGGAAAATTGCATTTTATCGCCTTTGATGGATACATGTTTGTCCTTTAGCGTGGTGAGCCCATAAGATCCATACATTTTTTCATAACTACTGTTTCCGATACGGATGTATGTTCTTTCCATCAAACTGATCACTGTGGCGAGTACTTTATTTTGTGTAAGCTCTTTCTCTTCGAGGTCCTGTTCCAGTTTCAGGCGGATCTGCGGCAATACTTTGCCGAATTCATAGAGGCGGTGAAATTTGGTTTCACTACGGATCACATTCCACAATGCGTGATACTTATATTGCTTCCTGTTGCGCAGATCCAATCCGGTTGCCTGGATATGACCATTTCCTAACGGGCATATCCATACGCTGGTCCAGGCTGGTGGTATGGCGAGTTTCTTGATCCGGTGGATTTCATTCTTATCCTTAACCGTTTTTTCGTTGAAGACGTAATAAAATTTTTTCCCTCTTCGCTTGCGGTTGATGCCCGGCATTTCATCACGGACATACACCAGGCTTACCACGGCGGCAGCGCGCTCGTAGTTTCTATCGGCTTTTAAAAAATCCCGATGTGTCAGTGAAAGAAGGGCTTCTTCGGACATCTTTTTTTTTAAATCACATTATAAAATATAATGCCATTTGAATAATAAAGGGTCAGGAATCATATATCCGAAGAAATCTGTGTGGACGAATCTCTACAAAAAACGCAGTTTTCCTAAGTACTTTTCCGTTAAAAGTATCTCGGTACATGATTTGACATAGTATAAACGGGACGGCCGGTCATTTATTATGGTTTAATATTTAATACAGGCTTTATGAACATAGATGATTTCAACTACCTCGATGCCCTTGCAAAGACAGAGGTGATATCGCTGGAAGGAGTTTTTCTTGCCGAACGCTGTGAAGGATGTTTTCGAATTTCGCTATATCAGGTACAGCATTTTTATGTCGAGATTTACTATCATATGACCAGGTTCTTTTATGTATGCATCAGAAGCTTCGAAGATGATGGGGAGCTCTCGCCTTATCTCGCGAATATTGATATTTCAGAAGTTTACAAGGTGTTGTATTGATCGGAGCAAAACGCGAAACGCTGAACGCGAAACGCACCGGGAAGCAAGCGAATTATTTTATTTTAAAAAACCAGTGCACCAATTATTTTCAAAACTAGTGCATCAATAAACAAAACTATTTATTTGTCGGGCGTTAAGCGTTTCGCGTTAACCTTTGCGCCTTGAGCGTTCAGCCGGTAAAACGATTTTTCTTCATGATCCTTGTTGTCGACGACATAGCTGAAAATATATTTTCACTCAAGACCTTATTGGAGTTACATTCTTTTCCTACTGATACAGCGATGAGCGGCGAAGAGGCATTGAAAAAAATTCTCAAGAATACGTATGCGCTGATCATCCTCGATGTACAAATGCCAGGAATGGATGGATTCGAAGTAGCCGAGACGATTGCCGGTTACAGCAGCACGAAAAATATTCCCATTATTTTTTTATCAGCGGTCAACACCGACAAAAAATTTATCACCAAAGGATACCACGCAGGAGGGATCGACTATGTTACAAAGCCATTTGACCCGGAAATCCTATTGCTAAAGGTGAAAACATTCTACCGCCTATATGAGCAAACGCGGGAATTAAACGACATGCAGGACATTCTGAAAAAAGAAATTGAATTCAGAAAAAATGCGCAAACTGACGCCCAGGCAAAAGCATTCGAACTACACTCGACGCTGGAACTCATTCCTCAAATCGCATTTACGGCTAAGGCCGATGGCACGATCGATTTTGTCAACCAGCGTTGGTTTAACTATTCCAATTCAAGTAATGTGTTCCCTTTGACGCATCCTGACGACGCTGATATAAATATCGAGTGGCGCAAGAAAATGGAATCAAAAGAACCATTACAACTTGAACTACGAGTCAAAAAAATTCATGAAGAACAATACCGATATCATTTGCTTCGTGCGATCCCTGTAAAGGAAAAGGAAAATATTGTCAAATGGGTAGGTACGTTTACGGATATCGAGGAACAGAAGCAGGCTTCACGGCAAAAGGATGAATTCATGAGCATCGCAAGTCATGAACTAAAAACGCCTCTCGCAAGTATCAAGGCCTATATGCAGTTACTCGAAAGGCAAGTGGATGGGAATGAGAAGACAAAAACTTACGTGGAGCGAACCCTCTCGCAGATCAACAAACTCAATATACTCATCACAGAACTCCTCGATGTATCAAAAATTGAAAGTGGTAAATTAAAGTTTAACATGACTGCATTCGATATTGATTCTCTTCTGTCAAATGCGATCGATATGATGCAGCAGACCTATACAGATTATGAAATCATTCGCAAGGGTTCACCCAACGTGCAGGTCATTGGAGACGAAATGAGAATTGAGCAGGTCATTATCAATTATCTCACAAATGCAATTAAGTATTCTCCGGAAAATAAAAGAATTGAAGTATGTTCCGCGGTTGAAAATGGCGAACTCACCATTTCCGTGAGAGATTTTGGCATCGGTATTTCGAAGGAGAACCAGGCAAACATTTTCAAAAAGTTTTACCGCGTTGAAGACACGTCTCATAAGTTCCAGGGATTGGGCATTGGTTTGTACATCTGTGCAGAAATTATAAAAAGACATAACGGCCGTTACTGGATGGAAAGCGAACGTGGTACGGGATCAACTTTTTATTTTTCAATTCCAGTCGGCGATCAATAAATCACGGAATATCCTGTAAACAGTAATATCATTTTAATGAAAACTTCATTGACCCGCAATCTTGTAATCGGATTTGGTTTCTCACTTCTTGTTTTACTGGGCAGTTCGGCGGCTTCCTATCTCAGTATCCAGAATTTGTTGATCAGCACAAAATTGGTAAATCATACTTATGAGGTACTGGGTGCATTAGATGACGTGAATTCGCCTTTGAAAGAGGCCGAGTCAAACCAGCGCGGATTTCTTATTACTGGAGACCAGGATTATCTCACAACATTTGCAGGTCTCGAACAATTATCATTAAATGCATTGGAACGAGTGAAAGGTCTGACGGCAGACAATCCAGTACAGATCAGAAATTCTGCTGAGCTGCAGAATTTATTGATCGTCCGTTTCAACAAACTGCAACAGATCATTGATGCAAAAAAAGCAGACAATCTTGTAAACACAGCCGAACTGAAGAAAGGAAAGGAATACATGGATCAAATCGCTGCGGTAATCACAAGGATGAAGAATGAGGAGCAGCGATTACTCAGCTCGAGGACCGAGACGCTCAATAAATTCTCTGCATTTACTCCCATACTGATCGTACTCGCGTCGCTGATCGCAATACTTGTCGCTGTTGTGTTTTATATCAGGGTGAGAAATGACATTTTCGATAAAGCGAGAATTCAGGATGAACTTGAAAAAAAGGATGAAGACATTTCCCGAAGGATTGATATCATCCAGGATGTTGCCGAAAAAATTTCGGCCGGGGATTATTCCATTCGGGTGGTTGATGAGGAGAAAGACAAACTCGGCGAGCTCGCCTTTTCATTAAACAAAATGGCATCGTCCCTTGATTATTCATTCAATCTTTTGTCTGATAAGGAATGGTTGCAATCAGGGAGTGCCGGTCTCAATCAAACGATGGTCGGCGAAAAGGATATCCCGACACTAACCAGTAACATTCTTGAGTTTCTTGCCGGGTACACTAACAGTAAAGTAGGCGCATTTTATTTATTGGACGATGATGAATTGAAATTGTCGGCGGGTTATGCATTTTCGCCGGGCGGGAGCAGGAGGCGGATCAAAATTGGAGAAGGTATTGTCGGCGAATGTGCTGCAGCCAACAAGAAAATGTTATTGACGGACATGCCAGAGGAAAATTTGCATATCAGTTTTGCTACCGGTGAGGCCAAACCGAAAAGTATCATCGCGATACCGGTCCGTTACGAAGGGCGGGTAAAAGCAGTATTCGAACTTGGAACTCTTCATGATTTTTCAGAACAGGATATTCAGTTCCTTGAATCGACGTCCGATACAATCGGCGTCGCAATCAATACAGCTGAAAACCGTCTTCGGTTACAGGAATTATTGGAAGAAACGCAGTCTCAGACAGAAGAGCTGCAGGCCCAACATAAGGAACTCGAGAATATGAATTCTGAAATGGAGGTGCAGACAGAAAAATTGCAAGCATCTGAAGAAGAGTTGAAAGTACAGCATGAAGAATTATTACAGACAAACACGGAATTGGAGGAAAGGTCCAAATTGCTTGAGGAAAAAAATCATGTGATCGTTCAACGCAACCTGGAAATTCAAAAAACGGCAAGGGAACTGGCAGATAGTACGAGATATAAATCCGAATTCCTTGCAAATATGTCGCATGAATTGAGAACGCCGCTCAATTCAATTTTACTCTTGTCGAGATTGATGGAAGAAAACAATTCTCAAAATCTGAGCCACGAGCAGGTCGAATATGCGCAGGTGATTCGCAGTTCGGGAAATAATTTATTAGAGCTGATTGATGAAATATTGGACTTGTCGAAAATTGAGGCTGGTAAAATGCAACTGGAATTTGCTACGATAAGGGTTGCTGGTATTGCGGAGGATCTGCGAATTGTATATGATTTACTGGCGCGGCAAAAAGGAATTGAATTTAGTATCCACGTTGCCGATGATGTTCCTTCAGAAATTGTGACAGATAAATTGCGACTGGAACAGATTTTAAAGAATCTTCTTTCCAATGCTTTCAAGTTTACACAACAGGGATTTGTCCGGATGCATATTCTGCATCCTGAATCCAATCCGGACTTTATTGATTTTGTTGTGGAAGATTCCGGGATAGGAATCCCGCAAGACAAACAGGAAATCATATTCGAAGCATTTCAACAAGCCGATGGATCCACCAGGAGAAAATATGGAGGTACGGGTCTCGGACTTTCTATCAGCCGTGAATTGACCAAATTGTTATCCGGGAAAATATCGTTGCAAAGCAAAGAAGGGAATGGCAGCAAATTCACACTGACGATACCGAAATCAAGATCGGTTGCGGCCGGCATTGAATCGGAATCTCAATCTCAATCTGTCGATCCGTTAATAAATATTGGACACATCATCGAAGAGACAAAAAAAATTTCGGAGTATCCGGGCTCAGTGTTCACGGTGCCAGAAATACCTGACGACGTTCCTGATGATCGTTTAAATGTCAATCGTGACGAGAAGGTTATTCTGATCATAGAAGATGATACTTCATTTGCAAAAGCATTGTTAGACTTTACGCATAAGAAGGGCTATAAAGGTGTCGTGGCAGTTCGCGGTGATGCGGGGATAGAACTCGCTAAAAAATTTAACCCGATTGGCATACTCTTAGATATACAGCTTCCGGTAAAAAATGGATGGGAGGTGATGGAAGAATTGAAGGCCGATCCAAAGACAAGACATATCCCTGTCCATATCATGTCATCTTTTGAAGCAAAAAAGGAAAGCCTGGTAAAAGGTGCGGTTGATTTTATAAACAAACCAGTTGCACTCGAGCAGATGAATGACATCTTCAAGAAGATAGAATACGTTTTGAACAGGAATTCTCAAAAGGTGCTGATTGTTGAAGAGAATACAAAACATGCCAAGGCGCTTTCTTACTTTCTTGCAACGTATGATGTAAATGCTGAAGTTGCGCATGATGTCAATGATTGTATCAGTGCTCTCAATAAGAAAGATGTGAATTGTGTGATTTTGGACATGGGCGTGCCAGACGAAAACACATATGCAACACTGGAAAAAATCAAAGAAACCGAGGGGTTTGAAAACCTTCCGATCATCATTTTTACGGGGAAGCCTATTTCGATGTCAGAGGAGCAAAAGATCAAACAATATGCTGATTCGATCGTCATCAAAACTGCACATTCTTATAAGAGAATTTTGGATGAGATCACGTTGTTTCTCCATTTGGTAGACGAAAAGAACCAGCTAAAATCCGGTACAGTTCTTGGAAAATTAGGATTGTTGGATGATGTGTTGAAGAATAAAGTGGTGATTGTCGCCGATGATGACGTGAGAAATATTTATTCTTTATCCAAGGCATTGGAAAAACATAAAATGAAGGTGTTACCTGCAATTGATGGAAAGGAAGCGCTGGAATTACTGAAAAAGGATTCGAACGTGGATATTATACTGATGGATATGATGATGCCCGAAATGGATGGATATGAAACGATCAGTAAAATTAAAAGCAATCCGAAGTTGAAAAATATTCCAATCATTGCGGTGACGGCAAAATCGATGGTCGGTGATCGTGAAAAATGCATTAGTGCGGGTGCTTCCGATTATATCTCAAAACCAGTTGATATGGATCAATTGGTATCATTGCTGCGAGTGTGGTTGTATGACTAAGAATGTAATACCCGGAAGAAAATTTAAAAAAGCAAAGTAAAAGGACTTTACAATTTACTTCCGGCGAAAAAAGTCTTAAACGATTATATGTTAACTATGAAAAAGAAGATATTGATCGTAGATGATGATAGCAGGAATATCTTTGCGTTGAGTGCATTTCTCCGTGCAAAGAATTTTGATTGTCTTCACGCATCAAGTACTGCCGAAGCACTAAGGCTACTCAACAATGGTTCCGGTATCAATGCGATATTGATGGATATCATGATGCCCGACAAAGACGGGTATGAAGCGATTTCAGAAATTAAAAATCAGCGTGCGCTCGACGGCATTCCTGTAATAGCAGTGACTGCAAATGCAATGCAAGGCGATAAAGAAAAATGTCTCGAGGCCGGTGCCGATGATTACATTTCAAAGCCAATAGATATTGATAAATTGCTGGGGATGCTCAACAAATACCTAAATTAAAATCTTTGGAATCCGGCAAAATAGATCAAGTTGACCTGGAGCTGATCCTCACCGATCTCGTAGAAATATATGGATATGATTTTACAAGATACTCCCGCGCTTCGCTCCAAAGGCGCCTCGACAGAGTCTATTTAATGGATCGATTTCCGAGCTTCGCAGAATTTCGCTACCGGGTAAGGAATGACCCAAGTTATGTAAAACATTTTATTGAAGAGCTCACAGTCAATGTGACCTCGATGCTTCGCGATCCCACATTTTACAAAACCATTCGCCAGGAAGTATTGCCCGTGCTTGCTACGCATCCGTTTATTCGGATATGGCACGCAGGATGCTCAACCGGTGAAGAAGTATATTCTATGGCAATTCTTCTATACGAGGCAAACGTCCTTCACAAATCGTTATTGTATGCAACCGATATCAACCCCCTCGTTATTGAAAAAGGAAAGAAAGGTATTTTTCCCCTGAGCCAGGTGCGACAATATTCTGAAAATTATATTCAATCCGGTGGTACGCGCGATTTTTCTTCCTACTATACGGCAAATTATAATCTTGCCAAATTTGACGAGATGCTGAGTAAGAAAATGATATTCTCAACGCACAATCTTGTTTCGGATTCTTCCTTCAACGAGTTTCAACTTATTTTTTGCAGAAACGTTTTGATATATTTTGAAAAAGATTTGCAGGCAAGAGTGCTATCGTTGTTCGACAGTAGTTTGCAGACACTTGGATATCTTGCGCTCGGTACAAAAGAATCCTTGCGGTTTTCTAAACTTGAATCAAATTATAGACAAGTCGTTTCCAAAGAAAAAATATGGAGGAAAAACAAATAACCATATTACCAAAACTAATTGCTATCGGCGGCTCGACGGGAAGTCTCGAAGTGATTTTGAATATACTTCCGCATCTTCGCCATGATTTCAATATCCCAATTTTGATCGTTTTACATCGAATGACTCAGCAGGATTCGTCGTTGTCCGATTTGGTTGCGTCCAGATCAAATATGTTTGTGAAAGAAGTGGAAGAAAAAGATCCGGTCTCATCCGGTTATATTTATTTGGCACCTGCAGATTACCACGTGTTGATTGAAAAAGAAAGAACGTTTTCGCTTGATTTTTCTGAAAAAGTGGAATACAGCCGGCCGAGCATTGATGTAACATTTAAATCAGCTTCTGATGTGTACGGAGATGGTCTTGTTTGTATTGTTTTGTCTGGAGCCAATGCGGACGGAGCTGACGGTGCTGCCTATGCGAAATCAAAAGGTGGATTTATTATTGTCGAAGATCCTATGGAGGCATCTGTTGATTATATGCCGCGCCAGGCATTAAAAACAAAATCAGTCGATCTTGTACTCACAACAAAGGAGATCATCGAATGCCTGAACTTGCTTGAAAGGATTTAATTTTAGTAAGAATGATTATTGCAAATTGCGATTGTGAATGGCTGTAGTAACGATTTCTTCAAGCTCTGACAGGTCGAACGGCTTTTGAAGAAAATAATCTGCACCTGCTTCGGTGGACAATTGAGCGATATTACTGTTTGCACTAAAGAATATCACCGGGATATCCCGAAGCTGATCATTGTTCTTGATCATCTGTGTTGCTTTAACTCCTCCAGTGTCGGGAATCCAGTTATCCATCAAAATAACGTCAGGCTTATAGTCCACAATGTCATGAATAATTTCAGAGCATTTGTTCTTTGCAAGTACGTCAAAGTTTTTTGTGCGAAGAATGATTGAACATACTTCCAGGAGGTCGGTATCATCATCAAAGATCATCACCCGATGACCCGGATTGGAGCCGCTGTTTTCTTGCGTATGCATTGTTTTCAAATGTAGTGATTATTTGCAAAGTTGGTGCCGAATGATACTTTCAAATATCGCGCAAGTCGCAAAGAAAAAGAAAACCAAAATTTGTCAAACTCAGCCAATTTGGCAATTTTGCGTTTTGCGTGAAACTTTGCTATCAACGATGGCGGTTTTCACTCTCGAAAATTGTCATACTTTTAATAATCAAACAGTTTTATATGCGAGTGAGCATCAGTGTGTCAGTTGTAGGGTTCGTTTTAACTGGGATCTGTGCCTGTCATAGTTCAGAAAACCAGGAAAGTGCTAAGGACGTTTACCAGGCAAAAATCGACGGGGCGGTTTCTTGTACTTCCATCGGCTTATACCCGGCAGACAGCATCCTCTACATGCAGGGCGGTGGAAGCGAATACAAATCTTCCGTGATCAACATTGGTAAACCAACCGTTCAAGTCAATGGCATGGTATGGATACCGGGTGGCGAATTTAGTATGGGTGGCGTAAATCCCGCCGGCATGCAGGATGGTGGAAAAGAAACCATGAATGATGCAAGACCGGTGCACCAGGTTTATGTCGATGGATTTTTTATGGATGAACATGAAGTGACCAATGCGGAATTTTCAGAGTTTGTAAAAGCAACCGGCTATGTGACGATCGCCGAACAAAAACCTACAAGAAAGGAATTTCCGGACGCGCCGGAAGAAAATTTAGTCGCCGGTTCTGTTGTATTCACACCAACATCCACAGCCGATCTCAGCAATCACTATCAATGGTGGAATTACGTGCATGGTGCCAATTGGAAACATCCATTGGGGCCTGAAAGTGATTTGTTTGGCAAAGAAAATTTTCCCGTCGTTCATATTTCATGGGAAGATGCGGCCGCTTATGCAAAATGGGCCGGGAAAAGATTACCAACAGAGGCAGAGTGGGAGTTTGCAGCACGAGGTGGTAAAGCCGGTGATTTGTATACCTGGGGTAACCAATTTAAGCCTGATGGCAAATGGATGGCAAATATTTTTGAAGGAACATTTCCCGCCCATGATGAAGGAAGCGACGGATTTGTGGGAATTGCTCCCATAAAAAAATATCCACCAAACGCGTATGGATTGTTTGATATGGCAGGTAACGTATGGGAATGGTGTTCCGATTGGTATCGACCCGACTATTACGAAAAACTCGCAAATGCCGGTGTGGCAAAAAATCCGACGGGACCGGAATCACCTTTTGATCCACAGGAGCCGACGGAAAGGAAAAAAATACAACGTGGTGGATCATTTCTGTGTACGGATCAATATTGCACGCGGTACATGGTAGGAACACGGGGAAAAGGAGAATTCCGTTCCGGATCCAATCATGTTGGATTTCGCTGTGTGAAGGATGTCGAAAAGAAAACCGTTGCACGTAATTGAAATATTTTTTTCGCGATTCTCATATCCCGTTGACATCAATCAAAACCTGCTTCATGAAATATGTTTTTGGTGTTTGCCTGGTTATTTTTTCGCTCACGGCAACAGCACAAAAAACTAACACTCATTTCGCACAGTTCTGGAACGAAATTCAATTTAGCAGGGCTCTAAAAGGAAAATGGGCACTTGAATTTAATTTTGGAAATACTTGGACCAGTAAAGAAAACGAATCAAATCCTTTTTATAAAAAATCACAACTGTACGCACGTGAATGGGTTCACTACTATGCGAGCCCACGATGGAAACTTTCACTTTTTCTTGCATATTTCTACAACAAGGACCTCCCTGAAATCACGCAGAAAAAAAATTCCGAAATCCGGTTTGCGTTGCAAGCAACATATTTTTTTCACAAAATTGATTACACGCTAAGCTCGCGATTGCGTGTTGAAGACAGGAGTATCGAAAACAACGATGGTTATCTTGAAACGGTTTTTAGATTCAGATTGCAAGGAAAAATCGTTGTGCCGTTCAATAGTAAAATGATTCACGCACGTACACTTTATGGACTAACATCCGATGAAATTTTTTTCAAAACAGAAAGTAATGTGAGCGGGTCTTCCGTATTTGACAGGAATCGATTTATAATCGGGCTTGGTTATTCCTTTACGGATGATATTTTTGCAGAGCTTGCTTATGCGAATGAGTACCTTCCTCGCGAAACGAATTCGGATATTATTAATGCTGCACAAATAACGGTTGGATTCAATAATCTCTTTGCTAACTGGAAGAATCGGAAGAAAAACAAGTTGGAGACGAATGGAACGGACTAATTAGTGGTTTCTATTTTGCAGACAGGCAAGTTGGTCTTTAATGGCGCCTTTGTTGACACGAATTGCATACGTGTGTTTCCCCTCTTTTCCCATGTTGATAATTATTTGTTCCGCATCATATTTCAGAAAATCTTCAAGCTTATTTTTTTCGATCTTGAACGTAATTTTAAAAAGCGTGTCGTTCGGCGCATAATTAACATCGTAAAATTTCAGCGTGTATTCTTTCTGGTTAGATAGTGTCATATGGGCATCACTCTTCAATTTCATCCCTTCCTCCCTGGGCGGAAATGGGCGCGGAGTTATCGTGATGAAATAATTTTCATTGTCGGTAATAACATTGCCTTGTAATTTCCTACCTCCCTCGTTATAAAAAATCAAAGGACTGGTAAAGTAGTACATTGTCCCGTCTGCATACAGCTTACTTTCAATGTCGCATTGTGCATTGACGCGTGACGTTTGTGCGATCACCAGGTATGCAAACATCCAGGGGAAATAATTTATCTTCATGTGATGTGATGAGAATTACGATAAAGGTGAAAATTCCAAATCCTGTTGATCTGCAAGACTGATTTTCAAATCATATGTTATAAAGGTATAAAAATTTTAACGCCAGTGCTTTGTGCTGCCTATTGTAAGTGTTGACTTCAGAAACCAGTCCGCCTTCCTATTTACTCCAAACTTGGTCGAATCGGGCAGCAAGAAAGGAATAGTGACATTTTGAGAGGATCACGCTGATATCATTTATCCTAATAGAAATAATCAAATATTCTTTTCTACCGTGGCGGATTGAAGGGTGCCGGCGTGTCATTTGGTTAGAATAAGTTGGACCTGGCAAATCTTGTCAGAGGCCCGACTTTGTATTTCTTTAACGCCACTAAACTGATCATATGCCATGCAGAATTTTCCTAGTAATTTTTGCAGTGACGTGTTGTTGCTGCAAACTTTATAGTCAGCAATCTTTTCAGGATAGCGTCAAAAAAACGCCAATCCGCAAAAATGTGATCCGCTATAATCTTTCAGGTGCATTGTTGTTTGGTGTGGATAAGTATATCGTGTTTGGATACGAACGGGTGGTTAATCCGCACCAAAGTTTCTCTATTAATATCGGAAGAGCATCATTACCGAAGGTAATCAGCATTAGCACAGATAGTTTCGACTTAAGTAAAAATGTCACCAGCAGTGGATTTAATGCTTCCGTCGATTATCGGTTTTACCTAGGTAAAGAGAACAGATGGGCTCCGCCACACGGACTGTATATCGGGCCATTCTATTCATACAACAATTATAAACGAGACAACCAGTGGGATTACCACAATTCGACTGCACAGAGTTATGTTAAAACAAATTCCACTTTAACTATTAATACGGTTGGATTTGAGCTAGGGTATCAATTCATATTGTGGAAAAGATTTGCACTGGACATGGTGATGATCGGGCCAGGTCTTGGTTTTTATCGCTACAAAGTAAAGTTTGAAAGCAATGTGGATGCGGAGACCAAGGAACAATTGTTTGATGCAATGAAGCAGTTAATCACCCAAAAATTTCCCGGTATGAATTATGTGTTCGCGGATAAGGAATTCGATGCAAATGGTGCAATGCGTACGAATACGATTGGCTTCCGCTATATTGTTCACATCGGATATAATTTTTGAGATATTAACCGCGGCGTGTTATTCAGTTTGTTTACTAATAGAAGCCTGCCATAATTAGAGTAAGAATTTTTTTTTGGGGGATCCTTGAAAACCGCAGCCGCAACATATCATATTGCACAAGGAAATCATTCCCTAGAGCAAACAAAATACACTAACGTTGAACCGAGCCTCGTGATATAGACGAAATCGCGGGTATCGTTCACGCAGATAGCAAACGGTAATGAACATACGAAACAATCGCAAATTTTTACTGATCAAACCAAACGAACAATGAAAAAAATTTTGAGCTTTATGTTGCTTGCTGTGTCTGCGTGGTCTTGTTCGCAGCAGGATAACACTCGTTCAACCGGCGAGACCACTCCCGCAGCGAACACGGACTCAGGGATGGATCGGACGGTATTACCAATAAGGGAACCAACATTACCAGTGTATAAGGAATTGGATGCACGCAACACGACTCCGCCGCCGCGCTTTGAAGTGAAAGCGCCGAAAGGTGCGCCGAATGTTGTGGTGGTGCTTATCGATGATATGGGTTTTGGTGCGACCAGCACTTTCGGCGGACCTATCAGCATGCCTGTGTTCGACCAAATGGCAGCAGAAGGAATACGGTATAATCGCTTTCATACAACAGCACTATGTTCTCCAACACGCACGGCGCTGTTGACGGGTTACAATCATCACAGCAATAACGCCGGATCGATTATGGAAACGGCAACGAGCTACCCGGGAAACAATGGAATCAGACCCCAATCCATTACACCTATGGCAGAAGTGTTGCGACAAAATGGATATAGCACAGCTGCATTTGGTAAATACCATGAAACGCCACCGTGGGAAATTTCGATTTCAGGTTCTTTGGATCGATGGCCGACACATTCTGGCTTTGATAAATTTTATGGATTTATTGGCGGTGAAACTAACCAGTGGTCGCCGTTGGTATACGACGGAGTTGCTATTGTTGAAACACCAAGAGACCCGAGTTATCATTTCACGACCGATATGACAAACAATGCAATTAGTTGGGTACGGTTTCAGCAGGCACTTTCGCCCGACAAACCTTTCTTTATTTATTATGCACCGGGCGCTACACATGCACCGCATCACGTCTCAAAAGAATGGTCAGACAAATACAAAGGAAAATTTGACAAAGGTTGGGATAAAATCAGGGAAGAAACACTCGAACGTCAAAAGCAAATGGGATTGATTCCAAAAGATACAAAGCTTGCGCCAAAACCTGCCGACATCAAAGATTGGGACAAACTTACTGCCGACGAAAAGAAAATTTTTGCAAGGCAGATGGAAGTGTACGCGGGATTTGCAGAGCAAACAGACTATGAAATTGGAAGGCTGGAAGCCGCAATCAAAGACATGGGTGAATTGGACAACACGGTATTCATTTATATCGCTGGTGATAATGGTGCCAGTGCCGAAGGACAGATGAATGGCATGTATAACGAAATGAGTTATTTCAACGCCGTTCCGGAAACCGTGCAGGAGATGTTAAAACATTACGACGAATGGGGCGGTCCCAATACTTATCCGCACTTCGCCGCGGGATGGGCCGTTGCTATGGATGCACCATTTGCATGGACGAAACAAGTTGCGAGCAATTTTGGAGGAACCCGCAATGGTATGGTGATAAGATGGCCAAATGGAATTAAGGCAAAGGGAGAGACACGAACACAGTTTGCGCATGTTATAGATATCGCACCTACTGTATTTGAAGTTTGCAAAGTTCCGGCGCCAAAAATGGTCAACGGAGTTGAACAGCAGCCGATCGAAGGGAAAAGCCTTGTGTATAGTTTCGATGATGCCAATGCGAAAGAAAAACATACGGTTCAGTATTTCGAAATATTTGGCAATAGAGGAATCTATGCAGATGGATGGTTTGCAGGAACTGTTCACAGGGCGCCGTGGCAATTCACTCCAAAAAATAAATTGCAGGACGATGAATGGGAACTTTACAATACCGTGGGAGATTTTAGCCTTGCGAATAATCTCGCTTCTCAAAATTCCGCGAAACTGAAAGAGATGGAGGATCTTTTCATGAAGGAAGGAGAAAAATATCATGTGCTGCCCATTGATGACCGTACTCTTGAAAGAACGAATGCGAAATTGGTCGGAAGACCCACGCTCATGGGTGAACGAAATTCGTTAACCCTTGCCGAGGGCATGGTTGGAATGGGCGTAGACATCTTTATTGACACACGTAATACATCTTACACAATTACCAGTGATGTGGATGTAAAATCAAATGCGAACGGCGTAATGGTTTGCCAGGGAGGAAAATTTGGTGGATTTTCATTTTATATCAAAAATGGCAAGCCTGCATTTACTTACAATTTTCTTGGATTGCAGTCTTTTGATATTATTTCTTCCAAGGCACTCCCGCCGGGTAAGCATACACTGCTCTTCGGTTTCAAATATGACGGCGGCGGAAAAGGCAAAGGCGGAACAGGAACTATCAGCATTGATGGGACGAAAGTGGCCGAAGGTAGAATAGACAAAACTCAGCCAGGGATTTTTTCAGTAGATGACTTAGCCGACGCGGGAACGGATGATGGAACATGGGTAACGAATTATGGTGCGTCAGCTCGTTTCAGCGGGCATCTCAACAAAGTAACCGTGGAAACGCAGCCAATGCAGTTGAGTCAAAAAGAAAAGGATGAAACGCGCAAAACAGATACGGAAGCAAAAATTTCACAGGAATAACGGTTGCTGTAAAACTGCTGCTTATGTATTGCAGAAGTTGAATGGCAACTCTATTTTAACCTTGGATTTTCTACACAAAATTTAACATAAACGGAATATTAAAAATTATGAGACAAAATTATTTCAAAATATTTCCTGCTGTCATATTACTGGTGACAGCGTTGAATATTTCGACAACGAGTCGTGCACAAAGTCCAATCAAGGCTTTGCCGGATACTTCAAAGATGGCATACAACGAAATTTCGCAGCACATGAAACTATATGTGTTTCCTGCGAAAGATCAAACGAAACAAAAACAAAAGGAAGATGAATTTGAATGTTACAAATGGGCCGCTGATCAATCCGGGGTTGATCCGCTTAATCCACCGAAGGTGGAAGCAGCGCCGACACAATCCGGTCCAAATGGTTCGGTTGTTGGTGGCGCCGCAAAGGGCGCCGCGGCTGGTGTAGCCATCGGAGCGATTGCTGGTGACGCAGGTAAGGGTGCGGCAATTGGCGCTACTGCAGGCGGCATGGCCGGTGTACGAAAGGGCAGAAAGAAAAATGAGCAGGCGAATCAACAATCTCAAAATGCTGCAAAAGCGCAGGAGGCGGATGTCAAAACCAACTATTTAAAAGCGTTCCAGGTTTGCATGGAAGGGAAAGGCTACACAATCAAATGATCTATAACTGTTCTGTATATGCGAAAAAATTCGTCATTCCAACCAATTAATCACACGATAAAATAATTTATAAACATGAGACAATTGATTTTATTTGGTGCAACAATTTTGAGCTTCGTTGCCTGCAATTCATCTGAAAAAAAATCGGTGGCAGATAAATCTGCGGAAACGCTAGTAATTGCGGACAGGTACCGGCACGCGGTTGAAACAAAAGACGTGACCTTAATGGATTCGTTGCTTGCGGAAAATTATATGGGTTTCGGCCCATCTGTGGCTGACTCCGTGACCAAAGTCCAAGCAATTGATAACTGGAAGAACGCCGTGAGCGACTTATATGAATCTATTGAATATACGCGTTCACAAACCTTACCCGTTACTGTTGCTGAAGGTCCCATTGCAGGAGATTGGGTTTCCAATTGGGCCCTGCTCACTATCAAATATAAAGATGGAAGAGGTCCTGTGCAAGTATGGGTAAACGCTGCTTACAAAATTGAAAATGGAAAAATTGCGCGTAGCAGAACCTTCTATAACGAGGCGGATGTTCTGCGCCAGTTGGGGTATTCCTTTGTTCCGCCACAGGCCGCTTCCAAATAGGCTAAAGTTTTGAATTGAATATTTCGAGTGTGGGTTATTGTGAGGCCACCGCGCTGTCGCTGGAGTTTTCCGAATAAACGAATGGTACACATAAAGAGGGCCCGTTTTGCGAAATGATTTTTAAGTACGCGAAAAACTTTCTAAACGATTTCCCTTTTTACTGCCGAGGTGTGTCTTATTTTTGGCGTGCGCGACGAACTGAAAGGTTGCCCAAATGTCTGTAGGATGAAAAGGTTTGTACTGTTAATTTTTATCGCTGTATTCAGTATTACCGCAAGATCACAGGTCATCATTTCACTGTTGTTTGGCGACAAATTGAACTCTGAAAAAATTACATTCGGCCTCCTCGTGGGCAACGGGTGGAATTATTTATCTGATTATAACACATCGGGATCATTATCAAAATTCAATCTCGGGCTCTATTTGAATTTCCGGCTGAATGAAAAGTTGTTTCTGCAATTTGATGCAATGGCGAAGTATAATTTGGGCGCGAAAAAACTTCCGGTTTATTCCTTGGGTGACGTAGCACTCGACTCGTTATTTGCAACCGGAAGCGTGGAGCGAAATAGTAAATACTTTGCACTGATTCCCACAATTCAATACCGGTTTTTTAGCAATTTCAATTTTGAAATTGGTACGCAGATATCGATGCGGCTCAAATCAACTGATGTTTTTTCAGTAGGAAGAACTGGCGGGGATCTTAAGTTTGAGAAAAAAATTACGGATATGTCGACGTTATTTGACATTGGCGCCACCGGGGGTATTTCATACCAGATCGGCGGCAGCGGAGTGAAAATCGGAGCGAGATATTATTATGGATTCATAGATATTTTTTCCGCAGACGAAGGCCACAACGCAAATACATCAATTCAACTGAGTGGATATATTCCAATTGGAAGAAAGAAAGCACTCGAAAGACAGCAAAAGACGGAGACGAAACAGTAATGCGTACATTAAAAAGCATTACGAAGGATGTGCGTCGAAGACAGAAAATCACTCTTGATAGTTACTAATTACTGGTTTTAAAATGTAGCCCCGATGATTTTACCGTATCATGATTGTATTCCGCAGGATTCGCACTATAAGTAATAACTTTCATAAATTTTCGTAACTGTTGAAAGATTCTGTTCCGATCATACAAACGTGTAAAAATTGCGAATCTGTCGTTGAGAATAAATATTGCGCGTCATGCGGGCAAAAAACTTCTACTTCGAGATTTACGATGAAGCATTTACTGCATGATTTCATTCATGGGTTCTTTCATATCGACCACGGGATTTTTTACACGATTCTGAAACTTGCTCAAAATCCGGGGCGGATGCTTCGAAGTTATTTACAAGGACATCGTGTCCGATATTTTAACCCCTTCACTTTTATTCTATTACTTGGAGGTATAAGCGCTTTTTTACTGCCAAAGATTCATTGGAGAAGTTATTTCATTGACATAGGGGTCTTAACAGCAAACTCAGTCGACCAGGAGGCATGGAATTCTTCCCTCAAACATTTCTCACTTCGGTTGTTGCTTGGGATTCCCCTGTATGCTATTATTACGAAGGGTTTTTATTTCAGGAAAGAATTTAATTTTTCAGAACACCTGATTGCAAATACGTTCATACGGGGTGAATTATGTGTTTTAATGATTCTTGTTGCGCCTCTTGAACTCGTGATACAAACACCAGGTATTGTGGGCATTTATAAAACAATTATGGTTTTCGTGCTGCTGTTCTACGTTGCATGGGCTTACGCCGGACTATTCGATGGGAAGATTAATATTTTCACTGTTTCGAAAGGATTTATCGTGATATTAATTGCAACATTTATTGAAATGATTATTTTGAATCTCATCGTGCTGAAAAAACTTCCGTTCTAAATCGGAAATTTTTACCGGTTGAGAATATTTAAAACACCATGCATGACAAGGAAACTTCTCGCTGCTTTGTTAATCGTCTTTTGTGCCTTTCGTTCATTGGCGCAGCAGATACTGCCGCCTAAAAAAGATAGCAGTGGATTCGACAAGTTTAACGCAAAGGCAGAAGCGTTGTTCAAAATTCTTCCCGTTCCGATTTATTCTTATTCGAGTGAAGCTGGAAATATTTTTGGCCTGGCAAAATTCAATCTGTTCGATTTGTCTAAAAAAGATACGATTTCCAAAGCATCAAAATTGTCTGAAGTAGTAACATTTTCTACAAAGGGCAGAATAAATATTTCAGTTTCGACCGAACTAAATATGAATAAGGATCGGTTTCGGATCATTAGTTTTTTCAATTATAAAAAACAACCAGAATATATTTTCGGAATTGGAAACGACGTTACGAAGGCAGGGGCCGAACAGGTCCAATACGAGCGGATCGTATTTTCAGCCACCAATCTTTTTAAAGTTGCGGAAAATTTTTATGCAGGAGTGCCGCTGGCATTGACAAACTATTTCAACATCCGCCCGGATAGCAATAGTTTTTTGATAAGGGACAGCGTTACGGGGCTAAACGGAGGATTTAGTGTCGGCGCCGGCCTTGCAGCTGCATTTGACAGTAGGGATAACCGTTATAATGCGTACAAGGGTGCTTTTGTTCTGGCGACCTATCTTTTCAGTCCGGACTTTGTGAGCGCGTATCAGTTCTCAAAGTTTGAATTGGATGCAAGAAAATATTTTAATCCCTGGTTGAGGCATGTCATCGCTATTCAGGCAACAACAACGGCAACAGGTGGCGATGTACCATTTTACGACCTGGCGCAGTTAGGAGGCGATAGCAAAATGCGTGGCTACTACCAGGGTGCGTTCCGCGATAAGGTGTTGGTAGACGCGCAGGTTGAATATCGCATGCCGGTGTGGAATATTTTTGGAATCACAACATGGATCGGAACAGGACGCGTTGCCGATAAATATTCCGATCTTGGCCTACGCGGATTTAAAGTATCGTATGGTGGCGGATTAAGAATTCGCGTCGACACAAAACACAATACCAATCTCCGATTTGATATGGGATTTGGACCCGGCGGTCTAAGCGGATTTTATATCAACTTTGGGGAAGCATTTTAGATCGAATTCTGACTATTTGAGTATGTAGTAAATTTTTTTTTACCACATAGGCACATAGGAACAGAGAGGTAACAAATTAGTTATATCAAACAAGTTACATGTACAAACTATTTTTTCTATTGACTATTATTTTTCTTCCTGAAATAATTCTTTCGCAGGATACGTCGCAGAAAAAATATTATTTTGAACAACAGGATGTAAAAGACTGGCTGATACAAAAGGGATGGATCAAAAAGAAAAAAGAGAAGAACACTTTTATATTGATTATCCCGGTTATTGCTTCGAATCCTACTGCGGGATTTATTTTCGGCGCCGGACTAACGAGTGCGTTTAAGACGCGGCCAACCGATGAACGTTTCTCGTCAGTCAACGCAAACGCTACTTATTCAACCAAAGGACAAGTGAATTTAAATATAAAAGGAAGTGCGTTTGCCATGCAGGAGAGAATGGTTATAAATATCGACTGGCGCTACCAGGTTAACTCAGAAAAAACTTACGGCTTGGGAACGAACAAATATTCATCCGGCCATTTCGATCTCAATGGATACGATGTCAGTAGCGACAGTCTTGGCCAGCCGTTAAAATTCTATCAGGTACGACTTCATACGACTGCTTCATACAAATTATTTGAAAACTTTTTTGCAGGCATCGGTTTTCAATACGACTACCGTTATAATATCGACGATGAAACCGCAGCAAAAGACACATCGATTGCGTTTCATTATGTTTATAGTAAAAGACATGGATTCGATCCTAAGCATTATACAACGTCCGGTTTCGCTTTGAATCTGTTATATGATAGTCGCGATAACCAGGTTAACTCATATAGAGGATATTACGCAAATCTGAACTATCTTCTTAATTCAACCATTTTTGGAAGCACGAAGAACAGTTCTTTACTATTGCTGGAATATCGGTCCTTTCACGCACTCGATGGGGAGCGGCAAAGACATATTCTTGGATTCTGGTTGTACGGAAATTTTATGACAAGCGGAGATATGCCTTACCTCGCGTTGCCAGCGTTGGGATATGATCAGCGACAAAGAACAGGAAGAGGATATGGATTCGGCCGTTTCCGTGGGCAAGATCTTTTGTATGGAGAAAGCGAATACAGGTTTCCCATTTCGCCACACACCGGAATTCTTGGCGGCGTACTGTTTGCTAACGTAACCACAGCAACCGACCGCGAACGCAATGTTCAATTGTTTGATTACATGAGAATGGCCTGGGGTGGTGGATTACGCATTATGGTTGATAAAAAAACGAGAACAAGAGTACAAATCGACGCCGGTATTGCGAATAAAGCGGTTGGAATTTATTTCGGCGCGCAGGAAACGTTTTAATTGGCAGTTGACACACGCATGATGCATCTTGTATTAAAGTCTGTCAACTGCCAACTGTCGTCTGTCTGCTGTTATCTCCTTCTCTGCTGACTCGCGGGAGCCGGATGCGATTGCGCCGGTGTTGGTTTCGGGGCTGATTGTGTTCGCGTCTGTCCAAAATTATTATTCCGCATATTACTTCTGTCCCGCATTTGACTTTCACGATTTAGATTTCCAAGTGAAGGATTGTCTCTCGTGGCTGGTTTCCATGTGCGCGACTTGTTATCACGCTGGTTCCAGTTTCCGCTATTATCGCGTTGAAAAGTATTTCCATTTCGATCGACAAACACATTATTGCTTTCGCGACTCGGTCTTGGTTGTACCGTTGGGTTCGTTGAAGGAAGCGTGTTATTGTTCCCCGGCGAAGGATTGGATGGATTCGTTGGTAGTCTATTGTCGTTTCCAGGCCTTGCATTGTTGTTACCGGTTGAAGGCGCCGGTCTTGTTACCGGGGCAGTATATGTTGTTGGACGTTGCCGATAATTCATCGTCGTGACACCGCGATAGTTGTTATAGATATTACTTCGTCTATTGTTAATAGTTATATTGTTAACGGTAACGTTGTTGACTCTTGGACCACCTCGTCCGTAGTAGCCTCCCCCGTAATAAGGTCGGTAAGGAGGACGATATCTTGGGGGACCAAACCATCCATAGTGATAGTGACTTCCATATCCGTACCACACATGCATAAATCCGACACTATATGAAAAACTCATGCTCCATCCTGTCCACGGATTATAACAAAATCCATAGCCCCACGTGAGTGGCCGTGCATAATAATAAGTGCGATACCACGGCCGATAGTAGAAGCCGGTTCCATAAACAATCGTTGGACCATACACATAACAACCCATATAACCTGGCGTGTAACCAACGTAAACGTATTGCGGTGTGGTTTGATAAACGTAGACGTACTTTGTATTGTATGCAGAATTATCTGCGGGAATTTTGTCCACATCTTTTGGACGATCATTTGCAACGCTCCATGGACCATTTGGGGTGTTACTAATAAACCAAATGCCATTATCTAACGCAAAATAATTTCCCGACGCATCCTGCATCACAGTGACATTTGAATTTTCTGCGAGTTGTAAGGATGTTCCCTGGATATTTACAAACTGCGGCGTTCCGTCATACGTAACCTTTGTAGATGCTGTCGTGCGATCAACTTTTGCTGTTTGTGGAATTTCAGCATCAATCTTTGCTTCTTCGGCGGCGTCAGTTCCTGCGACGCTACTCAATACTTCGTCCTTATCAGAACCTTCGGGAATCTTTGCGAAGTCTGGCGGTAATTGATCAGATGGAATATATTCCCATGGACCATTCAAATTAGGACCAGCGTACCATCTTCCCGAAATCAATACATATGTTTTTTGCGAGTTGATATCCTTAAATATTTCATTGTTTGAATTGGATGCATAGAGTAGGGAAGTGCCTTGCACTGTTTTATAATCGGCTTCACCATTCGTTTGCAAAAGCTCTGCAGGTTGTGTGCTGATCAGGATATCTGTGACAGTCGGTTGATCAGTCGGCGCATTGCCACTATTATTTTCATTTTCCTGTTTTTTAATTTGATCATTGACGGATTTTACTTTGGCAGACAGATTTGTATTTTGTGTCCAACCGCTCATAATGGAAGAAGATTTGTACCAAATTCCTCCATTGTACATGTTCCATTGATTTCCCTCTTTAAAAATCAATGTAGGTGTGTTTACGACTCGATCCGCATCGAGGTCTTTGTCCTTTTGCACCTTAGGATCTCCGTCGAATGTTACCAAGGTTGTTGGCCTGTTACGATAGTAAATTTGCGGAGGGGCGTTATTGAATTGATCATCTCCCTTTCCTGCATTCTCATTCTTGATCGTTGCAATCAAGTCATCGATTGAAATTTGCATGTTCCATTTCGGAACTTCCTGTTCAATTTCGCGAATGAGATTGTCGACTTGAGCCTGATCTTCAACCCCGGGAAATTTCGCATTGGTTATTTTGAGCGATTCAACTTGTGCAACGCGATTTTCTTTATCGGTTGAAATAGTCGCTTCATAAAACACAGCGCCAAATACAGGTTCGTCGTTTGCCGTCTTGCGAATCGACAATGCTGAGCGCCCTGTGATTGTATTTCCCGAGAAAGTTTCTGGCTGTGGCTGGTAGATTGTAATGACTTCGCCAGTACTCAATGTAATATCCCTGGGATAACTAATATTGGAAACTTGTGCAACCGAAATATTTTGAAACAAACAACCTGCAAAAAATAAGAGAAAATAAGACAATGAAAATTTCATACAATGAGTTTTTCGATGTTAGATTAAGGCTTTAACGCGGTGGTGTCTAGGAGGGATCAGCTGTCAGAGTCTTAAGGAATAGGCTTCAATTTAAGAACAAAATGTGATAATGAAGAATGTGGAAATGTGATAAATGTGATAAATGTGAAAATTCTGAGGGTCGGTCTTCAAGTATAAATGACGCCTCGTTTATAGTCGAGGACTGATCTTGAGAATTTTCACATTTCCACATCTTCACATTTTCACATTTCCACATTTCCACATTCATTCATCACATTTGTATTGACGCCTTAATCACATTTTCGCCCGGATCGAACAACCCACCAAATTTTTCCGCTACTTGTGAAAATGGGATTCGATGACTGATATAATCCGATGGAGCGATGAGGTTTTTTTCCATACAGGAAATCACCTGCTCAAAATCCTGGAGTGTTGCATTTCGGCTACTCATCAACGTTCCCTCGCGTTTATGAAACTCGGGATGATCAACAGTGATTGGTTTTTTTTGTAATCCTACCAATATATATTTTGCGCCATGTGCCATATATTGAAATAGATTATTAATTGCCTGTTGATTTCCGGTGGCGTCAATGACAATCGTAGGCATATCGCCATTGGTAATTTCTTTCAGCCGGTCTGTTGGATTTTCTTTCGTGGGATTGATTGTATATGGAACGCCAGGGTATTTACTTGCAAAGTCAACCCTGTATTGATTTGTATCCATCATGATGACATGTCCACCGGCAATTTTTGCAAATGCGGCAACACCGAGACCAATAGGTCCTGCACCGGCAATCAACACAAATTCCCCCGGGCGAATATCTGCACGCCGGATCGCATGCGCCCCAATAGCAAACGGTTCTACCAGTGAGAGAGCATCTTGAGATAATCCATTCCCGTGCAGTAAAGAATAATTTGGAACCGAAATATATTCTGTCATTCCACCATCAATATGCACACCAAAAACTTGAAGAGATGCGCAGCAATTCGGTTTGCCATTTTTGCAAGCAATGCAATGACCACAATTAAAATATGGCATGATCGTCACCAGTTCGCCCTTTGAAAAACCTGTCCTGCCCGTCTCAACAATTTCGGCAGCTAATTCGTGACCTAATATCCTGGGGTAGGTAAAATAAGGTTGTGTGCCTTCGAAAGCATGCAAATCTGTTCCGCAAATGCCAACGCGTTTTATTTCTAAAATAGAACGGTCATCAATATGCGCTGGTTCGTCTATTTCTTTGGATTCAAATTTTCCCGGTGCGACGCAAACCAGAACTTTCATTCTTAATTATTTTCCTTTGAATTGAATTTTGTAAACAATGGCATTTTCTGACGGATATTTTCCCGAAACCTGAATAAAAAGCGCTTCTTTATTTTGCGCCCACGAAATCTTTTCGCTGCTCCCTATCATCTCGATGCTGCTGATTTTGTCTCCCGCAAGTCCCAGCGATTTTATTTTTGTTGCCTTTGAAGGCAACCCCAAAACAATTGCATACAAAATGTTTTCTTTTGTGGTGAAGCGTATATCCTCCGCCGTGAATGGTTTTTTCTGATCCGCAAAAGATCCGCTCGCCGACTCGGTTGGTCCTTCTCCAAATATTTTCCAGGGGCGTGTTCCATAAATCGCTTCTCCATTCACATCTAGCCATTTCCCCATTCCCAAGAGTAATGCAGTTTCTTGTTCCGTAATGGTTCCGTCAGAACGGGGACCGATGTTTAGCAGCATGTTTCCATTTTTGCTAACGATATCGATGAGATTTGTAACGAGGTAGGAAAGACTTTTAAAATCATTGTCCGTCGTATATCCCCACGATTTATTTCCGATAGCATCATCAGTTTGCCATGCCATCGTGCGAATACTTCCAAGTTTTCCACGTTCAAGATCCAATACAGCAGTGCCTTCGGGAAACGCATCGTGTTTGTAATTGATGACGACACCTTTGTTCCATTCGAGTCCTTTGTTATAATAATACGATGCGAAACTTTTTTTATAAGCATCGAGCGCAGGTTGTTCGATCCACCAGTCAAACCAGAGCAACTGAGGTTGATACTTGTTGACCAATTCCGTATTTCGAAGAAGCCAGTCATTCATATATTCCGGCGACATAGTTTCTGATTCCTCCCTCGCCGGCCCATAAAAGTCAGACCACTGAGGATCCATCACATCTGACTTAAATGTCTTTCCTCCATTCATGAACCACCAATGTTCTATTCGATGCGAAGAGACGCCGAAGATCAAATCTTGTTTTTTTGCTTCTGCAGCTAATTCACCAACGATATCACGCTTTGGTCCCATTTCCGCCGCGTTCCATTTCGATAACGAAGTTTTATACATTGCAAAACCATCGTGATGTTCCGCGACCGGTACAACATATTTTGCACCCGATTTTTTGAACAAGGCAATCCATTGTGCCGCATCAAATTTTTCAGCTTTAAAACGGGGAATAAAGTCTTTGTAACCGAAGTCATTTTGCGCACCAAAAGTTTCGACGTGGTGTTTGAATTCTTTGCTGTCTTTTTGATACATTTCTCTTGGATACCATTCAGATCCCCAGGCTGGCACCGAATACACGCCCCAATGAATGAAGATGCCAAACTTTGCATCCTTAAACCATTCCGGTACGCTATATTTTTTTAACGACTCCCAATTAGCTTGATATCTTTCCTGTGAGAATAACAGAATTGGAAAAAGCAAAGTGAAGAAGACAGACAGTTTTAATTTACTCATATTAATTGCTTTTTGAATCGGGGTTTGAAGTTCCTGTACTTCTTTGCGTCGTTGCGAGAAATATCTCTCGCAAAGACGCAAAGAAGTAATCAAAATTTCGGAAGAATCTTTTACATCTTCAACACTTTGTTCCAAATTGTCTCATCGACTGTCACTCCTTCCTTCTCACTCTGTCGTCTCCTCATTAATGTATGCTCACCGGGGTATGCAATATCACTTCCTTCCAGTGGAATTGCTGTTTTTGTGTAATCGATGATTTCCTGTACAATATCATCGTGATAAGTTTCTCGATGCAAACAAATAAAGCATTGTGAAAGACCAAATTCATTTCCGTTCGCCGTGATCGTCGCTGTTGACCTTCCTCCCGCCAGCATGGCGAGTAGAATATCCATCATGAGCGCTAATCCTGAACCTTTCCAGAATCCCGCTGGTAATGCTCTTTTTGTTTGCCTGATCGCTGCTGGATCGGTCGTCAGGTTTCCCTCACGGTCATACCCACCCGAAAATGGTAGGGGCTTGCCCTTTAATTCATATTCCTGCATTTTACCGTATGAATATTGTGACATCGCCATATCCAGAACGATATGTCCTTCTTTTCTTGGTACGGCAATAACTAACGGGTTATTTCCAAGTCGTGCCTCTTGTCCTCCCCACGGTGGCATGCCCGCGGACGCATTCGTAAAACAAATACCGATACATCCGGCTTCCGCAGCCTGCCATCCATAAGTTCCTCCACGCATCCAATGATTGTTGTTCCGGATAGCGACACAACTCATCGCATTTTTTTTTGCAAGTTCGATCGCGCGATCCATGCAGATTGTAGAATTATAAGTGCCAGCACCCAGGTGTCCGTCCCATATTTCCATCATTCCATTTTGTTCAACACATTCCGGCTCTGCCAAAGGATCAATCAATCCTTTTTTTACCAGGTCAACAAAAACAGGAAACCGGTTTAGTCCGTGTGAGAAAACGCCATCCCGACTATTCGAAGCAAAAATATCGCTACACAATGCGGCTTTTTTTTCGGGAAATGAAAGATTTATCAATATCCGCTGCAATGTATTTTTTAGCTCAGCGAAAGATACCGTCATGCTTGTTCATTTTCCTAAAGATATGACTTAAGGGGGTATTGTGCCTGAGGCCGACACTTCAACGTGGTTTTTATACGGTTCACAGGGATTCGGCTTTCTTACACGCATGACCATTCTTTTATTTGTGACACGAAAAAAATCAGCAAAAAAAATAATATGCAATTCATTAAAATAAAATTTATAGGACTAGCAGTGATCATATCGCTGTCGGCTCTCTCCCAGGATTCGCTGCGCATGTTAACCATTGAGCAGCAAAAAGAAGACTTTGCTTTTTTACAACAAATGTTGAAAGAAGCCCATCCGGGCATGTATCGCTATACAAACGCCCAGCAATGGGATTCGCTGGAAAAAGATATTAGTGTACGTCTCGACCATACCATGCGGGAAGATGAGTTTGGAAAAATTATTTTCCCGTATGCGGTTTCATTACAATGTACGCACACTAAGTTTTTCCCTCGTGAAAAAGTCGATGACCCTTTTTATTACAATGCTGACAGGCTGCTCCCAATAGATGTGTATGCATCGTCCCAGAAACTTTTCGTCAAGAAACTATTAACAGGCAATAACGAGATCCCCGAAGGTGCCGAAATCGTTAGTATTAACAGTTACAATGCCGACAGTATCAGAAGTGAACTCGAAAAATTCATACTGAGTGATGCGAATATTCGAAGCACAAAAAGACTTGACCTGTCGCAATATTTTGCCGCTTATTATGCAAACTGGATTGAAGCTCCTTCATCGTTTGAAGTAAAATATAAGAAGGGTGAAAAAGAATTTATCGCTCATCTCGATGCCATCGACGAAAAGAAATGGAAATCATTTCATCCTGCGACGCAACCAGCGCAAACTCTTTCATTAGCGTGGCCCGATTCAAGTACTGCAGTGATAAAAATCCGAAACTTCGATTTTCCAAACAAACACGCGGAGATTACCAGCTTTCTTGAAAAGAGTTTTGCAGACATCAATTCGAAAGCTGCCAAACATTTGATCATCGATTTGCGCGACAATGAAGGTGGAACGGATAAATATGGTGCATTACTGTTGTCATACTTAATGGATCGTGATTTTCGATACTACGATCATATCAGCACAAATACCAATAAAAAATTCAGCTTTGCAGACAAAGTCTGGGTTCCGCCGCATTTCGGCATCTATCGCATGTTGATTGGGAAAGATAAAAAATATGGATATGTTTGGAAAAAACATGTGAACCTTACATTACAACATCCATCCGCCAATCATTTTCATGGTAAAGTTTATATATTGATGAATGGAAGAAGTCTGTCTGTCACAAGTGAATTTATTTCGATGGCGAATTTTTATAAACGTGCTACTTTCATAGGAGAAGAATCTGGCGGCGCCTATTATGGGAATAACAGCGGTTTCTTTATCGTCGGGCATTTACCAAATTCGAAATACACTGTTGGCATTCCACTATGGGCATATTACATGGCAGTATATAAACCGGAATGGAAGAATCATGGAACGTTGCCAGATCATGAAGTAATTCCCTCGGTTGATGATGTGATTGGAGGCAAGGATGCAGTGTTGGAATATACACTTAATTTGATCAGTGAAAGTTGACTGCTAATAGTGGGCGGCAGGCAGGCTTTTAATGGAAATTTACCCTATAGTCTGTCAGCTTTCTACTGCTATCTGCAAATTGAAAACTCAAATGACTCGACTCAACGACAAATGGTTTCGTCTCGTCGGCATTCCTCTGGGTGCGCTCATGGGGCATATCATTTTCTACAATCGCAATATAACGGGCGATGAAAGATTTGGTTTTTGGACGATATATTTTATTTCATTGATAGAAACGGTGATCGTATGGGAATCGATCCGTTTCGTGATCTTATATTTCAGAAAAAGATTTCCGGGTCTTGACCAAACCAGGAAACGTATCACAGGTATGTTGATTGCTTCCGTCCTTCTGACATTCGTGATCAGGACTCTTAATATCTGGTTCTACGATAAGACGTTGTTATGGGGATACAGGTTCCCGTTAGAAGGATATTTGCATGGCGTATTTGTTGCAGTATTGCTGGTCATTATCATTGGAGGGATTTATGAAGGGATATACTATTTCTCCATGTGGCATCGTACGTCACTCGAAGCTGAATCTTTAAAGAAGCTTCATCTCGAAACTCAACTGGATTCCTTGAAGACGCAAATCAATCCGCATTTTCTGTTCAATAATTTTGGTTCATTGGCTTCCCTGATCACGGAAGATCAGCAAAAAGCAGTCGAGTTTGTGGAGGAATTATCCAGTGTATACAGGTACCTGTTAAAGGCGAATGAAAAGACGGTGACGACTCTGGATGAAGAATTGAAATTTATTCACTCATACTATCAGTTAGTTAAAAAAAGATTTGCGAATGGTATCGTGATAGTACAGGAAATCGATCCTGCCGCTCTTCAAAGTGGAATTCCTCCACTCACGTTGCAATTGCTTGTTGAAAATGCAATAAAGCATAACGCCGTATTGCCAGATAAACCACTGGGCATTACCATTTCAACTATTGGATCGGATACTTTATCCATTGTAAATAATATCCAAAAAAAGAGCTCGCCCGTAGAATCAGGTAAACTTGGTTTGAAAAATATTACCAACAAATATAAATTGCTCAGGCAGCCGGATGTCAAAATAGAACAAACGGAAAAGTATTTTAAGGTGACTGTACCTCTTATCAAAACTATTTAAGATGCAGGTGTTGATTGTAGAAGACGAATTATTATTAAGCAGGAGATTGAAAAATCTTTTATTCGAAATAGATAGCAATATTCAAATCGCCGGTGTCACAGCCAGCGTGGAGGAAACCGTTCGATGGCTCCGGAACCATTCATTGCCGGAACTTATCTTTATGGATATTGAATTGGGCGACGGAAAATCCTTTGATATTCTGAAACAATTAAAGATAGACGTACCTGTTATTTTCACAACTGCATACGATGAATTTGCATTGCAGGCGTTTAAAGTGAACAGTATCGATTACCTGTTGAAGCCGATTAAAAAAGATGAACTGCAAGCTGCAATTGACAAATTCAAAAAATTCAATCGCCCTGCTGGCGAAGATGAGACAACTTCTAAAATCGATATGCTACTGGAGGCACTGAATCCGCAAAAGAATAAATTCAGGGAGAGATTTTTGATCAGGAAGGGACACAAGATGATTTCCGTTGATATCAAGTATGTAGCGTATTTCACTATTCACAATACACTTAATTATCTTATTACGTGCGACAAGCAACGATTTATGATCGACTATACACTCGACGAACTCGAAGCCATGCTCGATCCGTCCATTTTCTTTCGCGCTAACAGGCAATTCATACTCACGCGGCAAATTATTCAATCAATTCTTCCTTGGTTCAATTCCAAATTAAAGGTTGAGTTAAATCAACAAACTGATGACGAAATCATCATCAGCCGCGAAAAAGCAAAGCAATTTAAAGAGTGGATGGGGGAATAAAGTCATCAGGCATTATACGTGGCATCATTTTTTATGCGTTATAGGCGAAAACAACCTTTATGAAGATCAAGTGGCAGTTAATGCTGCTCCTTTCTTTTTTCTTTTTGATTGGTGCATGGGAAATGGTTAATGGCGTCTATGAAACTGGAATTTGGACAGGAGTACTCAGAATAGTAGCAACACTCGGAACGAGCATCTTTTGGATATCACGTCCCGCAGCTAAAAATTAATCGTAAACATACAACAACATGAAAACGCTCGGAATCATTTTGATCGTTCTTGGCATAGCCATGATCGTTATAAGAGGATTTTTTGTACAGACAGAAAAAAAAGTTGTTGATCTCGGCCCCGTCGAAGTCAACAAGAAAGAAAATAAATGGATCGGATGGCCAACCTATGCCGGCGCAGTCGTCGCGATCATTGGCGTTGTGTTAACAATTTCCGATAAAAAAAGATCAGCCTGATAAAAGGTTGTGGAATTTAATACTCACCCGCTGGTATAGTGTTTGTATTTATAAACCTGACATACCTGTAGGGGGATATGTCGTCAATAGGAAAGCCCGGGAGTTCCCGAGGCTTTTCTTATTTAGATGGCATAGTATTTTAAAATCGTACATAAAAGATGTATGAAAAAAAGTTTTTTATGCGCGGTTGTGATATGCGCAATATTCATTGCGTGCAATGCGAGGAAATTGAATAAAGGCTCATACGAAGGCTCTGCAAAAACTTCGGGTTACAACATCGATACACTACCACCACCATATGCAACCGGCTCCGCAAAAAACTTCAGTGATGTTAAAGGTTGGAAAAACGGCGAAATGCCGAAGGCGCCAGACGGTTTTGCTGTAACAAAATTTGCTGATGGTCTTGACCATCCGCGTTGGATTTACATCGCAGGTAATGGAGATGTTTTTGTTGCGCAATCGAACACGGTGTTAAAAGGAATTAAAAAATTTGGAGCTAAAATTTCTCGCAAAATCAAAACGCAACATATTGGTGAAAGCTCCAATCAGATTATTTTATTGAGGGATTTTGACAAGAATGGCGTTCCGCAGAAGAGATATATTTTCCTTGATGGACTTAATCAACCATTCGGAATGTTGATTCTGAAAAATCATTTTTATGTTGGTAATACCGATGCACTGGTGCAATACAATTATCACGAAGGGGATACGGCAATCAAAACTCCTGGAAAACAAATTGTCTCACTGCCTGCCGGAAAATTTAATCGGCATTGGACCAGGAATATTATCACGAATCATGCGGGAGACAAAATTTATATCGGTGTTGGATCCGGAACAAATGTAGCAGAAGAAGGACTTGCCAATGAAATCAGACGTGCATCGATACTCGAAGTAAATATTGATGGCACAAACGAAAAAATCTATGCCAGTGGACTTCGCAACCCGGTTGGTATGGCATGGGCGCCCGGTACAAATACATTGTGGACCGCCGTGAACGAACGTGATGAGTTGGGAGATGAATTGGTTCCGGATTATTTTACTTCTGTGAAAGAAGGTGGCTTTTATGGATGGCCTTTTTCCTACTATGGCCAACATGAAGACCCGCGCATGAGCAAGGTGCAGAATCCTGATCTGGTATCGCGCGCGATCGTCCCGGATATTCCAATCGGATCACATACAGCTTCTCTTGGATTGGTCTTCTATGAAAAAAAATCTTTTCCTGCTCATTACCAGGGAGGAGCATTTATAACACAACATGGTTCGTGGAATCGTTCAGTGATCTCCGGGTATAAGGTGATTTTCGTTCCGTTTAAAGATGGCAAACCGTCGGGAATGCCCGAAGATTTTCTAACCGGTTTCGTCGAAAACCTTGCAAACAGCGAGGTGCATGGTCGCCCGGTAGGTATCGCAGTCACAGATGATGGTTCATTGCTTGTGAGTGATGATACGAGTAATACGATCTGGAAAGTCACAGCCAGAAAATGAGCTGAGAGTTGGCATTTGTTGGAGGAGGTCGTGCTCTGTAAGAGTCTTCTAATTCAAACGACAACAACGACGGAAAGTATCTCACCGAAAAAAATGCTTCCTTCGCCGCCTTTAAATCCCGATCAACCGCAAAACAATTGTTTACCCACCATCAATCTGTTAGTTTAGCACTTTGTAATGAGTCAGGCGCTAGTTGCCTTTGCCGGCAGCTAGACATTACCGTTAGTTTTTCATCATAATTAATGTTCATGGATAACCACAATCATGGAATCGTGCTACAGGTAGAATCACTGAATATCTACTATGGAACTTTGCAAGCGGTAAAAAACGTTTCGTTCGAAGTCAGACGCGGTGAGATTTTTGGATTGCTCGGCCCAAATGGAGCAGGTAAAACGAGTACGCTTGCCGCCGTGGAGGGACTCCTCGAGCCAAAATCAGGAAATATTTGTGTGGCTGGGTATGATATTCACGAGAAAAAAAGGTATGCCCGTGCAAGCATGGGCGTGCAATTGCAGGCGACGAGTTTTCAACCTGAATTGACCGTATCGGAAATTATTATGTTGTACGCTGGTGTGTATGGAGTTGAAATGCCAAGGGAAAAATTGGAATCTATTTTAAAAGGAATCGAACTCAATCATGCTGCTTCGAAAAGATTTGGTGAGTTGTCGGGTGGTCAGCAACAACGCGTGTCATTGGTGATTGCGATGATTCACAATCCACAACTCGTCTTACTCGATGAACCGACAACAGGTTTGGATCCGCAATCCAGGCGACAATTGTGGTCACGCATGGAAGCAATGCGCGCAAATGGCCACGGAATTCTGGTCACCACGCATTCTATGGAAGAAGCCGAGGCTGTATGCGACCGTGTTGCCATCATTGATCACGGGCAGATTATTGCAACGGATGAGCCACAACGATTGATCGATCTACATCGTAATGTACCTGCTGTAATCGAGGCATCACGAAAAGGAAAAATTACATTGGAAGATGTCTTCATTGGGTTAACCGGCACTGATATACGATCCTGATCTTAATAAAAAAACAACTACGATTAATATGGAAACAAAAATTCCATCTACGTCAAATGTCATGAGCACTTTACTGAGAGCAGACCTTACGACGCAATGGCGTAACCGAAAATCAGTCATCATGGTTTTGCTCGTGCCGGTTATCATCTGCATTTCATGGAAAAGCCTCGTCGATAAATTAGGGGGTCCTTTTGTACTTGCCAATTGTATAACAGTGGGACTTACAGCGATCGGACTAATGGGTTATTCGAATTCAATTGCGAGGGACCGTGACAAGGGAATTTTTCAAAGGCTACGGGTAGCTCCCGTGCCTTCATGGTCGATCATGATAAGCAGATTGATCGTACAGTTATTCATGATATTACTTGTTACAATTGCAGTTTTTTTTGCCGGTTATTATTTTGACAAAATCACAGTTTCTGCAAGCGGCTATGTGTTGAGTTTCGTCTGCGCTTTAATAGGCGGAGCACTTTATCTTAGTCTCGGGCAAGTGATCGTCGGACTAATCAAAAATCCCGAAACTGTCAGTTCGACCACACGCCTCGTGTATTTTGCCTTTATAATGATCGGCATGTTTGGTGAACTTGGATTACTAGGAAAACAGATTGGTGAAGCGGTTAAGTGGTCGCCATACGGGACGGTAAAACATATCATATCAGATAGTTTGCATCCAGCCACGTGGGATGTGCATTCTTCAGTGGCTTTATTAGTGACGTTTGGGTATACGCTTATTTTTACCGTGCTGGGTATTAACTGGTTTAAATGGAACTCGCGTTGACGGGTTATCGAACTATCGCTGATGAACAGCCGAATATTTGTTTCCTCTGTAAGACGGCTATGTCATTTGACCGACGCTCTAAATTCCCGGGCACATGTAAATTTGCTGCATGATCAGACACTTCAAATCAATTCTATTTTGTCTTTCTTTTATTTTGCTTTCAATATGTGTTGTGCATGCTCAGAAAAATTTAAAAACATATCGCGCGGTTATTCAAAGGCCCGATGGTAATCAGATTCCGTTTTTGCTTTCAGATTCAATCAGCGGTCAAAAAAGATATTGGATCATAAGGAACGCAAGCGATCGTCTTCAATTAAATGATGTCAAAACAGTGGGGGACAGTGTCATTGCTTTGTTTCCGGTGTTTGAATCACAGTTTCACGTTTCGGTTAAAAAGAACGACGCGTGGGAAGGTTTTTGGTACAAGGGTGCTGCGAACGGTTTAGCTACTCAATCGTTGAGTATTTTTCCAAATGAGAATTTCAGGTTCAAACCAAATCCAAAGAAACCGCTTTATAATATAAGCGGAAGATGGTCGGTTACATTTACACGAGCGAATAACACTACGCGACAAAGTGTAGCGGAATTTGTCCAGGATGGAAACAAAATCACAGGAACATTTCTCAATCGCTCGGGTGACTATCGTTATCTCGATGGAATTGTTTCAGGCGATTCTTTGATGTTGTCGATTTTTGATGGCAGTCATGCGTACGCCTTTTACGCAATCATCAAAAATGACCATGAGATCAGCAATGGATTGTATTGCTCGGGTACCGCGTTGAAAGAAAAGTGGATGGCTTACAGGAACGCCGATGCAAAATTGCCTTCTGACCCAACCGAGTTGGCCGTTAAAAAAGATTCGAATCACTTAAACTTTTCATTTCGCGATCTCAATGACATGAAAATTTCAATTCGAGATGCAAGGTTTAAAAATAAAGTAGTCATCATTCAACTGCTTGGCTCGTGGTGTCCAAATTGTATGGATGAAACTGCGTTTCTAAGCGAATACTATTTAAAAAACAAAAATCGTGGCGTTGAAATTGTGGGACTCGCCTATGAATACAGTGAAGACTTCAATCGATCAAAAAAGAGTGTGCAGAAATTCAAGGATCGCTTTCATGTAGAATATCCATTGTTGATAACAGGTGTTACTGCAAATGATTCGCTACGGGCAGAAAAAACATTACCACAATTAAAGAAGATCGAAAGTTTCCCGAGTACAATATTTATTGATAAATTAGGAAAGATCAGGCAAATTCATACCGGATTCAACGGTCCGGCTACCGGTGTCCACTATGACGAAGAGAAAAAACATTTTGAAACAACGGTCGATGAGTTGCTTGAGGAAAGAATAAAGTAATAAGAATCTTTTCTGATATCACGGACTTTCATCCGCGATGAAATACACATGTTACTTACCGGCGATTAAATATTTTGGAGTTCCATACACATTTCCGTCAAACAGTTTACTGCTTTCTTGAATAGGTGTGGATCATTGATCAATGAATTTGCGATCCTGATTGTCGGAATTTTTTCTTTGTTCCACGAGTGGAAATTCCGGAGGAGATCTGTCAACGCCTGGTCGGCATCATGATGATCGCGACCATCCACTTCGATATACAATTTGCCCGGAATCGCGATATCGATCGTTTTAATACCATCAGAATATTCCAGAACGGCCGGAACCTTGTTGATCCTTAGTGCAAGAAACAACGCTTTTGCTTCCTGTGTCGAAGTTGATTCGTGAATAAGGATTTGGTGACGGATGCACAGAGGTACGCCATATACCTCCTTTGAAAAATCGCTGACGCCTTTTGTAATTGTTTTATCACATTGCAGGCAATGGTAAAAATCATTCATAGGATAAGTTTAGGGTATAACGTCACGTATTTTAAATTATTTTATTATAGTTCAGAATCGCCGTTGGAACTTTGAGTCAAAACCACTCTAACAGGTTTTTTAATCCATTTATCGAAGAAAATAGCTTGCCAGTCGAAATAATTTTCTATAAGTATTTTTTAATTACATATTTGCTATACAAATCCTTTGAAACCCGTAGATATCCAATCCTGAAAAACCGAAATCTTATCCAATCCTTTGAATTATCCTAGAGCCGTACTCAGATAATTTCAACAGAAGTTTATGCAACATATTTTTCTGGGTAAGAATGAGCCGCACGCAAGTGCGGCTTTTTTTGTTTCGTGTGAGTTAATAGCAATAGGGTTTGTCAACCGCCTACTGTAGACATTAAATAGAACTTAGCAAGATTCCTAAACTAATTTCTTTTTCCTCCAAATAATTTTGTTCTAAACATATATTATGAAAGAGCAATTATTAAGTACGTTGGAAAATTCGCGGAACTATACTATGGCAGTTGCTAAAGCGATGCCTTCAAACGCATATGACTATAAACCGGCGGGTGCAGGCTGGAACTTTCTCGAGTTATTGCATCACGTCGCATATGGTATTCAATGGTGGGAAGACAATTTTGTAAAGTCTATTGAGACGGCCTGGAATCCGCCACCACCGAAACATGATAAAAAGGAAATCGATTCTTATCTCCGGAATGCATACGATTCACTGGAAAAAACGATATCGACGTCTACGTTGACCGATCACGTTGTGCAGGGATTTCATGCAACTATCGATCACATAACTCATCATCGCGGGCAGGCGGTCATATATCTCCGCTGTAAAGGAATCAATCCACCTGAATATGTGTTTTAGCGCAACACATATTTTTTGTTTTGCACAAATACTTTTACTAGTCCCGCCATCCATTGCAGACACTAACAGCGCTCGGACAATTAAAGGCATTTCGAATCTGCGATCCATTTACCCCGCCATCGGTCTTTTCGACCGCCGACGGGGTTTGCCGTTAACATTTAAACTATATAGATGAATCGACTCTTATTTGAAGAGATAAAGACTTAAAATCCTTTAAGAACCTGCCATTTAAAAGGATTCGCGAAAATCCGCCCGATGTCGTGCAATCCCCGATAAGGCATCCCATTCCCATAATCTTCGTATATCTTCTAATTGGGCGGTAATGTCCCCGTCGGTACTGAGCGACTGAACAAGTGTATAAACAGCCATCAAAAAGTATTAAATTTGGTAAGATGGTAATTACCTGATTTCTTAATCAACCGGGAGCCATCTCCACTAACCTGAAATCGAGAAACTACCTGATCGTATTCAACCGGCGATATATATCCGGATATCGAAAACAGTTTTCCTAATTGCTTTAACTGACAATTGATGAAATGCTGGTTATGTGGTCTGAGTTTACTTATCTTCACCTCTGCTTTTTCACAAATGCAGACATGCCCGGCCAACATCAATTTTTCAACTGGGGATCTCACGCATTGGGAGGCATATACGGGCAATAACCGGGATGGCAATGGACCGTTGGCAATCAAAAAAATTTATGACTCATTGAGTCCGTCTCCTGCTGGCACCGAAGGTACTCGTACAATCCTTGAATATAACCTCGCGCAATTTGCCATCCAAATCCTCACACAACGAGGCCAGGATCAATTTGGGGGATTCACCACTATCCCAACGATTAACGGTTATGCATACAGTTATTCCATTTTGCTCGGCTCGACTTCGGTATCCAGGGGGATGCCGTCGATAAACCAGGGCTCGGGCGGCACAGGTAGTCAAACCGGAAACCTGGGTGGCTACATTCGCGGTATCCGTTACAAAATTGCAGTCCCCCCAGGACCAACGAGCGAGCCGTATACAATGACCTACGCGTATGCTATGGTTCTTGAAAACGGTACACATAACTCCAATGAACAACCGCTTTTTCGTGCTGTTTTATCAACGCGAGATAGTATTGTTACCTGTGCGTCTCCCAATTACTATTTACCAACACTCAATAATGTTTCCGCTGGATCAAGAGGAGCAACATTAGATACCGCGGCAGCCAAAAGAAATGGATTTTCGCTCAGTAACGTTCCTTCACCAACGGGTGACCCGGTGCAAAATGGCGCTGTCGTGCATTTGAAAGATGTATGGACTAAAGGTTGGACCGAAGTCACTTTTGATCTTTCAGCGTATCGTGGTCAATCTGTAACGCTGGCATTCGAGTCCGATAACTGTATTCCCGGTGGTCATTTTGCGTATGCGTATATCGCGTTGAGAAATGACTGTGCAGGATTAAGCATTAGCGGCGAACCGGAGGTGTGTGTTGGGACAGATGTTGTTTATTCCGTTCCGGCGTTGGCTGGTGCAAAATACCAATGGATGGTTCCTCCAACGTGGCAGGTTACATCAAACAGTGACACGAGTAACATCATTCACGTGATTGCCGGATCGCAGCCGGGTCCTATTATCGCAAGAGAACAAAATAGCTGCGCAAAATTGTTGGATACGATAGTTGTAAAAACATTGTCGCCGGGAGTTGGAGGTGATCTCGAAGGAGATGCAACCGTGTGCGCCGACGATAACAATAGCAAACTTACATTGGCAAATAGCGTTGGCCAGGTGGTAAAATGGATATCCAGTACAGACAGCACGAACTGGACAGATATTTCGAATACTGATGTCCGTTATACTGCAGAAAATCTTCATTCAACAACCACGTTTAGAGTACTTGTTGGAAACGGTAACGTTTGTATACCCGATACCAGTTCGCCTGCAACAATTATTGTTGATCCGCGATCTGTTGCGGGTAAACTTAATCCTGCAAACAGTTTCTTGTGTGATGGGCAAGACATCGGCGCTATCATGAAGCTCTCGGGGTCAACAGGTGATGTAGTGAACTGGCAATCTTCTGTTGATCATCTCGTGTGGGCCGATTTTACTCCACAGTATACGAACCCCACTTATGCTGCAAACGGACTTACTACGACGACATCATATAGAACAATTGTCAAGAACGGAGTTTGTCCGCCCGATACAAGTTCAGTCGCAACCGTTACAAAAATAAACGCGATGTTTCCGCAGGCGATCGCCGAGCCTGAAGACACAACTATTTGTTTTGGTACGACTGCAAACCTGAACGCAATTATAAAGATCGGAACGAGTTATACATGGAGTGATCCGGGTACAATCACAGATCCTTCCAATGGCGCGGTTGGTGGAATTCCAGCGTCTATCAGTGCGACGGCCGCTCCTTTGGCAACATCAAATTACATTCTCAGTATTGAAAACGCAGGTTGTCCAAATCTTTTAAATGACACGTTTCACGTTCATGTATTGCCGGAAATCATTGTTGATGCAGGCAACGACACGTCTGTCGTAATTAATCAACCACTACAATTTCATGCGACAGTTAACGATTCAACAGCAACATCATTCACGTGGACTCCAGCCATCGATTTGAGCGACGCAAATATTTCAAATCCAGTTGGAATATATAATGCAGAAGATAATATTATCAAGTACGACGTGAGAGCAACAAATCCAATCGGGTGTTATGGAGAAACTTCAGTGTCTGTAAAAGTATTTAAAACGGGACCCGATATATTTGTCCCGAATGCTTTTACACCTGATGGACCGTCCAATCGAATTTTCAGACCTATTCCAATTGGTATAGGATCACTACAATACTTTAGGATATATAATCGCAATGGACAGCTTGTATTCAGTACTTCGCGTATTGGGCAAGGCTGGGATGGAACTATTTCCGGCAAACCACAAGACAGTGGCGGATATGTCTGGATGGTTCAGGGAACGGATTACACAGGACGAACCATTTTTAAGAAAGGTGTTTTTGTGCTGGTAAGGTAATATTTATAACTAGTTTATTATTTCTTTCACGCAAAGGTGCAAAGAAAATCAACGCACCCAGACTATTCGCACCCTTTGCTCTATGCGCGAGATCCATTTTTTTAGTGGCATCCATGTCCGAGTAGCCAATACACAAGTACAAAAACTAAAATTGTTCCCAGGCATCCACCGCCCCATTTGTAGGCTGCAAAACCTGCTATTAAAGTTCTAAGCCAGTCTCTCATGTTTGATAATATTAAGTAGGTTTAAATAAATCTGTTTGGACATAAACATAAAATATCGCGCCGGTATCTTTTTGCAAGAAAGGGCAGGATAAAAGTGCACACTCATTATTAAAATTTCTGCAGATGATGTTGGATTGTAGAATGCATTCTACAGGAACGGAAATGTTTCGTATTGATGTATCATGCTTTGGACAAGGCGACGATATCTTTCACCTCGATGATTGATGTTGGGTATCCTCTTAGTGTGACGTGAATCATTGCCAATCCCAATTGTCCAAGCCTGATTACATATTTTGGAAAAAGTCGGCGCCACATTGGATAGAGCCACGCAAAAAACTTGTATCCCGTCAATGTGTTTTTCAAGCCCTTTGTCGGTTGCATATAGCCAGGACGAAACATATATGCTTTTTTAAATCGCAATTGCATGAGACGGTTTTCTGTTCTCCCTTTTACTCTCGCCCACATTGATTTTCCAATTTCAGAACTATCAGTTCCTGCGCCGGAGACGTAGCAAAAAACCATATCCGAATTTTTACCCGCGAGTGTTTCTGCAAAATGGATCGTCAGGTCATATGTCAGATGATTGTATTCACCTTCCTTCATGCCAATGGACGAAACTCCCAAACAAAAGTAACATGCATTATAATTCGCAAGTTGATCTGCAATCGGCGTAATATCGAAAAAATTAAGGTGTACAATTTCTTTTAACTTAGGATGAGAAACCCCGCATGGTTTCCGGTTGACCACGAGCACCTGGTCAACATCCGGATGCTGAAGGCATTCATGCAATACGCCTTCGCCCACCATTCCGGTTGCACCTGTTATGATTGCTTTTATTGCCAAGGTTTGAGTGATTAATGCTGAACGCTACATTTAAAGTTTGCGACTCTAAAGTTACAGTTTTGTTTACTGATAAAGTTTCCTGGTATCTGCGTTTAGCGTTCCGCGTTCAGCGTGGTGAATGATCAAACAAAAAATCGAGCGCGTCCTTATGGGGCAATCGTTCTGCATTTGGATGCTCCGATAAAATCATCACCAGGTTTTTTTGCGAATTATACTTTGGCCATTCGGGTAATCCGGTTCCATTTGGATTTCCTGATTTAGCGAAATTGATCCAGTAAGAAGATATTATGTTGGCAAGACTATCATCTACAGCTTGCCACGGCCGGTCGATTTTGTATAGATTGTCAAATGCATAACCAATTTCCGCGGTATGATAAGCACCGTAATTTGGTTTTCCCGGCGCTGTTGGTGGATTGCGAGTAAAGTAATATAGATAAACATCACTATTACCGGAATTGCTTTCCATGTCTGCCCATTTATAGCCAGACAACCCGATCATCATATCGCGACTCACATCCATCTGCGATGCCTTTGCTTCTTCATCAGTAGATGCAGGATAATATTTGTAAAAGGTTGTTGAGTCCTTACCGAAACGTTGTGCTTGCTTTTTGAAAACGTCTTTGTTATTGTATACGACGACAATTCCTTCATCTGCATTCCAACCTGAAAGAAACGGCGTGTGATTTTGTCGGCCATGAGCATATATATCAGGAATTGGTTCGGGTAATACGTAGCCATCGGCGACCGGTCCGTATAATCCCATTGTCATTCCTGTTTCCGTAAGATCCTTTGCAGGTGCTTGTCGCATAGCAGCGATCGATTCATATTTTTTTGATGTTGCCCATTTAACTCCCTCGCGTTCGGCGCTTGACAAAGTATGCATTTGGATAAACGGATTTGGAAGAACCATATTTCCACTTTCGGCAATAGCTCGATGAAAAAGTCCTTTAGCTAAAGGAGAAGCCATCAGGCAATTGACACTGATTGATCCGGCTGATTGTCCGGCGATCGTAACATTTCCCGGGTCGCCACCGAAGGATGAGATATTTTTTTGTATCCAGTGTAAAGCGGCAATCTGATCAAGTAATCCATAATTTCCTGAAGCGAGTTGCGGGGATTCTTTGGTTAATTCGGGATGAGAATAAAATCCAAAAATACCCAGGCGATAATTGAATGAAACAAAGACAACGCCTTTCTTCGCGAGCGCTTCGCCATCATATGCCGGGACTGCAGCACCTCCCGTCGTAAACCCTCCTCCATATATCCATACAAATACAGGTCGTTTTTCTTTTGCGGAAGATGCGCCGGTCCAAACGTTGAGATAAAGACAATCCTCACTCATCGGCTCGGCTGGAATTAAAAATTCTTTGCTGAGCATAAAAAAAGGAATTGGTTTTGGTTGCATCGGACTCGCCGCAAATTGATCACACTTTTTTACTCCGTCCCAGTGTGCGACCGGACCGGGCGGCTTCCAGCGCATATCCCCAACCGGTGGAGCGGCAAAAGGAATTCCTTTGAATGCAACAACGTTGCTGTTCTGACTTTTCGATCCGGATATTATTCCAGGCTCGATCCGCACCTTGTCGATGAGTTCTTTGTTGAAAGATTTTATGCGAAAAGAATAGAAAGAAATTGAAAAGATAATCACCAAAAAACCGACGAACTGAAATTTTTTAATCACGACTTCATTTTTAACATTTACCCGATCTTTTACTAAACGAGATTTCTTCTTCTACGGTTGGTTGGAGAGATATTTGATCAACAAAGATTTCTAATTCGGATCATTCGACTGGGGTAAAAAATCTAAAATTATTTCATTGTTGATTTGACGGAGGGTCATTGCGCGCGGTTCTGATATTATCCTGGTGTTTGGACCTGTAATGTTCCAGGAGTGCATCGCCTCCGAAGTCATGTTCGAGATCACGCACTACTGTGTGCACATGATTCGCATTATTCTGCGTGTTGTCATATTCGATGAGGATCGTTGGTCCCTGTATTCGATAATAATGAGGCTTTCCGATTCCTGGTTCCGTAAAACCCGCCCACGCAAAACGAAGATTTTCCAATCCTGCTTTTTGTATTTGCTTAAGCATGTCATCAGCAAATAATTTCGTGAATCGATGTATGTAGAGGTTGATCAATTTTAAAAAAAGGTCTTGCTGGCCAGTTGTCATCTCGCTATAGCGAATGCCTTCAGGATTTTCAATCATCGCTTTCCTGTTGTTGCGCGTGATAATTTCTCCGGGTGCTGTTTTATTTATGATTACTTTCTTGAGCGCGTCTGCGGAAAATGAGTTTAGCAGTGCAAATCCCATTTCCTTTTCATCTTTCAAAATTTCCTTTCCCTTATCCGGGCCTTGTTGCACAATCGCCGGATTTGCGCCGAGAAAACCGGGCGTACCGGCAACTAACTTTTTTTCTCTCGCCGAAAAATTCAGGCACACATGATGTCCATCAAAACGCCATCCCCAAATTGTTTTATTGGATGGGATACCAAATATCGTGAGATAATATTTTCCAGGATCGCGAAAGTGATCATCTGCATTCCGGTTCTCCAATGCTTTCAAGATGACTTCGTGCGCCATGATTGCATTTACTTTCTGAACTGTCTCGTCGCTAAGACTTGCTTTCAACAACTCTATTACCGCCTGCTTTTGCACGCTATTTAATTCATCCATGGCAATTCCCTTCCGGTTATCAACGGGGAAATAATAAAAATTATACCGCTCATCGGTATCAAACGGAAACAGTGTACGGTTCTTTTGGTTAGAATCCAGGACAGAAATTACTTTCGTGGCTGCAGCAACCACATCCTGGCAACGACCTTTGTGAATGAAGATAAAGAGCCCGACGACAATAAGAATGATACGTTTCAAAATGGTGGATTGATTTCGTTAAATATAGGAATTACTGGCGAGCGGGTAAAAGAAATATAAGAAAACACAGACTGTTACGTTGTATTATAAAACCCCTAATGAATGGCTGTATACATTCAAAAGCCCAACCAGACTGGATCTCAGCCAGTCGAAAATAACTATCTGTTTGAGCAATGGGTCGTCAGTCAATTTCCTCCTTCTCAGTATTGCCTGATTGACTGGCGAAGTGATAAGCGCTCCGGTGATATTTACCCGAGATCAAATCAGAAACCTGATCTTGTTTTTGCATCAAGACAGGCTGGAAAAAAAGACTATTTCGCGATCGAATGCAAATGGAAAGATGCGATGAAAGGGCAATCGTGGGAATGGGCGAAATCACAGGAAAGAAATCAATTTCATGAATTCGCTGATAAGATGCTGATGCCTGTATTTATTGTGGCGGGAATTGGTGGTAAGCCAGACCAACCGGAACAGGTATATATTATCCCGTTGTCGGAAATTAAAAAGGCCTTGCGTCTTTCAAATAAAAAACTGGAACAATATCGCCGGAAGAATAGGGCCGGAACGATGGGATGGGACAAGCAGAAAAGAGAGTTGAGATAGCACTGGGTAGTGAGGCCATCAATGTTAGGTCGCAATCAATTTCCCTTCCTTTTATAATGAATTAGCCAATTTATTTTCCAATTTGTTCCTCCGTCAGATGAACTTTCCCACCTCCAATGAATACTATTTTTGGCGATATTATAAAACACCATTCTTTGTTTCATAAAAACGCCTTGTTTATTTGTAAAAGATCTTTCCAAAATCATCATGCCATTTTCCATTTGTCCAACGAAATCAAGATAGGCGCCCTGGTTGTCGACCCAAGTCTGTTTCCATTTATTATTAATGCTGTCATAGACTGACCAGCTCCAGCCAAAGAAATTATTTACCGGATCTTTAAAATGTTCGTAGAGCACTTTGTCGTTCATTTCAAGTGTGACTGCGTTGGAACCTTTGGATGTATCATTCCATGTCAACTCCCAATCGCCAATCCAAAAATCAAATTCCTTGTTTCGCGTTACTTGAGTTTGCAAAGACTGTGCATTTAAATCGGAAACGAATATTAAAGTAGAAATAATAATCACGTGGGAAAGGGAAGAACATAGTTTCATAGTTCCAATATTATTGGATCAAAGAAAAATGATTTGTTTTCCGCAAGCTTGTATAAAATTGATTTTTTTGAATTCAATCAACGATTTTTCGCTCTTCTAAAATTCTCTGGGGACAATCCGGTTTGCCGTTTGAACAATTTGCTGAACGAACTTAAGTCCTGGAACCCGGATCTCTTTCCGAGCTCCGTGATACTAAGATCTGCAGAAGCGAGCAATTTTTCGGCATGTTGAAGTCTGCGATTTATCAGGTATTGATGCGGAGTGATATGGAAATTTTTTCTGAATTCACGAAGGAGATAAAATGGATTCAAAAAACAAATTTTCGAAAGATCATCGAGCGATATCTCGTCATGGAAAAAACAATCCATGTAATCTTTTGCCAGGCTGAGTCTTTTGTACAACTCTTCTTTTGTAGTTCTGCGTTTTGCTTTGATATTATCTATTTCGATATCGGTTTTTTTGTGCAGAAGAATTAGGTTTTCCAGTAAGGCATAAGCGGTTTCAATATATTGACTCACATCACGGTTTTTTTCTTTCACCATGCTTCTCATGCTAAGAAGCAATTTGCTCAGCACGTCATGGTGCGGATATAGTTTTTCGACGAAATTTGGCACATCGCGATTGTAAGTAAAGGGATCATCTAATTGTTTTGTCTCAGTTGAACGAAGACATGCGACTACCTGCGTAATATTTTGTGTCGTAAAATTTAGCGTGAAGGATTCAGTCGGCCGCTCAGAGTGGATGGAACTGCGATAAGTTGTTCCTTCATTAAGGATCAAAAAATTCTCGGGTCCGACTGCAATAGAATTATTGGTAAAATGATAGTATTCCCTTCCACCAAATGCGCATTTAATCGAAAGTGGTGTCCAGTGTTCCGGGTATTCGATATTTGAGGCGTAACAGTTGATGATTACAAGTGAGTCGTTGTGTTGCTCGTACCAAAGATCCTCATTGTATTTATAAGCTGTAGGATGCGGGAATGCATCGATGATCTTGACCGGAGGTATTTTGGAATTCGGTTGCATAGGCTGATCCGAAGATAGGTTAAGAGTTTGATGCGTCGAATGGTTGACAGGTCAAGCGGTTGATGGAAGTGATGAAACGAGCAGGAGCGTGTGATCCATTAACGTACTTGTCAAAAATTGACTTTTTTATCAATGGCTATGGGTCGCCTTTGAAATAATTTATTTTGGTGGCTGTACAAAATATCGTCATCATGAAATATTTTATTCTCTTTTGTCTTTTTGCAAATGCGTTTCTAAAGGCTCATTCGCAATCTTCGAAAATCCCCACCATTGCATTGGCAGATTCCTTTTACTATGATCGGAATTGGAAACAAGCAGCACAGATATATGAACAGGTTTTGCACGATACCTCATCCGATCCGTTGCCATGGTGCCGTCTTGGTTTTAGCTACTACAACGCAGGAAACAATAAAGCAGCGATGAAGGCATATCAAAAATCGTCAATGCTAAATCCTTCTGGCGTGTTGAAGCCGGTGCTTTTTTCAAGAATGGCAAGGTCATTTGCTAGGGCAAAAAAATATGACGAAGCATTGAGTGCTTTGAATGTTGCATCGGAGGCGGGCTATGCCAACCCGGACGAGCTCGATAGTCTGGCTGAATTTGATGCGATTCGTTCGCAGGAAAAATTCACAGAACTCAGAAAAAAGATTTTCTCTGCGGCCTATCCATGTTCGACAGAACCAAGATCGATGGATTTCGATTTTTGGATCGGAGATTGGATCGTGTACGTAACAGGCACACATTTCCTGGCTGGACATAGCAAAATTCAACGAGCCTCAGGGGGATGTATGATACTCGAAAACTGGACGTCTGCTAATAATTCTTACAATGGGAAAAGTATAAATTATTATGATCCGGAAATTGGTAAATGGGAACAGATTTGGGTCGGTTCGGAAGGTGGACCGAACCGTGTCCATCGATTTTTTAACGGCGAGTATCGCGACAGTGCGATGCGTTTTGAATCAAAAGCCAAAAATGCAAAAGGCGAGGATTTGATTGGGCGGTTTACCTTTTTCAACCAGGGTACGAATCAGGTTCGACAGCTCAAAGAATCATCTACCGATGGTATAAAATGGAATGTCGATTATGATTTTACTTATTTCAGAGTAAACTAATCTTGATATTCTTTCTTCCAGGTTTGAACCAAATTTATCTATCTGCGATTTGCCGCCACATAATCTCTTCGAACAAGAATTTTAATGTTTGTGCGTATCGAAAAGTTGTTTTGTAATTTGCTTACTGAACTGCTCATAAAAAGGTCAGTCAAATAAAGCATTGAATACGAAACTGATTTTAATTTCTCTTTTGTGTGCGAGCAGAATTGTTGGCTTTTGTCAAAATGAATCCAAACTTCTCGGTATTTGGGAAGGAAAGATTGTAGCTGGCGCTGCGTTGCGAGTTGTATTTCATTTCTCCAAAGATTCATCCGGAAACCTTAGTGCGACGATGGATAGTCCTGACCAGGCCGCCCAAAACATCGCTTGCGATAATATCAGAATCGATGACGACAGCATTTTCCTGCGGGTGCCGGTTGCTCATGCCACCTATTCCGGCCTGCTGACTGATACCGGCGGAATACTTGGAAAATGGAACCAGGGAATTTCGTTTCCACTCAATTTGAAAAAAGTTGACAAGGTGACTGGCTTAAACAGGCCGCAGACTCCAATTCCTCCATTTCCATATTCTGTCGAAGATGTTGAATATGAAAATGCAAACGGTTCGATGCACTACGGAGCAACGATAACCATTCCACAGGGTAAAGGTCCTTTTCCTGCTGTGTTGTTGATCACCGGTTCAGGGGCGCAGAACCGCGACGAAGAAATCATGGAGCATAAGCCATTTGGCGTGATCGCCGATTATCTCAGCAGACGCGGGGTTATTGTACTGCGGGTTGATGACCGCGGTGTGGGAAAAACGTCTGGAGATTTTTTGCGGGCTACTACAGTCGACTTTACCACTGATGCCGGAAATAGTGTTGACTACTTAACAAAACGACCTGAAGTTGATCAAAGAAAAATTGGTTTAATTGGTCATTCGGAGGGAGGGATGATCGCTCCAATGTTAGCCGCACGAAGAAAAGATATTGATTTTATGATTTTGCTGGCCGGTCCAGGTGAAAAAATTTCAAAGTTAATGGAGGATCAAAATGCTGCGTTATACCGATCGGTTGGTATCAATGAAAAGGCGATTGCAGCATTTAAACCATTTTTTCGAAAAATAGTGGAACATATCCGGGACTCGAAAGATGTTGCCACATTTGATAATAAAGTTGAAACCGATCTTGACGAATGGAGAAAAAATACTCCGCCGGCTTATGTACTGGCGACAACGCGCATTTATGATGATAGCAGTCGAAAGGTTTTTATTGAGACATTGAATGCCACGATGTATTCGCCTTGGTTTCGATATTTTATTCAATTCGATCCTCAGGTGTATTTACAGCAACTTCACTGCAAACTGCTTGCTTTGAACGGTGAAAGGGATTTACAGGTTGCATCCAAATCAAACCTGGCAGCAATCAAATCCGCTATGGAAAGAGCAGGGAACAAGCAATCTGAAGTGATTGAAATCCCTGGATTAAATCATCTGTTTCAAACCTGTAAAGCCTGCACTGTCTCTGAATATGGTCAGCTTGAAGAAACTTTTTCTCCTGTGGCCCTTCGCATCATTGCCGGCTGGATCGACCGCAATGTAAAATGAATGGATTCGGTCAGGCCCGACCGTTAGTTTTTACAGTAGACTTCGGAATTGTTTTGGTATTTCCCTAAAACTTAATATTGATTTGAGCGACAGTCTGGCATGTTTATGGTTATAACAATCAATATCATTATGAAGATCCTTATACTTTTTACAGAGATAAATAGTGCAAAAGATTTAATAACAGCGAGTATTGAGGCGGCGGGGAAGGAGGGAGGCGTAATACTTGGGTTGTTTCTAAAAAGAAAAAGTCAACCAAAACCATTTTCACAAGGGTTTTCTTCGCGTCAGAAAACCGTATCGGAAGACATGCCCTATATCGCAGAAATTACGAGTTGGGCAATTGAGACCTGTGCGCGGGCGGGGATGTCTTTTGTTGCGGTTTATGAAAAAGAGATCGGTTTGTTGCAGCTGACAAGCCAGGCAACTTATTATGACCTGGTGATCGCGGATGCGAGGACTGACTTCAATGACTATCTTCTGACATCGATGAATGCTTCGTTGAAAGACATGTTGGTGGACGCGCATTGTCCGGTATTTCTACTTCGACCGACGAAGGAGCCGCTGTCAAAGATTATTTTTACTTATGATGGCAGCTATTCCAGCATGTACGCAATAAAAATGTATAGCTATTTGTTCCCCGCGAGTAAAAATTTTTCTGTGTCGCTGATTTCGGTTAGATCAAATCGCGATGACCAGGTGGAAAATGAAAAACTGCTTGAAGAGTGGTTGAATCATCATTACACTGCAATCGAAAAAAACGAGCTTCATCAAAATGCGAAGGAGCAATTACTCCAGGCCGTCAACAAATTTGGCGGTAACACGCATGTTGTGATTAGCGCGTATGGAAAGGAAGCGTATGCGCGAATCTTCCATCCCAGTCACGTTCATCTACTTTTGAAATACAGCAAAGCATCGCTGTTTATTTCCCACGAGTAGGATCAGCTACAAAAACACGTCAGTACCAAAAAACCTTTTTTAGTGCGAAGAATAGCATTGCGATTACCAGCAGCACCAGGATTGAGGATGCAATAATAGCGATGACAAGTTTTATGTTTTTTCTTTTAGCTTTTACCTGACTGGTGGCAAGGACCTGCGAAGGCAACATTTTTATTGATAAGTTCAACAGCAGTGGTGCGATGAGAAGATCGTCGATATAACCTGCGAAGGGAATAAAGTCCGGGATGAAATCCACTGGACTTACAATATATACTAGAGCTGCGAGTGCCGGTAGTTTTGCAAAGAATGGAGTTCTTTGGTCAATCATCCCATAATACAAAGTTAGCAATTGTAGTTTCCATTTAAAGGTTCGCGTAGTCGCCGCCATAACTGTAAGTTTTGTTAATTACTGCAATCTTTGTTCCAGATAATTTTTGATTAGCAAAAGTGCTGATTGGGTAGACCACTTCTGCAAACACACGCACAAGTTCGCGTGTTTTTCGGAAAGTCGGGCGTGATAACATTTCTTTTATGGAATTTAGCACTGAAGCCGTTACGTGTTTTGTCATGAGTAGTCTACTAGTAGTCTACTAGTTGTCTACCGGTCGTCAATGAGTAGTCTACCAATGACCCACGTTAATTTGTAACAATCCCTAAATCGATCCTTCGGCATTTACATTATGCGCACCAACGTCTGCCAGATTCAGTACTTTTGAAAAAACATTCCGCATGCAAAAAATCAACAGAAGATCCTTTATTCAACAATCATCCCTTTCCATGGCAAGCGTTGCAGTCGGCATACAATCCACTTCCCTCAGGAAAAAAACTGCGCACTTGTCTTTTTCCACGCTCGGTTGTCCTAAATGGACTTTCCAGGAAGTTGTCGCATTCGCAGCGAAGCATGGATATAGTGGTCTGGAACTTCGCGGCATAACAGGCGAACTGGATCTGACAAAATGCAAAGAGTTTGCGGACGCCGAAAGCATCAGCGCAACAATGAAAATTATGCACGATAACAAACTTCAATTCGTTGATCTTGGATCCTCGTGCGAATTACATCATGCAGATGCGGAAAAAAGAAAGAGCAACCTGGACGGAGGTAAAAAATTTATCGATCTCGCTCAGAAAATCGATTGTCCATATATACGCGTGTTTCCAAATAAAATTGCGGAAGCACCCGATCGCGATGCCGCCATCAATCTTATCATCCAGGGATTAACCGAGCTCGGTGATTACGCAAAAGGAAGTAAAGTTACCGTGTTGATGGAATCACACGGCGATGCGGTGCACGTTAATGATCTTGTACATATCA